>Ga0105044_10002085_pt1 | contig 27159 bp, 20 predicted proteins | sample MAT01_FD_78092 | JGI IMG/M metagenome (GOLD analysis project Ga0105044, IMG submission 78092) | Freshwater microbial communities from Lake Fryxell liftoff mats and glacier meltwater in Antarctica - MAT-01 | ecosystem: Environmental > Aquatic > Freshwater > Ice > Liftoff microbial mat | place... | reverse complement strand
TCCATATGCGACTCCTTAAAGTAAATACTTTAAGATCGAGTCATATCAGAAGCGACATTTCAACTTAACGGAAAGACGACATTTTAACTTAATTCTTACACTTAGAAATGTTACAGTTGTAACAATTTTAAAGGGTCAAATTTGTACACATTAGGAAAAAGCAGGGTAGGTGTCTAGGCGATTATACCAACCTTTTATCCAACGTTCTTCGTTTCGATGCGGAGGAGCGTTTTGCACACGTCTCGCTAAAACAGCCTTTGCACATTGCGCAAATTCCTCGACAGCCCCCGGTCCCTTGCCTTTCATTTGGAGCAACACATGGCGCAAGCCCCATCCCACGCCTTGATAGGTTTCAGTTTCTAAGACCCCTTCCCCTTTAAAGTTAATGTAATCTAAAAGCGCATAAAGACCGGCGCTGCTTTGGCACAGACGTTGAAATTGAAAACGCACTTTTTTTTGTTCTGCTTGATTCAAATCAGCTAAAAGCAGGGGCAGCGAGCGCTTTAATCGGTCGACCATGAAGTAAATTTGCAAGTCGACAGTCTTTTGCAGCAATTCTCTTAAGTCAGCCATTTTTTCACTCTCATAGGCATGATAGAATGCTTCCCTTTCTTTCCACGGACAACATTTTTTAGGCGTCAACCAATCTGGCAGAGGCACACGATTTTTCTGAAAAAATGCGATCAATTCAGGAAAAGTTTCTTTAAAAGGAGGTCTGTTGGCATTTTTAGGAAACCAGATGAAATGTCCAATTCCAACTGAAGCAAATTCTTCGCCCTCATTCCAAACCGTCAAACCAGCAATAGATTGACCGCTTTCATTTTTCCAGATCTTTTCCCCCATTTTTGTTGCCTGGGCGGCAGTGATCCGAATTTGATGCCCATGTAAAGCACAAGTTAAGAATAGTGAAATCAAGAAAAATAGATTAAAGCGCTTCATGAAACTCCTTTTCAATTATGGCCGCAGCCGCATTTAAAGCACAGAGCGAGGGACTATAGGTGCAAAGAAGAAGAGGACTCTGATTAAAAGCCTCGCATTCCCAAGCATCGCCTAACATGAGGACTACCGTGGGAATCCCTTTCTTGAAGAGAGCATCAGCCAGTTCCTTTTGCATGGGATTTTTCCAAGACTTGAATGTACACAAAACACATAAATCAGCAGCGTTTGCCGTTTCTAAGGCCGCAGCCACTTCTGCGGCAGATGGATTTAACCCCTGATAAAAAAAACTTTCTTGATTAAACCGATTAAGTCCGCTTCGCAAAATATTTTCGGCACAAGCAGAAGGGGCAATGCATACAATTTTTTGAGAAGACAAGTCCAACTTAGAATGAGGCCGCTTATTTAAAGTTGCAATCGCCATCTCGGCAATTTTTTGAGCCAGTATTTGATGCTCAGGAGTATTTACAGTTAGACTTAACTCCTCCTCCTCTCCATCTTTCAGTTGATATGACTCTTTGATCTTTAGAATTTTGGCAACCGATTGATTTAATCTGGCTTCGGATAGAGCACCTGTTTTAACCATCTCCACTAAAGTCCGATGAATTTTCCAAACTTCGGCTGGCGTCACTTCCAATTCCTTACCTTCTCCTAAAAGCTGCCTGCCGCCCAGTAAAAGGAGATCATGTCCAGCCCTAAAGCTTTTGACCGCTGCATCTACCACTCCATTGGACTGATCTAGGGCCCCTTGCATGATGAGGGAATCTGTAAAAATTAAACCTTGATAGGCCAACTCTTCTTGTAAAAGATGGGTAACGGCTGCTTGAGAAAAAGTGACTGCATTTTTCGGATCGATCGCGGGCACCAACAAATGAGCGGTCATGACCGCATCCGCTTGCGGTAGTAATTTTCGAAATGGCAAGAGTTCGACTTCATCAAGAGCTTGCCGATCTTTATTGACTACTGGAAGAGATTCATGTGAGTCGACTGTCACATCACCATGCCCGGGAAAATGTTTTAAAGTAGCTATCACAGAAGCTTGCCGGAAGCCAGCTAACATGGCCTTGCCTAAACGTGCAACTAACTGGGGATCCTCTCCAAATGAGCGAATGCCTATGATGGGGTTTAACTTGTTATTATTGACGTCGATCACCGGTGCAAAATTCGTATTAATTCCCACACTTCGCAATTCTTTTCCCATCGCAAAGGCACATTGTTGGGTTAACTCAACATCGTCGATTGTCCCTAGCGCTCCATTTCCAGGAAATTGGGTAAATCCTTGGTTTAAATGATTCACGGCTCCCCCTTCATGATCAATTGCAATAAAAAGAGGGATGGGTTTTGGTTGCTGCTCAGCTAAGGCTTGCAATTCAGCACTTAAAGACCGCACTTGCTGAGGGGTTGTTAATTCATTGTAGCCTCTGTAATATATGACTCCGCCAAGATGCAATTCTGAGATGCAAGAGCGTATGTAATCATCTGCTTTTCCCCCATGGAAGTGAACCATAAGTAGCTGCCCTACTTTTTCCTCAAGCGTCAATTCATCAATAGATGGCATTTTTGCGTTTAAACAGGCGAATAAAAAATTAAAAAAAACGGCGATTGAGATAAAGGTTCGCATAGCTTACTCTTATTAAGGGTAAAAAATTGGAAAGCATTTCTTGCTTTACGATTCTTTTTGAACTAAAATAGAATTAAATACTAGCAATTGATGAGGTCTATGAAACCAAAAAATGATTCTCCTGAAGATAAGCCAAAACGTCACAAAAAATGGGTGGCTTGTCCTCTGGAAGAGGCTTACTTCGGCGATGAACGCAAGGTGCATCGACTTGAAAGAAAAATGGCCTCCAAGCACGATCGATCTAAATATAAAAAAACAGATCGGGACAAACAAACCAAGCAGGAGACTCAGCAACCTCCAAAAATTCATAATGAACGCTTACTGCGCGGCCGCGTGATTTCGATTGTTCCTCAAGGAAACATCATCCTGTTTGAAGACAAAGAAATCCTTTGCACCTTAAAAGGCCTTTTAAAGAAAAACCGCAATCTCTCTAAAAACCTCATTACAGTTGGCGACTTTATCCTTTTTGAAGAGACATCTGAGGGAGAAGGGATCATTGTGCATGTAGAACCCCGTCAAACGGTTTTATCAAGGGCGGATAACCTATCCAGAAGAAAAGAGCAACTAATCGCTTCCAACATTGATCAAGTTTTAATCACCGCATCCGTTCTAACACCTCCTTTAAAACCCTCTTTGGTGGATCGCTATATTATTGCAGCGCAAAAAGGAGGCATGAAACCTGTTATTTTAATTAATAAAGTGGATTTATTAGAAGGGGTAGATGCGGCAGAAGATCCTCTAATCCTGCAGGAAAAAGAACTCTTTGAAGCTTTTGTGGAGAGCTATCGGCAACTAGGTTTGAGCGTGATTCCTTTAAGTACCGTTACCGGCGAAGGAATTGAAGCTTTATACCAGGCTATGGCTGATAAATCTTCAGTTTTTTCTGGTCAATCCGGCGTGGGAAAATCCTCTCTAATCAATACCTTGCTAGGTTCCAGCATTCCTACCGCGCAAGTGGTGCATCGCACTAAAAAAGGCTCTCACACAACAACCACAACACGCTTAATTCCTTTGTCTTTTGGAGGTTGGTGCGTGGATACCCCTGGCATTAAAAGCTTTGGAGTTTGGGATCTGGACAAAGCAGAGCTCGAAAGCTATTTTTCTGAGATTTATGAAACCGGGCATCACTGCAAATATCCTGATTGCTCCCATTTGCATGAACTAGAATGCGCCGTGAAAGAAGCTGTCGAAGAGGGCAAAATCTCTCTCTTGCGCTTCGAGTCATACCATGACCTGCTTTACAGCATCACCCAAAAACATCTGCGTCGCTGATAGATTGATCAGTTGCACAGAAATCCTGAGATCCTTATAAAAAGCATTTAGCAATTTGAGGAGTACTCCATGTCTTATATCAGATCAGTCAAAGCCATTGAAATTCTAGATTCCCGCGGAAATCCCACTGTTGAAGTGATGATCACTACCGATCGAGATGTCATGGCAAAAGCCTCTGTGCCCTCTGGCGCCTCGACCGGTACCAACGAAGCTCTTGAGTTGCGCGATGGAGACCCTGGACGTTATTTTGGAAAAGGAGTTCACCAAGCAGTTGCCCATGTCAATGGCCCTATTGCACAAATCTTGGTTGGAGAGCATGTCTTTGACCAAACTCGACTCGATATGTTGATGGTGGCTAGCGATGGGACCGAAAACAAAGGTCGCTTTGGCGCTAATGCCATTCTGGGAGCTTCTTTAGCACTCGCTCGTGCAGGCGCAACCACGGCTAAACTTCCTCTTTACCGCTATATTGGGGGCAGCCACACCTACATCCTGCCTTGCCCGATGATGAACATCATCAATGGCGGAGCGCATGCTGATAATTCTCTCGATTTCCAAGAATTTATGATTCGACCCATTGGCGCACCCACTTTTCACGAAGCCGTGCGCTGGGGTTCTGAAATCTTCCATACACTAAAAAAAATCCTGAAAGATGAAGGACATGTGACCTCAGTAGGAGATGAAGGCGGTTTTGCCCCAAATTTACCTTCTAATGATGCTGCCATCGAAATGATCTTAGCTGCCATTGAAAAAGCAGGCTATCGCCCGGGCGTCCAAGTCACCCTAGCCTTAGATTGCGCAGCTACGGAATTTTACGATAAATCCTCTCAGTGTTATATCGAGAAGAAAAAGAAACAGCGCAAGCAATCTTTTGCCGAACGAACCTCTGCTGAACAAGTCGACTACCTGGCCGACCTTTGCGATCAATATCCTATTGACTCTATTGAAGATGGCTTGGATGAAAATGATTGGAAAGGGTGGAAAATTCTTACAGAAAAGCTTGGGAAGAAAATCCAAATCGTGGCAGATGATTTGTTTGTCACCAATCCAAAGTTTTTGAAAAGAGGGATTGAAAATGGGATTGCAAACTCGATTTTAATCAAAGTTAACCAGATCGGTACTCTGACAGAAACTCTAGAAACCATTCGTCTAGCTCAAACGCATGCCTATTCAGCAGTCATCTCCCATCGATCAGGTGAAACGGAAGACAGTTTCATTGCCGACATTTGCGTGGCAGTCAATTCGGGTCAAATCAAAACCGGCTCGCTTTCCCGCACGGATCGGATTGCCAAATACAACCGCTTATTAAATATTGAAGCAGGGTTAGGCAAGACAGCCTTATACGCTGATAGCAATCCCACACGAGGCTTGCAGAATATAACAGCTTAGACACTCCAAGCAATCCATTTGAAAGGATGCATGGAATGAGGTGGTTCAAAATTGGCTACATTTAAACGAAGGTTCTAGGGGATGCCTACATAATGAACTTCATTAGTATAAGCAAAGAATTTCTTTGCCAAAGGGCAATAGATAATCAGTTATATTGATTTAAAGATATTGCTTTCAGGCAATAGCCTGGAGCCTTTTTTTAGCTATAAGATTAAGCATTTTAAGTGAAATCCCACGAGGATGCTTTTCACCACGCTCCCATTGCTGTACTGTAGAGACACTTGTATTTAGATATAGTGCAAATACGCCCTGACTAACTTTTTCTCGTAATCGAAGACTTTTGATTTCACGAGGAGACAAACTTTCAACTGGAGTAAGACACATCGCATTAAATTCGTGCATAGTTGTTGCATCGACAAGCCCTGCATCATACAGGCCTTCTACGGATTCGTGAACTACTTCTAAGATTGATTTTTTCATGTTATTTTACCTCAATTAATTCACCTAGATGGACGGCTTGAGCAAGTTGCTCAACGCTAAAACAAAAATATATTTGGCTAATTTTTTAAGAGCGACCTCTTCTTGATTAGAAATATTTGAGCAAACATTTTTTGCATACCCATAGACAAAAAATGAATGCTTATCAGTTCTAAAAGCTACTATTGTACGTGCACCTGCACTTTTCCCTCTGCCACCTATAGCAACACGCTTTTTAAAAACATTTCCTCCTAAATTATAGCCTCGTATAATCCATCGCTAATTTCATTAACCGCTTTTCTTAGCTCTTCATCCGAAAGCCTAGCTACTTTTGACCAGCGATGAAAAGCTTTATTTTTAAAAATCCTCATCTAACCTTTACCCTGTATATAACTATAGCTCTAAGTGCTATATTTTTCAAGCTGTTACTAAGCTTTTTCTCAAGAAAATTGTATAACAATAGCTACCAGCAGCTTATTTGAGAAGAGATGAAATAGAATATTTTCTTTTTTGTCTGCTAAAAACAGTTTCATAAAAATTATGGATTAAGCTGGTTGTGCTTTGAGAAAGTTTAAGAACAATTTGGAATTTTCAATTGTATTTTCTGCAATAAACAACGATGGGTGACTTTTAGACAGATTTTCAATAATAACCGTATTTTTTTGCCAAAATGAGGGATCTAATTTGAAGATTTCTTGCATAAATTCTTCTGCAAGTTTTTTTTCTTCCTCAATTATCTCTTCCTTAATTACGGATTTGTTCGTGTTGGCTGGAAAAAGGGATATAAGAAACTGTTGAATGGTTTCTTGCCGATTTTTCTCTGAAGCTTGATCTGCTTGAACAAGTTTTTCTTTCAGGTAGGCGAGATTTTAGAAGATTGGGCAGCGCGGTCCGCATCAGGGATAAGTTTCGCGGCTTCAGCAGACTTTAAAAATTTTAGCGTTACAAGGTGTTTTTCATAATACCCACCCACATCTTTTCCTGTTGTCAAGAATTGGGTGAATAATAGGAGAGCTTCTGGAGCTAGTTCTTCGTAGTCTTTTAATGTTTCATTGATTTTCATATAGATCTCATTCGAGAAATTGCTCGCCAAAGAGACCAAATGATAATTAACTTTATCCGCCAAAGTTTTGGTCGGAAAAAAGGGAGTGTGAATATTTTCTTCTACCAAATTACGATATCTTTGCTCGAGGACAGGATTTCCTTGATAAGGATTGAGTGTAATTTGTCGATGATCCCTTTGCCATGCACGTATTGCAAGGGAGAAAAGAGGAAGAGGAAATAGAACTACATAGGAGAACAGCCGAGCAACATTACCTAAAATCTTTTTTGCTGACATCGGATCTTTAACTTCGATCAACGAGCTTGTGGGGCTCTTCACGCAACCTTTTACTAAAATAAATTTTCTCCCCCAACCATTTAAATGCAGATAACTTTCCACTAAGTTTTGGATAAGATTGCGACTTTCAATTCGATCGTTGAATTTGATTTTATCTGTCATCTGAAACTTTAAGCCTCATTTTTGGTTGATAAAATTTTAAATTCGAGGGGCTTTCGATCCTTTGGCGGAAGCAAGCACTTGTAAGAGTTCTTTTGGACAGTTTGAAATAATCCCATCGACACCCATTTGGATTAAATGATACATGACGCTAGGCTTATCTACTGTCCATACCCAGATTTTTTTTCCCATCTGTTTGAATTTCCGCACCATCTTGAGTGTAAGTATCTCGTAAGAAATGGCCACGATCTGAGGCTCCCATTGCAGATGGAGCTCAAGCTCTTCAGCTTTTTCCACGATGGCTATTAAGGGCTGAGGAGACTTCTGTGCATTAAGAGCTTCTAGAATGGAGGGCGTTAATGAACCCACATAGATGGGAGCACTCGTTGGTTTTTTATGCTTTTTAATTGTTTCGAGCACGGTTTTGGCTAACAACGCTGAGGCAGCCGAACCCGCTTTAATCTCAATCATCAAACCAATTTTTTGGCTAAAATGTGTAATCAGATCCGCTAAAGTTGGGATTTTAGCTCCAGTGTACTGCACCCCAAACCATTTTCCCACATCGAGTTGCTGGATCTGGTCAACATTTAAATCCATGATTGTCGCTTGAGCCGATTGATCCGCAGCGGTGCGGGAGAGAAGCAAATCATGTGTGATCACAGCGACGCCATCTTTGGTGAGGTGCACATCCACCTCCAAAAAGTCTGCGCCAAGATCAACTGCTTGCTGAAAAGCCTCAAAAGTGTTCTCAGGGGCTTCGATAGAATTACCTCGATGCGCAATGCAGGAGACGGGGGTCATCAGAGGAAGGTGAGGATGCATGGAAGTCTGAAAAAAAATATCCATTCTCAGACACAGTCTTTTTCTAACTCAGGTGATAAGACACGCAACCCTTTTTTTTGCAATTGCGGATGCGTGTTAATCCATGCAAGACATTCTCTTCCAATGCGTACTGGCGCATTTTGCTTTTTCCCCTCGATTTCAAAAGGGGTTGGTAGCGTATTCATGCGCACCCATTCTTGCAGCTTTTTAAATAGAATCGTGTTGGGATATTCGGTTTGATGCAATGCCTGCACCACCTCATTGTTCTCTAAATAAAGCTGCGGATAGGAAAATTGAATGCCCCATTGCACGCTATCCACGCCAAAAACCATCGAGCGTAGTTTGCCATCTCTCGGTGAATAATCGATGGTATGCGCCTGCATTTGAATGACTGGTTTCGCAACGCGAATTAATTGCTGGTCTGTCGGCGTATAGATTCCATAAACCGCCTCGGGAGTTGCACTTAATACGCAAGAAAAGTAAGGAGCAAACGAACGTTCATCCGGTGCCAACCCTTGTTTTAAATCGAGAATGTATCTTTCGTAAACATCTAAAAACTCAGTCTGAGGGATTATCCCGCCGCCTTTATGCGTAAGCTTTCCCGTGAGATAAATCTCAAAATCACCAAGATGCTGGAACAAGGCCATTAGTGAGCTACGCTCCACCAGGACTTGTAATTTCAACCATTTTGAAGCTTGCATTGGAGAATCTTCTCCAACTTCGAGGATGCGAATAGATTTCATAGCAGGTTCACTTTACGGGATGACTTAGAATTAGAAACATTAGATAGTAATGAGTTAATAAATATCCATGCAATTCCTATGGTAATCGCTGAATCGGCAATATTAAAGACTGGATAGTCGTACCCCCACAACACAAAATGCAGCATATCGACGACATGTCCATAAAAAAAGTAGTCGACGATATTTCCTAAAGCCCCGCCAACAATTAGAGCCAGAGGAATTTTTAACTTCTTATCTACGCTAAAAAAAATGAGATAGATGATCAATGCCGAAATCAACAGCACACGAAATCCAAGTAGATACTCTTGAAAATCGGCAAATAACCCTCCAATAGCTCCTTTATTAGCCACATAATTTAGCGAAAATTGGATCCCTAAAAAATTTTTAAATACGGGATATCCTCCATAAGGATAAACACTAAAAATTGTTTTGGGTAGATAGATAAAAGCTAAACTTTTCGATATAAGATCTATCCCAACGATATAAAAACTGATCCAGAATGCCTTCATCGACTAAAGTAATCCTTTTTCGATTTTTTCCTGTGCCTTAACAGTCATCGCTGCATAAGGAACTGCTTCCAAGCGTGCAATAGGAATTTCTTCTCCCGTGACATCACAGATTCCATATGTATTATCATGGATTTTTTCAAGCGCACGATCGATTTGTCGCAAGATCGCATATTCTCGACTTGTAACTTCCAAATTAATGGTGCGGTCAAAATCGTCAGTGCCTTGATCCGCTTGATGCTGGGAGTACCCTGTGGCTTCATCAGGTTTTTTAACTTCATCAGTCGAACCCTTTAACATGCGCGTTAACTGATCCCGCATTTCTTCTAAACGTTTTTTAAATTTAGCGATTTCCGCTTTTTTCAGTGCCATTAGTTTCTCCTTATTGACCATCGATTCACCCTTTGTCTTGTAACCTGCACATTATCAAAGAGATACACGTAGACCTCGTTGTTAGCATGGATAGGCAATTTATGAATAAGAATTCGCTATATTTTATTAGACCTCTGTTTGTCAAGTATAACTTGATTTTTGAACCAAATATCAGAGACAAAAAAAATTGACGAAGCTTTCAGTCATTCCTTTTTTTCGCAAAATCCAAGGGTGACGGGTTTTTTGTTGCCTTACACTTATTGAGATTCCTCCATTGAGAACCCTATAAATTATTGCGCAACTATTAATTCATTATAAAGATATTATTAATTAATAAAAATATCGAAGATAAGGTAAAACTTCATTGTGCATACAAATCGAATTAAAAAACTACCTTTAAATCTAAGAAATCGGTAATTTGATTTGCTAACATTTAATATAAAACTAACTGTAGATTAAATATGCATCAAAGTCTCACGATAACTTCTGGCCTAAGCTTCAAAACCTCAATCAAAGAACAATTCACAGAAAAAACCAAGACTACTAAACTTATCCTTAATGGATACGTTCCACAATTTAAAGATACTAAAGATTGGAAAACTACCCAAAAGTTAATTAGAAATTATGCTGTGTTAGAAATAGCCACTTTGGTGGAGTCTTGTCAGCTTTCTAACAGGAAGTGGCTAGCCTATTTTCAAGGGCTAGGCTTAATCATGTATAAACCCCTTCTTGAGACTGGCCTGCATTTGGTCAAGCTATGGACACTTCAAAATGCCAACCAATCTTTCCAATTATTAGCTTATTTGATCCAGCAAACACCAAATCAAAGAGGAGAATTTGTCCCTTATTACTTGGCTTTGCAACTTCATTTCTCCAGAGAAAACTTTGAAGTACGTTATGAAATTGTAAAAGAACTTTTAAGCGAGCCCCTGGTGTGCGAATGTTCTGAAGCTTTTGTTGCAGTGGTGATTGAAATGATGCGCGAACTTCTTCAGTATGGCTTGGGAGACGAAATTCATGGTTTCAGAGAAATGCTTCAAGACCAGCAACTGATCAGTATAGAAGAGCCAATTTATGAGCTCTTGCATGATTCTGAAATGGTTTTTGGGTTATCCTTAGTTGAATTATGCTTGATCAAAAAGCTTGATCTCACAGCTCCACCGACTGTCCTTCACTTCCTAATTGATCTAATGCAAAAAAATAATCATTCTCAAGAATGCCAGATGAATTTATTCGTATCCTCCTTTATTTCTCTTAGCCGCATGCAAGAAAAAGACTCTTTTTTACTTTGTGTTGAAGGATTGCAAGAATTGTTAAAGGATGGATCTGTCGTTGCAGAAAATCATGATCAGGAACTGTCTCGACTCATAGCTGAAATTTTAGCTGCAACAATTGAGCGCGGCATGTTTTCGGAAGCAGAGCAAATCCAAAATATCGCAAAAGTAGAATGCTTTGAAGAAGTAGATTTTGAAATTAAAATCAGGGTCCTTGAAAATTTTATTTTAAATGAAAATTTTGAAGAGGCCTGTCCGAAACTGAGACTGCTTTTAGCTCAGCCTATTCCAATGGAGCAAAGCATAATATTAGTGAATTTAGCAGAAAAAGTAGGTATATCACGATCTAATAAAGCTTTTAAAGCCTTATTTTCTTTGCCTACAATCTCCGCAAACGAAGACCCGTGTACGAAATCAGAACCCGCTTTCCAATCGGTCGTCCAAAATTATATCCGTCGTCTACCCCCTAATTCAAATAATCTCCCCAAATTGTTGATATTGTTGGGTATCTCTACCGATAAACACATTCCTGTATGGGGAAAAATAATAGACTTCCTTCTCCCTCAACCAAGTAATAAAAAAAGGCAATCCCCGTCCCCATATCTACAGAAAACGTTCGAGATTTTAGCTCGGAGACAGGAAGTCGACTTTTTATTTCTTAAAAAAAATCACGGAGAATTTGTCATAAAGCTTGCTGTTCAGTTTGGGAATACCTCCTTCCTGGCTCAACTTCTCAAATGCTACAGTGTGCATGTCATAAAAAACCCAACCGCAAAAAATTCCTTATTCCCGTTAGAAGGAATCCTTGAACAAGTATTCAAGCTGTTTAGATCAAGTAAATTTATTGGTGATTCGTCCTTATTAGAAGCATTATCACATTTGGTCCTCCATCTCAAGACCACTCAATTCTCCTCATCTTTCATCGAATTATTCCTAGCTTCCCAGACAGGTTCGCACTACCCAGAGTGTTTGGCACATCTCGATGCTTTACTTACAGTAAAGATGAAGAGTAAAGAGCTTCACCAATTGCATACAAAACTATTTACTAATCTGAGCAATCCCAAATTCCCTTTGGACACCTCTCGACTCCCTCTTTTAATCGCAGCATTTACGCATTATGCTAACAAGCTGGAGGTAACTTGGCAGGGCTTGCCGCGCATAAACTATATGCTTTTAGCTTTAGCAATAATCCGCATTACAAAAGCGACAAAAAATGTGCATGCCCCTAATCCAAGCTTTTTGCAAAAGAGCGTCGAATACCTAAGGATAGAATTAAAAAGATGTATTCCTAGTCATATTCCAACAGAAGAAGCAATGATTGATATGCTAAAGGAATTGATTAAATTTAAGGAAAAGATACTGTTTCAAGCTTGTATGAAAAACATAAATATTTCGAAATTTATTTCTACTGAAACGTATGACACCCTCATTCACGATTATTTTATTCAAGACTTTAGAGAAGCTATCACCGAATCCCCTTTTGCTTGCGATTTAGATAGCACTGTAAAGGCTTTAATCAATGTAAGCAAATTTCTGAAATCTACCAAAGCTCCTCATTATGTAAAAACTACAAATTTAAAAAAACTTTGGGAAAAAATTCTTACCAGCGCTTTTATCTTTTCTGCCCTCACGCAAGTAGATGCTCAACGCCAAAAATTTACGAGTACTTTCCTGAAAATGAAATATGGCCTCACTAAAACCGAGAAACGGTCTCTCATTTCTCTTTCCAATCGAAAAGGTCTAACTTTATTAATAAACTCATCTTGGAAAAGACGAAAAAAAATGTACAACCAGCAGGTGGAAAATATCTCCGAACTTATAAACGAGATGGAGAAATTGTCACATCAGAACCTTATCAAGGCTTTGCCGCATTTTAGGGAAGCTTACGAACATTTTCGATTAAGCATTTCCGAAACTGACTTACGCCTACATGACTTACACCAAAAACAAATGAATCGATATAAAGAAAAGGTTGATAAATGGTTAAACGAAAGTTAATCACTTAAAACATTCATGTTTTCAAGCACTCAAATTCTTATTCTATACTTGTTCAAGCAGAATCTGAGAAAGTTTGACAAGGAGGCGCCCTGAATTTGAGAAAGGCTTGCTGTTGGCAAAGCAGCTCAACTTAAGCAAGTTGAGCGATGCAGCCAGTTTCAAAGTCAGAGGCTGCCAACGGAGTCAAAATTCTCAGATTCAACTTGAACAAGTAAATAAATCCAAAATCTAATTAGGCCTTTTCATGTCGATACCAGAACTTAAGAGTTGTCAAGCAGATACAACCCTGACATTTTCATTAATTCCAAAAACCAAAATTGATAATCCTCAGTTAAAAAAACTTCAGGCAATTTCTACTATAATTGCGAAAAATTATACCCTAAAAAAACCTTTAGCTATTCCTAAGCTGGTTGCTTCTTGCAAACTGAGTCCACATCAGTGGCTTGTGCATTTTAAAGGGATTGGTTTAATTTTAGATCGTCAGCTGACGGATATCGGTTTACATTTATTAAATCAATGGGGCCAGGAAAAAGGAAATTCACGTGAATGCTTTCAGCTCCTCTATTATCTAAAGACTTATTCCAGCATCCCAGAAAAAGAACTAGTCGCCCACTTCTTAAAACTTTACTCTGTCTTTTCTGACAAAAATTTTAGTAAAGAAACCCTTGAGTTTTTATGCGGCAATCTAATGGCGTTCTTGGAAATGGATTTAGAAAGCCAATTCAAGAATGAATTAAATCCTTTATTCGATAAGTATAAAATTCATAAAAAGTGTGCCACTGACTGTGTGAAGACCCAGTTCCTGTGCGCTCAATATTTTTTTGAAAAAGCCAACCCTGCGGCTTCTCAACAAGCTCTATTGGAAATTTTGAAGCACAATCTATCTTCGAAAGAGAAAAAAAAGGCTGCCGACCTACTATACATCCTTTTTCATGGGCGAACTTCAGCCTTAAGGGGTTTTTTAAGCCTTCTTTCTGCAATCCCAAGTGCCAAACCTGTTTGTGAAGCTTATGCTCTTCGCCTTAAAAATGATTTAAACCATCAGATTTCTATCTCCTCTTCAAAAAAAGGGACAAAAAAATCTACCCGTGATTCACCTCTCAGCAAACTGAATGACAGAAATTTAGCAATATCGAGAAATGAAAATTTACCGAAGCTTCTTTTACTTTTGGAAAAAATCCTTACTGAGGATCAGTTGATTTGGAAAAAGATTCTCGAGGAGCTGGAACATTTAAAGGATTTGCAAGTCAAAGTCTTAAATCTGCTTGAGAAGAAGAAATCTTTAGAGACAATTTTTGCAAAAGGTTCTTCACTTATTCACCTTCAGCTAGTTATCACTCTGGCTATTAGGCATAATCGTGCTGAACTGCTTGCCCAACTGCTTTCCCAGTTTTACTACAATTTTTTAGTTTCCTCCAACGCTACCTTTACCGTGGTAAGTGAAACCCTAGTGTCTTCTTTTAAAGTTTTTGCTGAGAACAAATTTCACTACGAAAACCTCTCCTCAAATAGAGTTGAAGAACTTTTTTATTACATGGAATTTTACCATGCTCAAGCCTGGAAAATGAGCGGATTGCCAATCATTAGTCAATTTGTAGAATTTAGCCTTAAGGCAAAGTCGATTGCCAATTATTCATTAAGTACATACCTTCTCTACAACGCTCTCTTAAGTCTTAAGCAATCTTATTGCTCTGAAACAAAGCGTTTAATAGAGGTTCTTTTGCCTGCTATTCAGCGATGCCCTATGGAGACCAGCAAGACCTTTTCTATGCTAGAAAAGGATCTCTTTGGAAGCCGTTTACAGCTTCTCGGTACAGCTTTGGAACAGTCGAGTACAGAAATCCCTGCAGCGACCTTTATGGATTTACTAGCCGCCCATGTGCATGTTCAGAATGATTCCCAAGAAATTAGGATTCTTTTCCGCCCTTTTTTGGTTTTTAAAGGCGGGGATTATCTTTTACACTCCATCCGTTCTGCCAAAAATTCTTTCTTGGATTACGCGTGTACGACAAAAAAAATTATTCAAGCTCTCTTAGATTCTAATGATACAATTTTCTTTGATAAAGCTTTTGAAAGCCTTTCTCATGAGAAAGTCCACTTTTTTTTGTCTAATAAAGAACTAAAGACACTCAAACAGACTTATTTTCTAAATTATTTCACACACCTTCTTCCCAAATTCCCTTTTGAAAAAAATAAATTAGAGTGTTCAAAAATTCTAGATAAATTCAAAGCTTATATCAGCCAAATTGAATTAGATTTCACTCATCCCCTCACTAAACAACTCTATAAAAAAGCTTTAAAAATTCTTTACTCATGCCTAACTAAACCAGAAAACTGCGATGAATTTTTTAAACAATTTTATGGGGAATTGTTTAAGTCTCTAAAAGGGATTTCAACATCTCAACAAAAAGCTGCTTTGGCTGGTTGTGATAGTTCATGCATGCAGATTTTGCAACAACTTGAATTTAGTTTGTTGCGACAGTTTTACTATGGACAACAACTGATGCGCATGAATGATTTTCTGAATGATTTCCGCGGAGTTCCCTCGTTAGATGCATGTGACCAGTCTCATTTTAAAAGGGCTTGTTTAGACTTTGTGTTTAGTATTATCCCTGCAGATCCAGATCTTGGAGACTTTCACGTCAAAGAAGGCTTGGCTCTGCTAGAGAATGCTCAATCATGGGGATTGTTCGGCAAGGAGGATCTCCACATGGAGATGCTAACCGCTTTTTTAAAACCTTCTTTATACAAAAAGCTTTCTCAAAGGGTGATGGCAAGCTTTATTCAACATATTTCTGAAATAGAAAATCAAAAGGCTATCGTACATATCCTCTTTCTTAGCCGAAATGCACTCAATGAAACATTGCTCTTAACTTTATTGGATCAAATCACAACCGATGCTAAACCTGAAACCTTTGTGGTGATTGCCCAGCTCGTGATTGAATCTCATGCAAATTTTAGAGAAGCGGCTAAGACAGATTCCAGGAACATTTTAGTAAGTTTTGCAGAGAAGTTTTTCGGAAAAAGAAGCACATTTAAATTATTCAGTTATGAAATTCTGCAATATCTTTTTGTATGGAAAGCTTTAACTGAAACTTATTTTAAAATGGGTGTTTACCAAGACCACTCGCAACTATTAATCTCCTACATAAGCGCAATGCACTTTTCTTTCCAAGTCACAGATCAAGTAAATCTTCCAGGAAAGCACTTCCCGCTAATTTTTACGCTCTCTCTTATCAAACCTGCTTTAGAGACATACAATAAAGATGATTTTTCCGTATGGAACAATCTGTTTATGCAATGGATTAATCTCATCAATATCACATTTGATAAAGATAAATCTGTCAGCGCAGCTATTCTCTACACTTTGTTTGAAAGACATCCATTTTTAGAAGAGTTTAAAGACTTTATTGAAGAGTTTAAACAGCTATGCCCACGAGAAGATTGGGTATCTAAAAGGAAAGCACATAGAGTGCTGCAAAAACACAATCAATACATGCAGGATTTTGTTCACCCAGCATTAGAGAAACTGCTGGATTAAGGGGCTAATCTATCAATTTTCCATGTCTTGTTCTCTTCTAGCAGATATTGAAAACGATCATGCAGACGGTCACGGCCGCCTTGCCAAAATTCAAATCGATTTGGAATTAATCGATAACCTCCCCAAAAGGGGGGCAGCGGTACTGTTTGATCTTGGTAATTGAGCGCAACCTCCTGATAAGCTTGGTCTAATTTTTCTCGTGAGGAGAGAACTTTCCCTTGTGGCGAGGTCCAGCAAGCTATCTGACTAGCTCGGGGGCGTGTCGAGAAATAGATGCCGGCTTCTGCTTCGGTGATCATTTCAACTTTGCCTTCAATGCTAACTTGCTTTTCTAGTGCATCCCAAAAAAATACTGCCATGGCATGGGGATTTTCGTTTAATTCTTTGGCTTTACGGCTCTCGAGATTAGTAAAAAACAGAAAGCCTTGTTCACTGTATTCTTTCAAAAGCACCATCCGGCATGAAGGTTTCCCTTGGACAGATGCAGTGGCTAAAGCCATCGCATTTGGCTCTAACAATTGCGCTGCGATGGCTTCTTGCAGCCAAACTGTAAATTGCATCACAGGGGAATCCATTAAATCACTACGCCTAAGAGTTGCTCTCTGATAGTTTTGGCGCATTTGACCGAGGGAAATTTTTTTGTTTTCGACCATTAACTATTTCCTTGACGAGAGGTTCACTTCTAAGTTAAAAATCAAATAGCATATAACCGATTTTTTGACGCAGAGGAAATTTATGAAGCAGATTCGATCTATTGAGCAGCTCTCTTTAAAAGGCAAGAAAGTTTTGCTGCGGGTGGATTTCAATGTACCAATCGATCCAAAGGGTAACATTACCGATGATTCGCGTCTCAAAGCTTCGCTGCCTTCCATTCAATACATCCTCGATCAAGGCGGGGCTGTCATTTTGATGAGTCATTTAGGCCGGCCAGAAGGAAAAAACGACCCTAAATATTCGCTTAAACCTTGCGCGAAGCGGTTAGAATCTCTGATAGGCCTACCTGTCCGCTTGGCACCTGATTGCATTGGGCCAGCCGTCCAGGAACTTGCAAATACCCTTAAACCTGGGCAGATATTATTGTTGGAAAATCTCCGTTTTCATGATGGCGAAGAACACCCTGAAAAAGATCCTTCCTTCGTCAAACAATTGGCTTCTCTCGGCGAAGTCTATATCAATGACGCCTTTGGCACGGCTCACCGGGCTCACGCTTCCACCGCTGAAATTGCGCGCTACTTTCCTGATAAAGCTGCTGCCGGATTTTTAATGGAAAAAGAGGTGCGTTTTTTAGGTGAAACCTTGCTCAATCCTAAACGTCCTTTTTACGCCATCGTGGGTGGCGCTAAAATTTCTACTAAAATTGGAGTGCTAGAAAGTTTACTTAAAAAAGCAGATGCCCTTTTAATTGGGGGTGGGATGGCGTATACTTTTTTTAAAGCACAAGGAATTCCAATTGGCCAATCGATTCATGAAGATGCATTTTTAAGCAAAGCTCAAGAAATAATGACTTATGCAAAAAAGCAAAATATCCGATTACTGCTCCCGGAAGATATTGTCATCACCGACTCCCCTGCAAGCCCTTCCTATTCCAAGGTCGTTTCGATCTCTGAAGGGATTCCAGAAGCCGCGCAGGGGGTAGATATTGGACCTAAAACGATTAAACTTTTTACTTCTCTCATCAAGGATAGCGCTACTATTTTATGGAATGGGCCGCTTGGAGTTTTTGAAACTGATGAGTTTGCGAAAGGAACTTTTGCTATTGCGCAAGCTGTGGCTGATTCATCTGCCACTTCAATTGTAGGGGGCGGCGACTCATTAGCAGCCTTGCAAAAAAGCCATCTTAGCGGACATGTGACGCACCTTTCAACCGGTGGAGGAGCTTCACTGGAATATATCGAGTCGGGCACATTGCCTGGAATAGAGGCTTTGTGCCAAGCATCTAGCTCCCCGATGCACGTCGAAGGGAACGAAAAAAATCGATCGGATAAATAGTGATTTTTATTAGAATTATTGAGTTAGAAATTGCAAATAATGCATTAAGTAACTATATTTGATGTCCAAGTAAGCATTAAGCTTGTAACTAAGGACTTTTAGTACTCTATGTATACACAGCTCTATATCTTCTCTTTTCTCACCTCCATACAGAACTCTCATTTGTATTTTTTTCAGCCGTCATGGATTAGACTGCTATCAGTAATTGCTTTTTTTACTAGAAAACAACTCCCACTTTTTTTTAACACAAGGGTCTTGCGTGGAAAATTCCGCTTCCGGAAATCCTGTATTTAGTAAATGGCGGGCAATTCTTTGGCCCGTTCACCGCGATGAGTTACGAAAACTCATTCCTTTATTGCTCATATTTTTTTGTATTACTTTTGACTATAACGTGCTTCGCACAATGAAGGACACATTAGTAGTCACTGCTAAATCTTCTGGAGCGGAAGTCATCCCATTTATTAAAGTATGGGTTCTCCTACCGGGAGCTTTATTGATGACTTTCTTTTTCACGCGCTTATCTAATCGATTAACGCAGGAAAAAGTTTTTTATGCCATGGTCTCAACCTTCCTAGTTTTTTTCTTCCTATTTACATTTTTTCTTTATCCAAATCGAGACCTACTCCATCCGCATGAGGCTGCCAATCACTTACAAAAAATTCTGCCCATCGGATTTGGAGGATTTATCTCCATGTTCCGAAATTGGACTTTGACAACTTTTTATGTCATGTCAGAGTTGTGGAGTAATATCATTTTATCCATGCTTTTTTGGGGATACGCGAACCAGATTACTCGTCTTGGTGAAGCCAAACGTTTTTACGGAATTTTTGGGATTGGCGCCAACCTTTCCGGCGTTTTTGCTGGACAAGCTTCGGTATTTTTATGCCAGAAAGTTTATAACCCCAACCTTCCTTTTGGAGAAGATGCCTGGGGACAAACCTTGGTTATGCTTGTTTCCCTTGTGATTGTTGTCGGAATTATTGCCATGCTACTATTCCGTTGGTTGAATAAAGTTCTCGCCCTCCCCCGCTATTACAATAAAGAATCTGCTGAACAAGAAGCGACCAAAGAAAGACTTTCGATCCGTGAAACTTTTGGATATTTGGTGCGCTCAAAGTACATGCTTTGCATCGCCGTCATTACTATTACCTACAACTTAGTCATTAATTTAGTTGAAGTTATCTGGAAGCATCAATTGCGCGAACTCTATCCTGACCCGATTCAATTCAACCTGTATATGAATCAGGTTTCTACGATTACGGGAATTGTTGCTACTTTGACAGCTATTTTCATCTCAGGAAATTTGATCCGCAAATTTGGCTGGACCTTTACAGCATTGATCACTCCAATTATCCTGCTTTTGACAAGTGCAGGCTTCTTTTCGTTCTTTTTCTTCAGAGACTCTCTTTCTCAAATCGTTAATATCACATTAGGCACAACACCCTTGGCCATTGTGGTATTCTTTGGCTCTGCTCAAAATATCTTGTGCCGAGGGGCAAAGTATACGGTGTTTGATTCCACCAAAGAAATGGCTTTTGTTCCGTTAGATTTGAAAAGCAAATTAAAAGGCAAAGCGGCTATTGACGGAGTTTGCTCCCGCTTGGGTAAATCAGGGGGCTCCCTCATTCATCAAAGCCTATTGGTGACTTGTTCAACAATTATGGCAAGTGCTCCATATGTTGCTGGATTTTTATTTGGCATTATTGCAATCTGGATCTACGCAACTCGCTTTTTAGGTAAACAATTTAATGAACTCACTTCACCGAGCCCAAAATTTGCTCCTTCCCACAGCGAAGTTGTTTCTATCAAACCCCGTTTGATAGAAGAAGCTGTTTAACTGACATAGGTATTTATACCTATTAAACAAAACGATTTTTTATTGAAAAACCAATGTTTTCCTTAAAAAGTCGTTTTTGCTTTTTTAAGCAGATGACATTAAAACAACTAAATTATTTAATTTAATTGTTTTTTTATCACTTTTATAGTAAGATAGTTGGTAAATAAAGGAGTTTCAATGACTCAACCTTTAGTTTCAGAATTCGGATCTATTAGAGGCTTCCTGTGGCCAATACATTCTCACGAATTAAAAAAAATTATTCCGCTCTTGATAATGCTTTTTTTAATTTGCTTCAACTACACGGTATTGCGAAACATGAAAGACGCCGTTGTAGTCACTGCATCTGGGGCAGAAGTCATTCCATTTATTAAAGTATGGGTCATGCTTCCCATGGCGGTTCTGCTCACCTATTTCTTTACCAAGCTTGCTGACCGCTACAGCCAGGAACAAGTCTTCTACATAATCATGACTTCCTTTCTAGTTTTTTATGCTATTTTCGCTTTCGTCATTTACCCTCAACGCGACGCTTTACATCTTCATCAAACAGCTGATTTAGTTGAAGGATACCTTCCTACAGGATTCAGAGGGCTGATTTCGATGTTCCGCTACTGGTCATTCACGGTATTTTATGTCATTTCAGAGATGTGGAGTAACATTGTTTTCTCTGTGCTTTTTTGGGGATTCGCCAATGAAATCACCAAAATTGAAGAGGCCCGCCGTTTTTATGGAGTCCTAAGCGTCGGCTCAAATCTCTCTTCGATTATCGCGGGGCAAGCAGCCATTTATATCTCAAGAGTGGAAGGATTTAATCCTAATCTCCCTTTTGGAAATGATCCATGGGAACAGAGTATGATGATCTTGGTTCTAGCGATTATTGTTTCGGGCATCGGATCCATGCTAGTCTTTCGCTGGATGAATAAAAATGTCTTAGCCGATAAAACCTACAATCCTCTTCATGAGATTAAGCCCCTAAAAAAGAAAAAGAAACTTTCGGTTAAAGAAAGCTTTGCCTATCTTTCCAAATCTAAATACTTACTATACATTGCAATCATCGTTGTTTCTTACAATCTAGTGATCAACCTGATCGAAGTTGTGTGGAAAGATCAAGTGAAACAACTCTATCCTTCCCCTGCCGATTTTAACGTTTATATGAATAATTTGGCCTCCATAATTGGGGTGGTCTCAACTTTCATGGCCTTCTTTACAGCGCATGTCATTAATCGATTAGGTTGGACAAAAACCGCTTTGATCACGCCCATTGTCATGGCTGTTACCTGCGGTGGATTCTTTTCCTTCCTTCTATTCCAAGATCAACTGGGAGGGATTGCTCTCGCTTTAACTGGATTCACTCCCTTAGCTTTCTCTGTCTGTTTTGGCTTTGCCCAAAACTGCTTAAGTAAAGCGGCGAAGTTCTCTGTTTTTGATGCGACCAAGGAAATGGCATTCATTCCCCTGGACCATGAGCTCAAACTCAAGGGAAAAGCTGCTATCGATGGTGTGGGCTCGCGACTTGGTAAATCAGGGGGTTCTTTAATCCATCAAAGCTTACTGGTCATATTTGGATCTTTTAGTGGAAGCTCTCCTTACGTCGCCACGATCTTAATCAGCGTGATTGTCCTTTGGATTTCTGCGACTCGCTCATTAGGAAGACACTTCAATGAATTAACTCAGACAGAGCCTGTTTCAGAACCTGTTCTAGTCGTTAAGCAAACCGTAACAGCTTAATCTTCTTCCTTCTCAGGTGCAGTTTCCAACCCGGAAACTGCACCTTTTTTTTATCAACAAAACATAATTAATTAACTAAAATATCTATTGATTTTTAAACTAAATCATTGTATTATTAAAATGTAATTTTTATATAAGGTTTTTTATGTTTCCTTTGATTAGATTTAATCGAGGTTTTGTGGGGCTTACTCCATATAATCAAGATATTCCTAGTAATAGAATTAAAACTCATTCAAAATTTTCAGCTTTCTTCATTAATTTTTTCTCTGCGTTGTTTAGATTTAAAAAAGGAACAGTCAAGGTTCAAGATTTAGATAAAAATAATATTCATCTAAATAAGCTAGCAGTAATCGACTGGATTCTTGCGCATAATAAAGATGCAAAATTGGATAAGAAAAATGGTAAAGCGCTTCGCCAGATGCTTCATTTCATCTGTAATAAAACACCCTCTAAGCCACCTAAAACGATCTCAATCAAACCTCCTCCGGCAGTCAAATCCCCTGAAGAAATTATGTTTGACAAAACTTTTGAGGCTGCCCAACGAAAAGATCCCTTGGCTGAAGCAAAACTTAGCAAACTCTATTTTTTAGGCATTGGCACTAAGCAATCTATTTCATCTGCCATTGAATACGCCCAAAGATCCTCTGCTCAAGGAAACGCTAAAGGCCAATTTTTTCTTGCTAGCATTTACTTAAATGATCCGAATTTCGCACATTCATCGGAAGCGGTTTCATTACTCAATCAATCTGCCGCACAAGGATTTACTAAAGCTGAATTTATTCTGGGCAATATTTATCTCAGAGGAAAATTAAACACGCCCATCTCTCATCCGAAAGCTTTTACATTGATCAAAAGCGCTGCCGAGAAAAAGTTCTCACTCGCTTATGAACAGTTAGGGCTTTTATATCTTAAGGGCATTGGCACACCAGTCAATGAAGCTGAAGCTTTTAAATGGTACTCTAAGGCTGCTCATCAGCAAGATGCATCTCCAGCCTCCTTACGCATCCTTGGCATTCTGTATCAAGATGGCATTGGTGTGAACAAATCCAGCGATGAAGCATTCAAATGGTTGGTAAAAGCCGCAGATAAAAATGATAGAAGCGCTCTCTATTTAACTGGGATTATGCACATAAAATCAGGGGCCCCGGATTCGCTTAAAGAAGCTTTTAAATGTTTCGTAAAAGCCAAGAAACTAGGCGACCATTTATCTGAAGCGTGGATCGGTTTAATGCTGTTCGATAAAGGAGATCAACAGATTGGTTTAGCTCATTTATTAAGGGCATGGAACCATGGAGATCAATCCGTTAAGAATTTTATTAATAAAGAGAGAGCTGCTCGGAATGTTGCTCCAGAAATTTTTGTAGCTAAGAGGTAATAATTATGACGATAATTTTTAAATTTAACCGAAGTCAAGTCGGGCTTAGCCCTTTCGAAGAGAACAAAGCTGAGAATCGAATCAATGTATACTCAACGCTCAACGCTTATATTCGCATTTTAGCAGCAAAAATAGGTTTAGGTGCCGGTGTCATTAAATTTGTGGATAACAACCACACTTATTACATGGGGAAAGAAACAGCTTCCAGATGGATTAATAGCCACTCTTTACCTCAACAGCAACCGATTCCTAAAAGAACTAACGCTGAGATGATTAAGGTAATGAAGCAGATCTGCCTCCAGGAAGTAGAAAATCAGAAAACGAGAGGGAGGGGCGCAGAAGATCCACAACCTGAAACTCCACCAGATACCACACCTCCTAATCCACCACCCGTACCGCCGCGGTCTTCTCAACCAAGTGCACCTAAACCCCAAAAAAAACCAATTAAACCAGAAGAGACTACAACCACACCACCTCCTGTACCACCTCGCTCTCCTCAACCAAGTGTATCTATACCTCAAGAAAAACCAGTTAAACCTGAAGAGACTACAAATACAACTCAAGATGCACCGAGTACTGCTGAACCTCAAGTAGATGTTGAATCATTAAGTGCTAAAGCTGAAGCCGGGGACTCACAAGCTCAGGCCGATCTTGGCAAGTATTACATCGAACAAGAAGATTATATCAAGGCTGAAGAATGGCTGATTAAAAGTGTGGCGAACAAAAATGCCGATGGCCTGTATGCAGCTGCCTTCTTACATGCTGAAGGGCTCGCTAAAAATCCTGATCAGAAAATAGCTTTTAAGTATTGCTTTCAAGCTTCTAAACAAGGTCACGTTCATGCAAAGCTGCAGTTAGCTCATATGCATCAAACCGGTTTTGCGGATATGCGTATAAATAATAAGCAAGCCCTAGTTTACTTGGAAGATGCAGCAAAGATTTCGGAAGAAGGCAAACTACACCTCATTAAATTTTTACTCAGAAATAAAACAAACAATCCAACTCCAAGCTCATTCGAAATCCAGTATGCTTACAAGGTCTGCCAGGAAGCTGTTGAAAAGCACGAAAATCCACGAGTAGAAATCCTCAACTATATGAGTACTTTAGAGCTTCAGCATAAAAATGATCGTGCCGCAGCCTTTAAATACACAGAAATGGCAGCTAAACAGCAAGATCCAACCGCTGAACTCAATTTAGCTAACATGTACTATAATGGGTTTGGAACAACACAGTCTTTTGAAAAGGCTTTTGAATGGTATGGTAAAGCTGCTGCAGCAGGAGCAGGCGAAGCCCAAGCTCTGCTGGCCTTTATGCATTACAATGGGATCGGCTGTAAAGCTTCGGAAGACACCGCTAAAGCTTACATGAAACAAGCGGCTGCACATAAAGATCCGGCTGTGGCTAGCCTGCTTGCCCAGCTATTTTCAAAGTCCTAATGACTATTTAATAGGCTAAAGACTAAGTTCTTTAGCCTATTCTTTTGCAAAGCGCCCGATTTTGGGTTGCACCAGCGCTAACAAATCTTTTCCGCTCATAATAATCGATTCAGTCGCCAAACCACAATTGAAGGCTGTACGTTCGTTGGCAGAAATCTTCTCGTCATAAAAAGTTTCCACATTGAGCAGGTTTCCAAAAGGAGGAACACCCCCAATAATCAATCCAAAACGTTCTTTGATGACATTCGGATCTTCAAATTCACATTTTTCTCCCACCAATTCAGCCACAGCTTTCATGTCTAGCTTTAGATGGGAAGGAATGTTGAGTTGATAATTTTTCTTGGAGCTTTTTCCTTTCACAATCAGCGATTTAACCCCTTCTTCAAGTGCAGTGCCGCGAACCCTGGCTGAATCTTCTGAGGTGGGAGTCGCTTCGTGGCAAAGATGCTCAAAAGGCATTTCATTTTGCTTGATGAGGCGAATGATTTCATTGCGAATGCTTTCTGCCCCAAAGAAAATTTTAGCTTTAATTCGGTTACCAGCGATTCGCTTCGGATCCGAAGGAAAAAGCGAGCACTCGCGAATATTTTTCAACCGCAAAATGGTCATGGTTAAGCGTTCAAGACCCATGCCGAATCCACCATGTGGGGGCATACCGAACTTAAATATGCTTAAATAGTCTGCAAAATTTGCAGGATCCATCCCTTTTTCTAAAATTCCCTCTACCATTGAGTCATACGTATGCCTGCGCTGACCACCTGAGGTAATTTCAGTTCCTGCACAAAGTAAATCGAAAGTATTAGTTAAATCAGGCTGTTCGTCATTCGGATAAGAATAAAATGGCCGTTTGCTTCTCTTCCAATCGGTGACAAAAATTAGGTCTGTCTGAAATTTTTCTTGGGCATACAAACATAGCTCTCGCTCTGCTGCAGGGCTCAAGTCTGGCTCTTGTCGTTCATCAACCCCGGTACGTTGAAAATAAATTTCCTGAGCTTCGGCAAAGGTAACTCGCGGAAAAGGAATTTCTTTTGGAGCTTTGATCAATTCTTTGCCAAGCGTTTGCAATTCTTTTTTCGCATAGATTTCAAGGTGAGCAATGATGGCTTTGATGCAGGCTTCTTGGACATCCATGACTTGATGCCAGTGGTCGAAAAAGCCCATTTCAAATTCAAATTGTTTCCCTTCAGCTAAATGACGTGAGGTTTGGGAATTTTCAGCGCGGAAAAATGGCATTAGGGCAAAAACACGTTCATTGACTCCGACCATAATCTGCTTGTACAGTTGGCTGCTCTGAGCCAAAGTCGCTGTATACCCGAAATAATCCACATTAAAAAATTCTGCTCCTCCTTCTGAAGAAGCACCAATAATATTTGGGGCAAAGTATTCTACGGCGCCAATTTCATCATGCATGAATAAGCGAAAAGCGTGTGTGATCTCGGCTTGAATTTTAAATACAGCTTGAAGTTGGCGATTGCGCAACGCCATAGGTCGATGATCGAGAATAAAATCTAGATCAGACTGAATGGAGGGTTTATAGTAGTCTACAGGGGGAACTTCATGCACAGGGACTTCAACTTGAATGTGCGGCTCAATCACCTCTACACCAAGCTCAGCTTGGGGTGCATGCGAAACCTTGCCATCAATTTTTAAAATCGTACCTGGCTGCAAATCACAAATTTTTTTCCATTCTTCTTTATCTTGAATCACAATCTGAGCAAATCCTGAACGATCTCGTAGGATAAGAAAATTCAATTTTCCAAAAGCTCTGGTATTATTCAACCAGCCTCTTAATATCACTTGATGATTGATATGCTCTGGAAGTTCAGCGGCTAATACTCTTTTCATAAAAAACCTATTGATTATAGAAGTAAGAGTATAGGAAAGAAGGAGATATTTTGCTCGCAGAAAAGTTCCGACCACTTTTAAAATCTGTTTTAGCCTGCTTTATGCAATAGCTCTTGAAAGAGAGGATCTTCGCGAATGGGATCAAATTCTTTTTTTTCTAGGACTTGTTTGGGATTGGGAAGACCATCTTGAATGGCACAGTTCAGCCAGCCTACTGCTGGATGGGTTTCGCCTAACAACGAATGGCTAAAGGCATTGATTAAAGCGCTTTCAAAGGTGGGGGTATTTTGATAAATTTTATTCCCTAAGACAATGGCTTGACGTAGTTCTCCTGTTTGAAAAGCTAGCCGTTGCAGCAGCTGTAAGGCTTCATCGCTTAAATGATCTTTGACCTCTTTAAGATAGGCATAAGCTTCTTTATATTTCCCTTGTTGATTAAAGATGCTCGCTAGATATTCATTGGCTGTCACATAGGCTATGCCGCTTTTAGCGGCTTCCCGCAC
>Ga0105044_10002084_pt1 | contig 27171 bp, 21 predicted proteins | sample MAT01_FD_78092 | JGI IMG/M metagenome (GOLD analysis project Ga0105044, IMG submission 78092) | Freshwater microbial communities from Lake Fryxell liftoff mats and glacier meltwater in Antarctica - MAT-01 | ecosystem: Environmental > Aquatic > Freshwater > Ice > Liftoff microbial mat | place... | reverse complement strand
GGACCGTTTCGCCACGCTCAGCAAATGTCACGCAAAAGAAAGCGCAATTCGCTTGAGCTGTCAGCATCAAACTAGCCCAGCATAGTAACGCCGTCGACACGCGCGATTTGATACTTGTCGGCATGGGGAATGGTTGGAGGCCCGAGCCGGAATCGAACCGGCGTGCGAGGATTTGCAGTCCTCTGCGTCACCACTCCGCCATCGGGCCACCGAGGCTGTTGTCGGGGGGTTAGCGCACGTGCGCTGACCTCCCGGCCGGGACAGGCGGGGGCTAGTGCTTTGGAACGGAGCTGTTGTCAAGCGATACCCATGGACGCTTTGTCGATGGGTGTCGCGCACCCACTTGGCGCGGGCGATCCGTGCGGCTATGCGCGTTTCAAGGCGGGATAGCACAAGTGCCGCCCCCTGTGGTGTATTATTATTGCAATACAGTCTGGACTGCGGTATAGGCGCACAGCAGGCGGTTGTTGCTGCAAGGGATGTGACAGATTTTATGGCCAGCCAGCCCCGCGAAGCCAGTTTTGCCGAAATGCGCGCCGCGATGGTCGATTGCCAGTTGCGTACCAATGAGGTGATCGCGCCCGGCGTCGTGGCGGCGATGGCCAATGTGGCACGCGAACGCTTTGTGCCCGATGCACTGGCGGCGTTGGCTTATATCGACCGGCCGATTGCGCTGGGGGGTGAGCGGCATCTTAACGCACCATTGGTCACGGCCCGGTTGCTAGTCGCAGCAGAGCTTAGCGCAGGCCAGTCCGTGCTGCTAGTTGGTGCTGCGACAGGCTATGCTGCGGCACTGCTGCACGCACTGGGCGCCCGGGTGACGGCGACTGAGTGCGACGCCGCGCTGGTGGCTGGCGCACGCACGGCGCTGGCAGACCGCGCGGTCACGCTGGTCGAAGGGCCGCTGGCATCTGGTGCGCCCAGCCAAGCGCCGTTTGATTGCATCATCATTGATGGCGCGATCGAGCAATTGCCGTCCACACTGGTTGATCAACTGGCTGATGGCGGCATATTGGTCTGTGCCCTGCGTGAGGGACCGGTGACCCGGCTCGCGCGCGGGGTGAAGGTGGCGGGCGCATTGTCGCTGCGCCCCTTTGCCGACATGGACGCCGTCAAGCTGCCCGGATTTGACCGGCCACAGGGCTTTTCCTTCTGAACTTCGCACTTTCCCATTTCCTAAAGATAGGCTGACGCATCATGCCGCACCCTTCCCTGCCCCGCATTTCTCTGCGCCTGATCGCCATGTTGGCCGGCACTGCGTTGACGGTCAGCATGACCGCGCCCGGTGCTGCCGAAACACTGCCAGGGGCGCTATCCAAAGCCTATGACAACAACCCGACGCTGACCGCGGCACGCGCCGGCCAGCGGGCAAATGACGAGAATCTTCCCATTCAAAAGGCGGCCGGGCTGCCCAATGTCGGAACCAGCGTCGAATTCCAGGAAAATCTGGTTATCCCTGGCAACAGTTTCTTTGTCGCCAAACGCTCGTTGACGGTCGGCGGACGACTGTCGGTCCCCATTTATCAGGGCGGCGCGGTGCGCAATGCGGTCAAGGCCGCGAAGTTCCGCATAGAGGCCGGACAAGCCGATTTGCGGGGCACCGAGGCCAGCATTTTTTCGCAGGTTGTCGGCGCCTATATGGATGTCCTGCGCGATCAGGCGATTGTTCAGCTTAATCAGAAAAATGTTTCCGTTCTGAGCACCAATTTGCAGGCATCGAGCGACCGGTTTGAGATTGGCGATCTGACGCGCACCGACGTCGCCCAGTCACAGGCGCGGCTCGCGCTGGCCGATGGCGATTTGCGCGGCGCTGAGGCAAACCTGATCGCCAGCCGCGAAACTTATGTGCGGCTGGTCGGCGCTGCGCCGGTTGAGCTGGCCCAGCCGCCGTTGTTGCCCAATCTTCCCGCGTCGCCAGAGGATGCTGTCGCGGTCGCGCTGAACAACAATCCCGATATCGATGCCGCGACCCAGTTTGTAAAAGCAAGCCAGGCTGACATCGGCGTTGCCCGGTCGAGCCGCCTGCCATCGCTGACAGCCACGACCAGCGGCGGTTATAATAATAATCTGAACTCAATCCCATCGGCGAACACGGCGGCTGACAATACCACGACCAGCGCACAGACGGGCGTAACATTATCGATCCCGATTTTCCAAGGAGGGCGCCCGGCAGCGCAAATTCGCCAGGCGCAATCACGCCGCAGCCAGGCCATGGAGAACTACATCGAAGTCGAACGCGGCGTCATTGCCCAGACGCGCGGCGCTTATGCCGCCTGGCAGGCAAACGACCAGATCATCGCCGCGACCCGGCAGGCGGTGAGTGCCAATGCCCTGTCGCTGGAAGGCGTTCGCGCCGAAAATAGCGTTGGAACGCGGTCAATTCTTGACATCCTTAACGCCGAACAGGAATTGCTGAGTACGCAAGTCCAGCTCGTCAGCGCAGAGCGTAACGCCTATGTCGCCGCCTTCACTCTGCTCGCCGCGATGGGCAAGGCCGAGGCCCGCGATTTGGGGCTGGAGGGCGGCGCACTTTATGACCCCGACGTAAATTATCGCCGCGTCAAAGGTAAAGTCTGGGACTGGTCCAACGACCCGGCACCCAAGCAAGTTGCAACCGATACCCGCAGCGTTCCGGCGGCAAACGCCGCTCCCCCCGCAATTCCGCGTCCCGGTTCGGGACAATAGGGCTTGGCAATTCACCGATTGCAGCGATAGAAGGCACGCACCGGTATCGGCCGGGGATTTAGGGGACTGATTGTGGGCGACATGTCGCGCGAACCTTCGATGGAAGATATTTTGTCATCGATCCGCAAGGTCATTGCGCGCGACGATGCGCACGGACGCGATAGTGACCGCGCCGAAGAGGCCGATGTGCTGGAACTGAACGACGAATCTCCTGACGATGATCGCGCAACCAACATGGCGTCGTCACCTGATCTGGTTGACAGCGGCACGGCAGACGCCACCCGGCGGTCACTGGATGCGCTGAATGCCGCGGTACAGTCGCCCGAATCCGCCGCCATGCCTCTTCCCGCACCGCCGACCGGCAGCCGCACCGTTGACGATGTCGTGATCGAGGCGCTTCGCCCGATGCTGAAACAATGGCTCGACACCAACCTGCCCCCGCTGGTCGAGGCTATGGTAGCGAAAGAAATCGCCCGAATTGCCGGACGACGTTTCTAACCATCCTGTTTAATCCACATTTCCAGCAAATGCCGTGCGATCGCCAGCGATGGCGGGGCAATGAATGGTGCTTCCGTGTCGCCGCGCAATGCCGCCACAACATCGGCGCGGGTAACCCACATTGCGGATTCGAGTTCGGTGGTGTCGAGCGTGAGCGCGGGGTTGTCGACGCACGCCAGACAGCCAAGCATCAGCGATGATGGAAAGGGCCAGGGCTGGCTGGCGACATAGGTGACGCTGTGGGCGCGCACCCCCGCCTCCTCCCACAATTCGCGGGTCACGGTTTCTTCCAGCGATTCGCCGGGCTCGATGAAACCAGCGAGTGCCGAAAAAAACCCTGGGGGAAAGCCCGGTTGGCGCGCAACCAAGGCGCGGCCCTCGCACACGGCCAACATGATCGCAACCGGGTCAACCCGGGGGAAATCTTCAGCGCCGCAGCCACCGCATTTACGCCCCCAGCCGCCCCTGAACTGCGCCGAAGGTGCGCAGCAGGCCGCACAGTGCTGGTGCCGCGCGTGCCAGTCGACCAAGCTGCGCGCGGCACCATAAAGCGCCGCATCTGCGCTGGCCAGCAAAGGCAGCAGCCGCATCACCGTGCGCGAGCGGGCATCAATCCGGGCGCCTGGCGGCGGTTCGGCAACGAAATGCGGAATGCCGTGTTCGTCGGTGCCAAGCAGCATCAGCCGGTCGGGATCGGTCAGGCCAGCGGCCTCCCACACCAGCCCGCTTTCGCCCGGAACAAAGTCGATCCCATCCATCACCAACGTCCGCGCGCGCGGATCGGCGCGCACCGCCGCAAGGCGCACGGGATCGGTTCGCAGCGGGTCAGCCCGGTCGAGCGTTCCGCCGGTAAATCCCAGCGGCCTCACGCCCCGGCAAGGTCTTTTAGGATCGCCTCAGGCAGTTTACTTTGGAAATCGAGTATTTCAGGCGGCATATATTGGGCATAACCTGCAACGCGCAATCCGCTGAACGGATTGACAAAGGCGATTGTGCCGGCCGCCCCGCCCCAGCCAAAGTTGCCGGGGCCGCCGGGATTGCCGGGCAGCGATACCCGGCCGCCAGCGCCGAAGCCGTGCCCGTCGATAAAGGTGCCTTTAGCATCGACACCCTGAGGAAACAGATCGGACATGGCCAGCATCGCGGTCGCCTCGCTCATCAACCGCGTAGTGCCGATTGCGCCCTTGCCCGCGAGCATCATCAGGAAGCGGTCGTAATCATGCGCGCTGGTGACGAGCCCGGCACCGCCAAAAGCGAATTCAGGTTTTTCGAGAAAGATACTGCTGGCGCCGGGATCAATCGGCACCAAAGCACCGCCATAAGGTGCATAGTTGGTCGTCAGTCGTCCCACCTCACTCTGCGGAACCTGAAACCAGCTGCTTGTCATCCCCAGCGGATCGAACATGCGCTCTTTTAGAAACACATCAAAGGGCAGTCCCGACACGACCTCAATCACGCGGCCGAGCAGGTCGAGCGACACCGAATAGCTCCATTTCGTGCCTGGCTCATAGACCAGCGGCAGTTTCGCAAGCCGGTCCGCAAATTCGGCAAGGGTTGGTGCCGTGGGGCTGTTTTCGAGGCCCGGCAGCGGCAGGCGCGTGACTTTGGCAGGCAGGATACCATTCGCAACATAGGCGTCCTTAAGCGGCCCTTTTTGAACAATGGTATAACCCAAACCCGCAGTGTGGGTCAGCAGATGGCGAATTGTGATCGGCGTTTTGGCGGGGCGCAGATCGGTAATCGAACCATCGGGGGTGATTTGCACCTGCATGTTGGCAAAGGCGGGCAGGATTTCGGCGAGCGGCTGGTCAAGCCGCAACTTGCCCTGATCAACCAGCAGCATGGCGGCAATGCCGGTTACCGGTTTGGTCATCGAATAGACCCGCCACAGGCTGTTTTCATCGACCGCAGCGCCGCTATCAAGCGCGATCGAACCCGCCGCAATAACGTGCGGCACGGCCATAGCGCGTCCGATGGTCGCAAGCGTACCGGGCAGTTGTTTGCGTTCGACAAACCCGTTCAAAAACGCGCGGGTCGCCGGGAAAGCAGGGCCACTGTCAACCAGCGCCAACGCTGGCCGCGCCGTTGCCGCAAAGCCGCCCGCAAGCGCAATACCGCCAAGCATTGCCCGGCGCGATACCATCATATTCATCGCTAAATCTCTCCCATCGCAGCCACCGCTTTGCGATAGAGCGTCGGCAATCCCACTGCGTCAAGTTCATTCAATGGCCACCATTGACCGTTTATGCAATTAGTAGATGGCGCGCGCCGGACAATAGCCAGCTTCAAATCAAAATGGGTAAAGCTGTGCCGCACCGTCGCCGCTGCGTTCGGTGGCAATTCTGCTGCCAGCCAATCGTCACCCGGCAGCGCCAGCATCCCGCCCAGCAACCCGCTGGCCGGACGCCGTTCGAGCCAAAGCTGACCATCCTGTTCAATCCAGCAAGCGACCCCGTGGCGCGTCGGCTTTATCTTGCGAGGCGGTTTGACGGGCAGCAATTCGGCGTTGCCAGCCGCACGGGCAGCGCAATCGTCAGACACGGGACAGCGCGCGCATTGTGGACGGCGGACCGTGCACACTCCCGCGCCCAAATCCATCAATGCCTGCGCGAAATCGCCCGGACGGTCTGACGACAGCAGCGGTGCCAGCGCAGCACGGATGGCGGATTTGGCACCGGGCAGCGGGTCCGTGATGGCGGCATGGCGCGCCATCACGCGTTCAATATTGGCATCGACCACTACCGCCGGGCGGCCAAAGGCAATCGCAGCGACAGCCGCGGCGGTGTAATCGCCAATGCCAGGAAGCGTGCGCAGCACGGCTTCTTGATCCGGGAAGCGCCCGTCGTGCTTTACAGCAACGGTGCGGGCACAGGCGATCAGGTTGCGGGCGCGGGCGTAATAGCCAAGCCCGGCCCATTCGGCCATGACGGCGGCATCGTTGGCCGCGGCAAGATCGGCGACCGTGGGCCAGCGTACGGTAAAGCGCTGCCAATAGCTTGCAACGGCGGCCACGGTCGTTTGCTGAAGCATCACTTCGGCCAGCCAGATGAAATAAGGATCGGGGATCGCGTCGCTGCCCGGTGCGATCCGCCACGGCAGTACGCGTGCGTTGATGTCATACCAGCCGAGCAACCGCGCGGCGAAATTTCTGGGGCTGTTGACGAGGCTATGGACGGTCACCCCCGCATTATGGCATGGCAGCGGCCATGACGAAAGCCGTGAGCAATGGGGCCAGCAAGGGCAAGGGCGGCGGCCGCAAACCACCCCTGCCTGAACGCGCGCGCGGCGGCGCGGCGCGTGTCATCGCCGATCTGATCCCGGCCATTGGCGGCGCGGCATTTCGCAAGTTCGGCTTTATTCAGGCGTCACTCGTTACCCGCTGGCGCGATATTGTCGGCGACCGGCTGGCCGATATTACCGAACCGGCGATGATCCGTTTTCCGGTTGGCAGCAAAATTGGCGGGACGCTGCACCTGACAATATCAGGCGCGCATGCACCTATGCTTCAGCATGTCGAGCCTGATCTGATCGCCATGGTCAACCGCTTTTTCGGATATGCCGCCATCGCCCGCGTGCGCATGACGCAGGGTCAGGTCGCCCCGGCGCCGCGCCCGGTCCAACCGGCCATGCTGCGACCTGTGCCCGCCGAACTAAGTGATTCGCTGCGCACCGTCGCAGACCCCGAACTGCGCACCGTGCTCGAACGCATGGCGGCTGGACTGGCCGACCGGCCCAGCCTGCCCAAGATCAGCTGAAGGAAAACCCGTGACGCCCACCGACCCCACCCGCCGCCTGATCGTCGCCGCGCTTGCCGCTGTGCCGCTGATCGCCGCGACCAAACCGTCGCCTGCGCCGCGCCTGTCGGCCAAGGTCGCGGAAACCAGCATTGGATCCTATATTGCCGGCAGTCCTGATGCCAAACTGCGACTCGTCCAATATTTCAGCTATACCTGCGGCGCATGCGCAGCCTTTGCCGGGGCCGCCGATGGGCCGCTTAAGACCGATTACATCGACCGTGGGCTGGTCGCGTTCGAGTATCGCAACTTAATCCGCGATCCGCTCGACATGACCGCCGCCCTGCTCGCACGGGTGGGCGGCGCGGCGGCCTTTCCCGGCCATTACCGGGTGTTGATGGCGGCACAGCCGGGCTGGCTGGTCCGCGCCAGCAAGCTGCCCGAGGCGGTGCAGACCACATGGTATGAAGGCAGTGTCGCCGAACGCGCCGCCCGGATTGCGCGCGACAGCGGCCTCGAAGCGCTGATGCGGGCGCGGGGTGTGACCCCAGCCCAGATGACATCGGCGTTGAACAGCCTGGTGTCGCAAGCTGCATTAACCGCAATGACCAATCTTGCCAGCACCGCTGATCGCATTGCTAGCACGCCCAGTTTTCTGCTTCAGGGCCGGCTGGTTACCGGCGTCCATAACTGGACCGAGGTAAAATCGCGGCTCGACCAGGCGCTGCGACCGGCTTAAAGAACCGCTAAGGTCTTTTTTAATTAATAAAGGAAGTATCGATGGCACATCGTCCGGCTTATAACATTGCCCTGACATCACTGGCTGCGCTGGCGCTGGCCGCCTGCGGAAGCAGTGGCGGCGGCGATGCACCCGGCGAGCAGCCGGTTGCCGCCAAGGTCAGCGCCCCCGCAGGCAAAAGCTGGTCCGACGTTGCGGCGCGCAGCGCCGATGGCGGGCTGGTCGTTGGCAATCCTGAAGCGTCGATCAAGGTGATCGAGTTCGCCTCGCTGACCTGCGGCGCGTGTGCGCAATTTAGCGCCGAATCAGGTGTCGAGTTTAAGAAGGATTTCGTCGATACGGGCCGGGTATCGTTTGAAGTACGCCATTTCCTGCGCAATCCCATCGACCTGCTCGCGGCGTCCATTATTCAATGCGCGCCGGTTGACCGCCAATATGCGTTGACCAGCAACATTATGGCAACGCAGCAGGATTTGTTCGCCGGAGCAGAGACCGGCGGCGAGGCGGCGCAGGCCGCAATGGCCAATCAGGCCGATCCGGCCCGCTTTACCAAGGCCGCCGACGCGCTGGGGATCAGTACCCTGTTTCAGTCGCGCGGAATGGCCACCGACCAGGTCAAAGCCTGTTTGGGTAATGTCGCCGAAGTGGAAAAGCTGGTGGCCGACAACAATAAGTGGATTGAAACCTTTCAAGTCAGCGGCACCCCGACATTTGTGGTCAATGACGAAGTCCTGGGCACATTGAACTGGGCCGCTCTGCGCGACCGGATGCGGACGATGGGCGCGCGGTAAATATAGCGTTTCCCGCCCCCCTTGTGCTGCCATGCCCGGCGCGGCATGACGGCTTAAGGGGTTTTCGGTTGGCCAAATGTGATTCTTTGGAAACAGGCGCAGTGCGCGGCGAAACCCTGCCGTGCAAATAAAACGCCTGCGCCTCACCGGGTTCAAATCCTTTGTTGAACCGACTGAACTTCGTATCGAGCCGGGGCTGACCGGTGTGGTTGGCCCGAACGGTTGCGGCAAATCCAATCTGCTTGAGGCAATCCGCTGGGTCATGGGCGAAAGCTCACCCAAATCAATGCGCGGCGGCGGGATGGAAGATGTCATCTTTGCCGGCACCGCAACGCGCCCGGCGCGGGACTTTGCCGAGGTGGCGCTGATCTGCGACGTTGCGGGACAACAACTGGCATCCGTGCTCAGCGGTGAAACCGGTACCGAGTTGGAAGTGATCCGCCGGATCGAGCGCGGCACCGGATCCGCCTATCGCGTCAACAGCCGCGATGTGCGTGCCAAGGATGTCGCGTTGATCTTTGCCGACGCTGCAACCGGCGCGCACAGCCCGGCGCTGGTCAGCCAAGGCAAGATCGCTGCTGTCATCGCCGCCAAACCGACCGAGCGCCGCCAGATGCTGGAGGAAGCGGCGGGCATTGCCGGGCTGCATGTCCGGCGCAAGGATGCCGAACAGAAATTGCGCGCGACCGAGGCCAATCTTGTGCGCCTGTCCGAAATTATCGCCGACATGGATATGCGAATCGGCGCGCTGCGCCGCCAGGCGCGCGCCGCCGAACGCTACACCAAACTAACCGGCGCGATCCGAATGGCTGAGGCGCGGATGATCTATGCGCGCTGGCGCGATGCCGCCGCCGCCGCCGACCGTGCAAGGGCCGATGCTGGCGCAGCGGAAGCCGCCGTACGCACGGCGCAGACCACAGCCGCAGCGGGCGAAGCAGCGCAGCGCACAGCCACGGCCACGCTGGCCAACGCGCGCGCCGCAGCGCAGAGTGAACGCGGCACACTGGCCACCCTTGCCACCGATCTGGCGCGCGTAACGGGTGAAGAACAGGCCGCGCGGCAACGGCTGGCCGATCTGAACGCACAGCAGGCGCGGCTGACCGAAGATCGCAGCCGCGAAGGCGATTTGGCGCGCGATGCCCATACCGCGTTGGTAACGCTTGACGCGGCCAGCAAGGAACTTGCCGCCGAACTTGCGTCCCATGGTGCTGCACGCGCGGCGCTCGATAGTGCCGATGCCGCCGCACAGGGCGGGCTGCGCGACGCCGAAGTTGCGCTGGCGCAGGCCCGGGCGACAGCGGCGGGCGAGGCAGCGGAGCGCCGCATCGCGCAATCCGCGCTCGATACAGCGATTGCCGCACAGCGGCGTGCCATGGCCGAAACCGCGCGGCTTGCCCAAGATCTGGCCGCGCTTGGCGATGCTGGCGCACTTGCCGCCGCCGTCAGCGCCGCCGAAGCCGCCGTTGCCGAGCAGGAAGGCCGCATTGCTGACGCTGAAAGGGCGCTTGGCGAGGCTGAGCACAAGCGTGCCGCCAGTGATGATGCGCTCGCCGCCGCCGGGGCCGCCTTGGCGGAAAGGCAGGCGGCGCTGACCACGGTGGACAGCGAAGCGGCGGCCCTGAACCGCGCCTTGGCCAGCGACCATGGTGGCGGGGCCCGCGCGCTGGACCAGATCCGCGCCGCACCCGGATTTGAAGCTGCGCTGGCCGCTGCGCTGGGCGATGATCTGGATGCGGAAGTTGGCGATATGGTGGCGCGGGGGTGGCGGGGCGGCGCGGTCCCTGTCAGCGACCCTGCCCTGCCCGCTGGTACCCAGGCCCTTGCTGAACAGGTCACCGCCCCGCCCGCGCTGCTCCGCCGGTTGCGGCAAATCGCGGTGGCCGACAGCGACAATGGTCAGGCCTTGGCCGTCGGCCAGCGGCTGGTGACCACCGGTGGCACAATGCGGCGCTGGGACGGGTTCGTTTCAAGCGGCGACGGCGCGGTCGCCGCCGAACGGCTGGCACGGCACAACCGGGTTGACACACTGACCGCGCAGCGACCCGAAATTGAACTGGCGATTGCCCGGTTTACCCAACGCCGCAGCGCCAGCGCTTTGGAAGCAGCGGCGGCGCGCGAGGCGATGGCGGCAGCGCGAACGGCCTTGGCCGCCGCCGATGGCGAGCGCCGGAATGCGCTGCGCTGGTGTGATACAGCGCGCGGCGCCGTCGAACGCCATGGCGAGGCAAGCGCACTTTATGCGCGGCGGCGTACCGAACTGGCCGCCGCACTGGCCGAGGCTGAAGGCGCGCTGACGCAGGAACAGGCCGCGCTTGCTGCCCTGCCTGACGCAGCGCTGGCACACGGGGCACAGCTGGCCGCCGAACAATTGGCCGACCGCGCGCGCGCAGCGGCAAGCGAATCGCGCGCGGCCATCGGCGGACATGAGCGCCAGCTTGCGACCATCAAGGAACGCCAGGCGGTCGCCGCCAGCGAGGCCAGAAGCTGGAAAGACCGAGCCGGGGAAGCCGCCCGCCGCGTCGGCGACATGGACAAGCGCGCCGCTGCGCTTGGCAAAGAATTGGCGGCATTGGCATCGGCACCCGACCGACTGGCTGCCGCGCGGATGGCGCTTGAGGCGCAGCGCACCGATCAAAGTGCCGCGACAGTGACCGCTGATGCCGCTGAGCGTGCGGCGGACGGGGCGGTGCAATCCGCCGAAGCCGCGCTAGCAGTGCAGCGCGAGGCACTGGCCAGCGCGCGCGAACAGCGCGCCGGCGCGGCGGCGCGCGCCGAAAATGCTGACCTGCGGCGCATCGAGATGGGGCGGTTGTCGGGCGAGCGATTCGAATGCCCGCCGCCGCTGCTTCCCGAAAAGGCCGGATTTGAAAGCCAGGATGTGCGCGATCCGGCGACGGAGTCGGCTCGGCATGATCAGCTCATCGCCGAGCGCGAACGGCTGGGCCCGGTCAATCTGGTTGCCACCGAAGAACTTGCCGCGCATGAAGACGCGCGCGCGCGCAGCACCACCGAGATTGAGGAGTTGACGCAGGCGGTCAACCGTCTGCGCGGGTCGATCGGCAATTTGAACCGCGAGGGCCGTGTCCGCCTGCTTGCCGCATTTGAGGCTGTGAACGGCCATTTCCAAAGGCTGTTTGCGACTTTGTTCGACGGCGGTCAGGCGCATCTGGAACTGGTCGACGCCGACGATCCGCTGGAGGCCGGGTTGGAGATCATGGCGCAGCCGCCGGGCAAGCGGCTCGGCACGCTCACGCTGCTTTCGGGCGGCGAACAGGCATTGACGGCGATCGCGCTGATTTTCGCGCTGTTCCTGACCAATCCCGCGCCGATCTGTGTGCTCGACGAAGTCGATGCGCCGCTGGATGACGCCAATATCGAACGCTTTTGCGACCTGCTCGACCGCATGGTCCACGAAACAGCCACCCGCTATTTGATCGTCACCCACAATGCCGTCACCATGGCGCGCATGCACCGCCTGTTCGGCGTCACCATGGTTGAACAGGGCGTATCGCGGCTGGTGTCGGTCGACCTTGGCGGCGCGGAAGACCTGCTGGCAGCGGAATGAGGGTCAGACCGAGCGGCCCACAACCAGCATCGCGGCGAAGACCAGCAGGCCGGTAAAACGGTTGCTGCGGAATTTGGCGAGCGCATCGTCGCCATCGGATGGAGCGAGCGTAACAACCTGGCCCACCAGGTGGATTGCAGCCGGAAGCAAGGCGATCAGCGCCAACGGGTCTGGACGCATTTGCCAGATCGCCAGTGCCCACCCGCCCAGCGCTGCACCATAGCAGAGCGCCACCCCAGCGCGGACCTTGGTACCAAGCGCCCGCGCGCTTGAGCCGATACCGACCAGCGCGTCATCCTCGACATCCTGAAGCGCATAGATGGTGTCATACCCCACCACCCACGCGATGGTGCCAAGGTAAAGCCACATCAGTGCCGGGCCGCCGCCGCCGGCAATGGCGGACCATCCGACCAGCGCGCCCCAGCTGAATACCAGACCCAGCCACAGTTGCGGCCACCAGGTTATCCGTTTCATAAAAGGATAAGCCGCGACCAGAGCGATGCTGGCGAGCGCAACCAGCTGCGCCAGACGTGGCAGCTGCCACAACACCACCAGCCCTATAAGGCACAGTGCAAACAGCCACACCGCAGCCGCGCGGCGCGAGACTGCACCGCTGGCAATGGGGCGCGTTGCCGTGCGGGCAACCCGCGCATCAAGATCGCGGTCGATGATATCATTATAGACGCACCCCGCGCCGCGCATCGTGATTGCGCCGAGCAGCAGCCAGGCAAGTAAATCCCACCGTTCGGGAACGCCGCCGGCGAGCGCCAGCCCAAAGCCGCAGGGCCAGAACAGCAGCCACCAACCAATCGGGCGGTCAAACCGTGCGAGCAAGGCATAGGCGCGCCACCGGTGGGGCAGGAACGCAATCAGCCCGCGATGCTGGCTGTCAGGCGGTGGAGCGGCGGCGGCAGTCATGACCGCCGCTGGCACCGCTTATGCCTTTAATGCAAGCAATAATTGATGATTAGCAGGACGCGACCGGAACCGCCGGTGACGGGTTATACACCTGCGACAGGTCGCGCGACTCGCGCACCGTGAACGCTGCGGTCGAACGGATCGTCTGCGTTCCCAGCCATGAACCAAACAACAGCGGTTGGTACGTATAATAAACCTCGACGAACATGACAGCACTGCCCGCCACGGCCTTCACTTCTTTGCCCGGCGGACCCATGCCGGGAAAGGTGGTCACACCCGCGCCGGCGTTCGTGACGCCGAAGGATGACGGGCTGGCGGGGCGATTGCCGTAGCAGCGCTGCCATTTGATCAACTGACCACCCAGACTGTTGACTTCGAGGCTGGACAGTCTGGCGCGGCCATTGGTCAGAAAATTAAGCTCGCCGCTTTGCAGCTGGGCGGCTAAGAAAACTTCATTGATGTCGATTTCGCGAATCTGCGGCGTGACAAGATTGCTGCCCGATGCGATGCGTGCGGCATTGTCCGCCACGCTGAGCGTTATCTGGCTGATCCGTGTGTTTGCAAGTGTCAGATTGGCGATTTCCATGCCGCCAAAGCCGAGCAGCAGCATGAACGGCAGCGTGTAGGCCATTTCGATAATGACAACGCCGCTGGTGTCGGACGTCCGCCCAAACAGGCGGCGGCGCAGATGCAGGAATTGGCGGATCATGTGCAAATCACTGTGGTGTTGGCCGTGTTGTCTGCAAACGGCTGGTTACGCAGCACCGTGATCGCCTTGATATTCGCCACCTGTGGCTGACCCAGCATTTTCCAGGCCGGAAACAGACGGGTCAGCTGCATATTCGCGGTGTAGAGGACGATCTCGTCGCCGTTCCCCTGGCCATCGGAGCCGCGGTCGGTGTCCCAACTGCCGCTGCCATTGGAATCGGTGAAACATTCGCCTGGATCGCGTGTGTTATTGCCGTTGCTGTCGGTCAACGGCTCTGGCTTGCTGACGTCCGAGAAGCTGTCATAGGCTTTTCGCGTAAAGGTCATCGTCGCATCTTGAAACACTGTGCGCACGTTGGCGCTGACCTCTGCATCGATGGCGGCCTGTGACAGGTTGTTGCCCTCCAGCGCCGAATCGCGAGCGGCACGATTGACCGCGCCCGACAACACCGATTTGGCATACAGCTGCATCGAGAAATCGAAAATGCCCATCAGGACCAGCAGAAACACCGGCGCGGTCAAGGCAAATTCCATGAGCGCGGTTCCCCGCTGCTCCCCCAGCAAGCGGCGCATCAGGGGGCCCGCCCGCCGGATCATTGCGAGATCCGGAGGCGCGAAATCTGGCGCGCAATTGCCTGGAACTGGGTATTCAGCGTGGCGGCATTGGTGGCAAGAAACGCCTTGTCCGAACCACTGGCGCAGCTGACGAGGGACGGCGTCATGCTCGCGTCAAAATCAATCGTCCAGACGGTAACATTCTTTGTCTTGATCGACGCACACAGTTGCAGGAAACGGTTGTTATGGCGTGCGTTGCCGTCACTGGGACTCGTCGAACCCACCCGCTGCATTGTCGGCTCATGCCCCTGCAGGCCAAGGTTGCTGCTGCTTGTAAACATGTCACCATCGGTCATGAAGATCAGATGGCGCTGAATGGGCCGACCATTTGGCGCAGTCATATTGTCGCTGGCAAAAATGCCGGTGGGCGAAATCAGCCGCGCGCCCCACACCATACCAAAGTCATGATAGGTGTTGCCGCCGGGCTGCAGCGCCTGAATATAGGTATTGAAGGTGGAACGACTGGCGGCCGTCACCGTCGCCAGCTTCATGGCCGCTTGCGGACAGCTCGAATCACCGAAAGAATTGCGATCGCTGGTCGTAAGTTCCGTCGCTTCGGCAGTGCGTGAGAAAGCGAAGTTGCGGATCTGCATCTGCCATTTGCTATCGTCGACCGAGAGTGATGGGGGTGTATCAATGTCCATATCGAGCGCGTCGGATGGCGCGGTCTGGTTCGAGGCGAACGGCTGCGTTTTCCGTTCGATGATACAGCCATTCCACGAAGCGCTGAGGTTGTTGCCGTTATCACCGACATTGTCGGTGATGCTGCCCCCGGTCTTGATTCCGGAAACGTCAAACACCCGGTCCTCGTAACGATAGCGTGAGAAAACCGGAATCGGCGGCTGGGTGACGATCGTTGGCGTAGTGCGGGTAAAGGTTCCAGTGCGGCGCTGGCGGCGGCACTGGTTGCTGACCCAGACAATCTGAAAGTTGAAGAATTGAAAATTCTGTCTGTCGTCGTACGTTGTTACCTGATTGCCATCGCCATCGATATATTGTCCCGTCTGAACGCGCGTGACTCCGCTGGTCGATGTCGGTGCCGTGTTGCCGGGCGGTGTTGTTTCTGGACAGGTGGTGCTGTTTTTGCCCGTCGGGTGGGGGCTGTTGTTGCTCCAGCCGCCCCAGCTAACTGGCCCGTCAAACGGGGTGCCATAGGTCGTGACCCCGGTACCCCAGGTGGTCGTATATTGCGGGGTCCGCGATGGCAGGGTGACTTCATCGGCCAGCCAGTTTGGATTGGCGCTGGCCAGAACCGCGCCTACATTGATGTTGGTGTCATAAGGCACCACGCCGAAACGAATGCGGCCATCACCAACCGCTGCACTGGTCAGCGTGTCGTAAAAGTTCATTGTCGCCGTCTTGAGCGCGGTAATGCGGTTGACGCTGTCGCCCGAATTGGTCGTCGCCATCGACCCGGTGACGTCGAGCACGAACATGACGTCGACGTTCGAAACCTCCAGCTTGGCCGTGCAGTTGACCGCCAGGTTAAATTCATTCTGGCCGAATATCTGCATCAAGGCCGTCGGCAGTTTCGCTGACGCCGTGCCCTTCACATTGGCAGGGCCATCCTGCACTGAGTTAAACGCTATATTCGTCGAGCCATAGGTGTCCTCACCAAAGTTGATGCTGAACATTTTGGTCGCTTCGGCCTTGTGCGCCGCAGTATAGGTAGCGCCGATCATGGAGCGTCGGCCGGCAAGTGCGCCGGCGTCGCAGGCCTGTTGCAGCCGCAGGTCAGCCATGTAGGCGCGGCCGATATCGATCCCCGAACCGACAATACCGATCAGCGGCAAAGTGGCCGCGGCAACAAGGAAAAATGTGTTGCCGCGCTGGTCAGCGATCAGCCGTGATAGGAGGCCGGCCTTGCGCTGATTGCTGTGTTTTTGCTGTACCACCGAAATGCTCCCCACCACATGCCGGAATGCGGCTTTGCGGATAAAATCGTGATGGGGATAGCGCGGCAAAGGTTACCAAAAGCCTAAGGCCAATGCCTGCGTGCCGTTGTGGCACAGGGGGCTGGCACGCCGCCGATTGCACGGTATGAAGGCGGGATGACCGCCACCCCCGCCTGGCCGCCGGCCAGCACCCCGCGCCTGTATGTCGCAACGCCGCTTGCTGATGGCGTGACCATCGAAATTGATGGCAATGCCGCGCATTATCTTCGCAACGTAATGCGGATCGGGCCTGGCGAACCACTGTGCCTGTTCGACGATATCAGCGGTGAATGGCTGGCGCGCTGTACGGTGGTGGGCAAACGGTCGGTAGCGGTAGAATTGACCGGCAAGTTGCGCGCGCGCGCGGCCGTGCCTGACCTGTGGCTGTGTTTCGCGCCCGTCAAAAAGGCCGCGCTTGATTGGCTGGTGGAAAAGGCGACCGAGTTGGGGGCCGCGCGGCTGGTGCCAGTGATTACCGAACGCACCATCGTTGATCGCGTCAACCTTGACCGGTTGCGCAGCATCACAATCGAGGCCGCAGAGCAATGCGGCCGCACTGCATTGCCGCAGCTGGCCGAACCGGTAAAGCTGCCCGCATTGCTGGCCAATTGGCCGGCCGCACGCGCGCTGTTATTCGCGGACGAAAATGGTGGTCAGGCCGCGCTGCCAGGCATGGCCCCGGCGCCGCCGCCCGCCGCGCTGCTGACGGGGCCAGAAGGCGGGTTCACCGCGCGCGAACAGGCGCTGTTGATTGCCCACCCGGCAACCCGGCGGATCAGCCTGGGGCCACGCATCCTGCGCGCTGAAACAGCGGCACTGGCGGGGATCACGCTGTGGTCAGCGCTGCATGAAGCCAGAGCATGTTGAGCACGGATACCCCCCTACCCCTTCGCAGGAACGACAAGATAATACGGACCCAGAGAGCTAAATCTTGATTCTCGGCAGACCCTAATTCACCCGGCCCCTAAAGCGGATTGTAAAGCTGGGCTGCGTGGTGGATGTCGCCGCCGTCATCGTGCCGGCCGGGACGACGCGAATGCCGCGCACATTGCCATCAAATCCGGCAATCGGCGTATAGCCATAGGGCGCGCCGCCGCTGGGCTGGCTAGAGAAACTGACCATCGTCGCGGCGTTGAACGCGCTAAGCCCGCTGGCCGTCGCACCGTTAGCAAAGGTGATCGTCGTCGCCCCATCATAAGTAAAATTGGCAGGCAGGGTATCGGCAATCACAATCGTACTGGCGCTGACCGGCTGATTGCCAACATTCGTCACGGTGATGGCATATTCGACGACCGCCCCGGGAATCAGCTTGGGAATGGTCGCACCATTGACGGGGTCTGATACGACCGTGGACGTTTTGGAGACAATCAAATTGGCCGTCGCGACCCGCGTGTTGGTGATACCGCACGTCACGATGTCGCCGACGATTGGCACGATTGTGCCGCCAACGATGGCGGGCAAGGGGGTAGCTGTGGTGGCGGCGTTGGTGCACGCCATTGTCCGGGTGTAATTGCCAAGATTGCCGGTGCCCGCCGCAATTTCATCAAGCGTATAGCTTGTGCCCGGCACCAGCTGAACCAAACCCGTGTCCCCCCCGGTGATCGTCCCAGCCGTTCCGTCCGTTGTTGATGATGCCGCCACGGCCGCGCCATTGGTGATGCGCACCATGAACTGGTCACCGGTAAAGCGGCGCCCGCCACTGCCCAGCAGTTTGCGTACCCGGACATGCGGGAACGCAGTGTTGGTAAAGGTACAGACCAGCGCGTCGCCGAAAGCCAGCGCACCCAAAGCGTAACTGGTCGTCGGAATATTGGTGGGCAGCGGCGTGGAGGAACCGCTACTGTTGGTACAGTTGAGCAGCGATTGATATTGCCCGATGGCGCTGACACTGCCCGGGGCCATTGCCTCGCCAAGCGTCAGCGCAATCCCGGAAGCCAGGCTGAGCGCCGTGGCGGCAAAGGGGCCAGTCCCGGTCCCGCTGGTGGTGCCAGACGCAAGTGTCGCGCCCGATGTCGTTGCCGTCACGCCAAAGGTGAATTGGTCAGCCGCGTTTATGCGCACCCCGCCGATCACCTTGTTCAACCGGATCGAGGCAAAGCGTACCGCGAACATTATGCCTTGCAGACCGCCCGATGTGACTCTGGCGCTGATCGTCGTTGGACTGTTCGACCCGACAATATGGCCGCCGACCGTGCCCGATTTTCCGGTGACGGTAAAAATCGACAGGCCTGCCATGCTGACATCCGGATACAGGTTGCCGCTGATCGGCGGGACTTCATCCAGGATTGTCCAGCCCGTCCCGTTGGTTTCATATTCCAGCTGTTCGCCGTTGTTCGATGATTCGGCATCGGCCACGACAAAGCTATAGGCGCTGACTGCGCTGGCGCCCGCAGGCGGAGTTATGACAATCCCTGTGATACTTATCAGCCGCGTGCCAGACGCCACAGAGTAAAGAACCGGGCGTCCCGGAATGCCAAGAAACGCCGTGTTGCCCACGGCCGCGCCCGACCATGACGGCGCAGTGACGGCGTTAAAGGCGGCGCCCGTTCCCAATGTCACGCGCAGGGTAAAGGTCAGGGTCGACCCATCCGACAGGGCAAAGCTGAAATTCTGTCCGCCCGGCGAGCGGGCTGCCACATCATCATAACCCGCGAAATTAAGCCAGCAATAGCTTTGCCACCCCGCCGGGGCAGTCCCCTGCATTGTCGCCGATGAACAGGTCTGCGCCGCCGCGCCGGGGGCAAAGGCCATTGCCCCAGCCATAAGGAGCAGTGCCAGAAGTGCTTTGTGTACGCGTTGAACAAAGGGTTGCATAGTAACTCTATAGGTTTCGATTACACGCCTGCAAAGGCTGTCTCTCAGACGTCCCAATTGGGCGGTTTACGGTAATTTAGGCACCAACGGACTATATTGGCGGAATGCGCAGTGCCTGTTCCATCCAGCCTATATTTTGCCAGGGGGGCCTGGTCCGCCACGCCTGGGCGGCGCTGCTGTCCTTGCTTGCGCTGTGTTGGCTGGCCGTACCAAGCCAGGCGCAAGCGCAGATTAATCAATATACCAACACCGCGACCGGCGCGATCAACGATGTTACCTGCGGCGGGACCGTGCTCGACCGGACTTTCTTTGTCGGCACCAGTTACACCGTCAACGATGTCGATATCGGCATCTTGCTGACCCACACGTATCGCAGCGACCTGCGCATTACGCTGCGGTCACCGCTGGGCACGACCGTCAATGTGATGCTCAACACGGCGGGCGATGGCGACCATCTTAACGACCTGTTCGATGATGAAGCCGGGACAGCCATCGCCAGCCACGCGCCCGCAGTCACCGATCCGCAAACCCCCGCTCCGCCGCCCTATTCGCACAATCACCGGCCATCGGCGGCCTTCACCGCATTTGATGGTCAGAATGCTGCGGGCACCTGGACATTATCCATTTGCGATTCGGTGGCACAGGACGTTGGCAATTTTGCCCGCGCCGATCTGTATATCAGCCAACCGCCTGTGACTTTTGCCGACCTGTCGCTGGCCAAGACGGTCAGCAATACCAACCCGGCCAACGGCGCGGCGATCAGCTATATACTGACCATTTCAAACAGCGCGGGATCGGCGTTGACCGCCAGCGGTGTTACCGTGCTCGACACCCTGCCCTCAGGCTTTGCCTATACCAGCCATGCCGCTGGCGGCGGATCAACCTTTAACCCGGGCACCGGGGTCTGGGCCGTCGGCACGCTGGCACCCGGCGCCTCGCGATCATTGACGGTCAACGGCACGGTCACCGCGACACCGGGGGCAACCATTACCAACACGGCGCAGGTCACAGCGTCATCGGCGGCTGATCTCGATTCCGTGCCCAACAACGGGATCAATGCAGAGGATGACAGCGCTCAGGTCAGCTTCACCGTGTCTGGCGTGCGCGTGGCCGGGACGCCGCCGACGCTGGTTTGTCCGGCGGGCACCACTTTGCATGATTGGGATCTGGTCAGCTGGACTGCTGGGACGACAAATGCCAATTATCCGGTAACCAATCTGGGCACCGTCAATTTTGCCATCGCGATTTCGGGCGGCGCGTTCCTGAACAATGGCGTATTTGGCGGGCTCAGTCCGGCGCGCCAGAATGCCATCACTGGCGGCCTGTCGCCTGCCCAATTTTCTATTGCCGAACTGGTCGATATGACCAGTTCGGCGGGTACGGTGATAACTATAATCACCCTGCCCGAAGCCGTCGCCGGGGCGCAGTTCGGCCTGTTTGATCTGGATTTCGGTGCTGGCAATTTTGCTGACCGGGCAACCGTAACCGGCACTTTTGCGGGCGCACCGGTGGCCCCGGTGCTGACCAATGGGGTCGCCAACTATGTTGTTGGCAACAGCGCATTTGGCGATGCGCCATCGGCGAATACCAGCAGCAATGGCAATGTCGTGGTGACGTTCACCAGCCCCGTCGATGTCATCACCATCGAATATGGCAATCATGGTGCGGCGCCGGCCAATCCGACACAGCAGCTGATATCCATTCACGATATCAATCTGTGCCGGCCGGTCGCCAATCTGGCTGTCACCAAAATCAGCAGCATCATCAGCGATCCCGTCAACGGCGGCACCAACCCAAAGGCCATTCCCGGCGCGGTCATGCAATATTGCATCACGCTCACCAACCCCGACAGCGGCACGGCGCGCAGTGTCGTGATTGCCGACACAGTGCCCGTCACGACGACATTTATCCCCGGCAGCATCCGGTCGGGCAGCAATTGTGCCAGCGCCGTGACGATCGAGGATGACGGCGCGGCGGGCGCGGATGAAAGCGATCCCGACGGCGCATCCTTTGCCAGCGGGACGATCGGTGCAAGGTCAACCGCCATCGGCCCCACCAGCACGCGCGCTTTCATCTTTCAGGCGGTTGTCAACTAGCCACTGGTTTTGCTGCGCAACTCGCCGTAATGGTCTGTCATGAGCACACGACAAGTTTCGAATCAAAACGATCCTTTCATCACGCACCGCGACCAGCTGGTCGCCCCGATGATCAAGGGTGAAAAGCCAAAATCCGCTTGGCGGATCGGCACCGAGCACGAAAAATTCGTGTATCGGACCAGCGACCACCGCGCGCCATCCTATGACGAACCCGGCGGTATCCGCGACCTGTTGATGGCATTAACCCGCTATGGCTGGCAACCGGTGATCGAGGACGGTCCAGACGGCTCCCAGAACGTCATCGCGCTGGCGGGCAGCGACGGCACCGTCAGTCTGGAACCTGCGGGCCAGCTTGAACTGTCCGGCGCACCACTCGAAAATCTGCACCAGACCTGCGCCGAGACCGGTCGCCATCTGAAGCAGGTGAAGGAGGTGGGCGCAGAGCTGGGCCTTGGCTTCCTGGGCCTTGGCATGTGGCCCGACAAGACCCGGGCGGAACTGCCAATCATGCCTAAGGGGCGGTACAAGATCATGCTCGACCATATGCCGCGTGTCGGCACCATGGGGCTGGACATGATGCTGCGCACGTGCACCATTCAGACCAACCTCGACTATGCGAGCGAGGCCGACATGGTGAAAAAATTCCGCGTCAGCCTGGCCCTGCAACCCGTCGCGACTGCCCTGTTCGCCAACTCGCCTTTCACCGAGGGCAAGCCGAACGGATTCCTGTCCTATCGCAGCCATATCTGGACTGACACTGACCCGGCCCGCACCGGCATGATCCCGTTCGTGTTCGAGGACGGCTTTGGCTATGACCGCTATGTCGATTATATGCTTGATGTGCCGATGTATTTCGTGTTCCGCGACGGCAAATATATCAATGCCGCCGGGCAGTCCTTTCGCGCGTTTCTGCGCGGCGAATTGCCCGCGTTGCCCGGCGAACTGCCGCGTGCGTCCGACTGGATGGACCATTTGTCGACGGCCTTTCCGGAAGTGCGGCTGAAGGGCTATCTGGAGATGCGCGGCGCGGATGGTGGGCCGTGGAACCGTATTTGCGCCCTGCCAGCATTCTGGGTCGGGCTGCTGTATGATCAAGGCGCGCTCGACGCTGCGTGGGATCTGGTCAAGAATTGGAGCATCGCCGACCAGCAGGCGATGCGCGATGCCGTGCCGCGCGACGGACTATGTGCAAGTGCGCCGGGCCGAGGTTCAGTGCGCGATCTTGCCAATCAAGTCCTTGATATCGCGAGCGCTGGCCTGATTGCGCGCGGTGAAGTAAACGCCATGGGCGATACCGAAGTTGGTTTCCTTGAGCCGCTGCGCCGCATCGTGGCCAGCGGCAATTCGCCCGCCCATGATCTGCTGCTGCGTCATAAAGACCCATGGGGCGGATCGCTTGATCCCATTTATGACGAATTGAGTTTCTAGAGCGTGATGATAACAGATTGCCCGCCGTCACGGATGAACACCCTGCTGAAAGCGCACATTTAACACGCTCGCAGGGTACGGCGGTCGCAGGCGTTCCAGACTGTCATAAACCGCCGCAAATTTGCAACACTGCTACCATTAAACGCTTTTGCAAACGTCGTGGAAGTTGACGATTGTGCGCCCGCACGACAACGGCGCGGGGGGTAGCCGCAAAGGGTTGCTTTACCGAACCCATATTTTCACGAAAAAAGCAGGAGCAGACCTGATGCGCCGCATGATTTCCGTCCTTTCCTTGACCACGGCTTTTGCCGCGACTGGCTGGGCCGCCCCCGCGTTTGCACAGGATGCCGCCACCGATGGCGGCGCGCTGAGCGACATCATCGTCACGGCGCAGCGCCGCGAAGAAAATCTGCAGGACATTCCGCTTTCCGTCGCCACCGTCAGCGGCGATACGCTGGCCGCCATTACCGGTGCTGGCGCCGACATTCGTTCGCTGTCGGGCCGCGTTCCTAGTCTTAACATCGAAAGCTCGTTCGGCCGCACTTTCCCGCGTTTCTACATTCGCGGCCTGGGCAACACCGATTTTGATCTTAACGCGTCACAGCCCGTCAGTCTGGTGTACGACGACGTGGTCCTTGAAAACCCGATCCTGAAGGGCTTTCCGGTATTTGACGCCGAGCGCGTCGAAGTGCTGCGCGGACCGCAGGGCACATTGTTTGGCCGCAACACCCCCGCCGGCATCGTGAAATTCGACACGGCGCGCGCCACCTCAGACAATAATTTTGCCAAGGCCAGCTGGGGCCGGTTCAACACCGTGAACCTGGAGGCCGGGGTCGGCGGCGAGCTTGGCAACGGTATCCACGCCCGCGTGTCGGCGCTGTATCAGCGGCGGGATGACTGGGTCGACAATCTTGATGCGCCGGGCGGCAATGATCTTGAAGGATTTGAGGATTTCGCCGCGCGCCTCCAGCTTCAGGCTGAACCCACCGATGCCCTCACGCTGCGGCTGGTTGGCCAGATCCGCACTGTGGACGGCACCGCGCGCGTATTCCGCGCCAACGCGTTCGCGCGCGGCAGCAACAAGCTGATCGGCCTAACGGGTCCGACCAGTGAATTCCGCCGCGACCAGACCCGCGCCGATGGCATTAACTTTCAGGATCTGAACAATTACAACGTCGGCCTGACCGCTGAATATGATGCCGGGCCGGTCACCATCACGTCGGTCACCAGCTATTGGAACGGCAATTTGTTCAGCCGGGGCGATATTGACGGCGGTTTTGGCAACCAGTTTGCGCCGTCACAGGGTCCGGGGTTCATCCCCTTTTCGGCCCAGAGTCAGGACAATGTCCCCAGCCTTGATCAGTTCACACAGGAACTGCGCATCGGGTCGAACAATGACGGTGGGCTGGGGTATCAGGTCGGCGTTTTCTACTTCAATGAAAAGCTCGACATCACCAGCTTTGACTTTGGTTCGCCAACCGCGACGACGCCCGCCGCCATTGCCGTCCAGCGGCAGGATAGCGATGCCATCGGCGTATTCGGATCGCTCACCTATGAATTTGAGGGTGGCCTGCGCCTCCAGGGCGGGGCGCGTTTCAACCGCGACGAACGCACGCTGACCGCGTCGCGCCCGACCGACACCCGTCCCGGCTTCCTGGGCTTTGGCGGGCCGGTTGCACCGGTGACGGCCGATGTCGAGGATAGCGTCCTGACCTGGGATCTGGCCGTCAGCTACCCCGCGTCGGACGACGTCAACCTGTTCGCACGGGTTGCCCGGGGCTACCGCGCCCCGGCCATTCAGGGGCGCGTGCTGTTCGGCCGCACCCTGTCGATCGCCGACAGCGAAACGACGATGAGCTATGAAGCCGGGATCAAATCGACTTTTGCCGATGGCCGTGCGCGGTTCAACCTGACCGCTTTTTACTTCAGCACCGATGATCTGCAGTTGACCGCTGTCGGCGGCGCGTCGAACTTCACCACTCTGCTGAACGCCGCCAATGTCGACGGCTATGGCTTTGAAGCTGAACTAGAGGCGCGTCCTGCCGATGGCCTGACGCTGACCGCCGGTCTGTCGTATAACAAGAACAAGATCGACGATCCGCTGGCCTTTACCGCTGGCTGCGGTGCGCCGTGCACCGTGCTCAACACTCCGCGCGCGGGTTCGCCGGGCATCTTCTCGATCAACGGCAACCAATTGCCGCAAAGCCCGCGCTGGATCGCCAACTGGACCGCTGGTTACGCGCTCCCGGTCGGCAATGGCGAGGTTTATGCCTTCACCGATTGGGCCTACCGGTCAAAGGTACAGTTCTTTCTGTATCGCTCGGTCGAGTTCAGCGACAACAGCCTGCTCGAAGGCGGCCTGCGCCTTGGCTATCGCACCGACAAGTACGATGTCGCCCTGTTTGCTCGCAACATCACCAATGATGTATCGGCGGTCAGCGGCATCGATTTCAACAACCTGACAGCAATGGTCAACGAACCCCGCATCTGGGGCGTCGAGGCCGGGTTCAAATTCTGAACCCGCTGAGCATCGAATAATAGGGGGCCCTGGCAGCGATGCCGGGGCCCTTTTCTTATGCCACTGGCCCGACCGCTGGATCGGGTGCCAGCATGACGAGCGGTTTGCTTCGCCCCGTCAGCCGGGCGCACAGGCGCGGGATGACGGCGTGCGCCTGTGCCCAGCGCCAATAGGCGGCATAGGCCGGATCGGCGAGCAGATGCTTCTCCTCCGTCTTGGCGCGCCAATAATAGATCAGGCTGACCGCGGCGAGCAGCACGACATTGCGGGCAGCTTCCACCGGGCCGCCCGCCGTGACCAGGAACGGCATGGAGCCAAGCCACCAGGTCAGATTCTTGGACACATAGGCCGGGTGGCGGGTAAAGGCATAGGGGCCGTGGGTAATGATCCCCCGGTGCGTCAGGTTGGAAAAACGGATGCCGAACGCCATCGTTGCCCAGCTGTAAATCGCGGTTAGCGCTGCAAGCATGACGCCCCACAGGATCAGCAAAGCATCCTGCCCCGCAAACCAATACCCCCAGTCAGCGGTGCTGCTGTGATAATCGAGCGGACCGCCCGCATTCATCAGGATGAAGGGCGGGTAACAGATCAGCGCCGCCGCCCAGGCCATGCCATAGGGGTTGGCCGTGCGGATATGTGCATCCAGCGGTTTGACCGTCAATACATAGCCCACCGTCGCGACATGCACGTCGATCAGGAACAGGAAATTGATCGTCCAGAGCGCCAGCGCATAGGGATTGGCGGTAACCTCCGCCAGCGGCACCGTAACCAGACTGGCAAAATTTCCCGGCACGATGGAGAGCATGAAGGCAGTGAAAAATCCTTTAACCGCCCAGGCACGCAAGTGATGTGCAATCGCGCGGCGCGCGTCGGCATCGGCCCCCTGCCCCATCAGCCAGACGCCAAAGGCGTGGCAGCCATCACGCGGTTCCACCAGCCGCCGGTCAAGCCACAGGATATAGGGGACGGACAGCAAGAGCAGCGCGGGAAAAACTGCGCCGAGAAGGTCCATCGAAAACAGATATTGCCCCTGCCAATAATAGCGCAGCCCGCCATATGTCAGCGCGATCAGGCCCCAGGTTGCCCATAGCCCGGCGAGTTTGACCAAGCTGATGTCGAGCGTTTCACGCCACGGCCGCCGCAGCGCCCAGTCAATGCCGGTGGTCGGATTGCGGTGAACCTTGTCGATCAGCAGCGACCACAGCACCATCGGGATACCGCACGCAAGCACACTGGCGATGGCGCTGTTGGGCCCGCTCATCACACCGCGCGAGCCCCAGTCGATACCAGTAAAGGCCGTAATTTCTGGCGCATATCGTGCCGCCAGCAGATAGAGGATCAGTCCCGCCAAACCCGCAAAGCCAACGCCCGCGCTGACCGCCGATACCGGGCGCGCCAGAGGCGCCGCGTCACCCGCAGGCAGCACGGCATCGGTCGGTGCAGCAACCAGCGGGCGCATCATCGTCATCGCTTCTGTGACTACACTCAAAAGGTTAGGGAGCCGTCAATCATGAGCGATTCGCAGACCTTTGCGCATTGTCAGGTGACGTTCACGCAATGGATTCCACCGTTCACCGCAACCATCTTTCGACTCGCCCCGACTCTGGACGCGCAGAGTCGGTGTTCGCGTGCCCGCCTGTTAGGTAATTTACCGATAAGAGGGGCGATGCCAACATCAGCCCACAAAGCAATGGGGTCGGTACCTTGCCATCGTTCGTATCTGGCCTGAGCCAGTGGCGCAGCCGTTTTGCGCAACTGTTTCAGGATCATGAGATTTTTGTGCGCACCCATGGACATGTGCGCTTTCTGCGGATCAGCGCGGCACTGCAAAAGCGTGTTGCCGCTATCGTCGCTATCGTCTTGTTTGCTTGGGCCGCCTTTACTGTCGCCATGCTGGTCAACCAGTGGCTGACCGCAGACGAACGCGCCGCCGTCGCAACCCAGCAAATAAAAGCCGCCGCCGCGGAAGCGCGCATTGCGAAATATCAGGGCCGCATCGTCGAAACTGCCGCCGACCTTGATGAGCGGCAAGCACATCTCGAAGGTTTGTTCGACCAGCATTTTGGCGGCGATGCTGCCAGCCTGCCAGCCGCTGGCCCCGCTGGCCCCGCCGCCGATAAATCCGCCG
>Ga0105044_10002078_pt1 | contig 27204 bp, 25 predicted proteins | sample MAT01_FD_78092 | JGI IMG/M metagenome (GOLD analysis project Ga0105044, IMG submission 78092) | Freshwater microbial communities from Lake Fryxell liftoff mats and glacier meltwater in Antarctica - MAT-01 | ecosystem: Environmental > Aquatic > Freshwater > Ice > Liftoff microbial mat | place... | reverse complement strand
GGCCAAGCGCGAGGAGTGGCGCACCGACATCACGCCCGACACCGACAGCACGATGGTGCCGCTCGTGTTCCGCGCGAGTCGCACCACGGTGGCGCTGCTGCAGGCCTCACCCACGCGCATCTCGCAGTTCGAGCTCCACAGCCACGGCGCGCTGCTCTCGGCTCGGCCGGGGCATGTGGATGCGGTCCTCCACGCGCAGGTACCTCGCAGCATCGAGGCGCCCACCGATCTGTCGCGTGTCACCGACGATGCCGACGTCGACATCATCGACAGTGCCACCACCACGCTCGTGCGGGAATCGATCGGCGGATTCGTGTTCCGGCGCGCCCTGCCCATGCTGCGCGGTGGCAGTGGGCGCATCTGCACCGTGTCGCCGGCCACGCTGCTGCATGTGCGCCAGGTGGGCGCACGCCGCACCCTCGAATCGTTCACGATCACCGCGCTCGCGAGCGAAGACTCCCTGCTCGGCCGCCACCGCCTTGTCGACGACACCGCCTCGCAGATGCGCTTCGGCAGCGGTGATGCGAGGCGCTGCCTGCTCATCACGCGGCACACCGTGCACATCATTCGCGCGCCGGAGCCCACGAGCGGGAGCGCCACGCCGCGGGTGTCGCGTTTGCGTGCGCCGGGCGACTCGGCGCCGCGTTCGCTGAGCGATTCGCTGAGCGGTTCAAACCCCCGCCCGCTGCCCACCAGCGACGGTCGCGTGCCACAGCCGTTCATCGTGGACGCTGCGGTGGTGGATGGCGGCTATGTGGTACTGGTGGGCGTCGAGAACGACCGGCAGGGACGCATCATCGACTATTACGACGACGAGGGGCGGTACCTGCAGAGCGCCATGCTGCCATTCATCGCGTCGGCCATGGCGGGATCCGGGCCGCGCTTTCTGGTGCTGCACCACGATGACAAGTACCGGTGGTGGCTTTCATCCTGGCTCACACCGATGGCCGCTCGCGGTGCCACCGCGCCACCAGACCCGCCGAAGGTACAGAAGGCGCCGCATCGGCAGTTGTTTGAACTGCCGGGTAAGGGTGGAGTGAAGTAGGCGTTACTTCGGCTTCTGCGTGATCCGGAATTTTGCGATCGGCAACTTGTCGAGATTTACCATGCCCTCAATCGCGCCATCGCTCCCGACCTTCCCGTCATGCTCGAGCAGTTTCCCCTCGGGCGCCGAAACGCGGAACTGCACGCGCGCGCCGTCGCGCACGAAGTTCGAGATCGCCCCGGTGCCCTGACCCGGCACCATCGCCATCCCACCAACCGTTCCCGAAGATTGGGTGAACGTGTACATCACCGGCACGACGATGGTGCTGTCCTTCAACGGCACTGTCGCTGTGCCGGCCCATGCGCCGACGATTGAAGGCGCTGAGGGTATTGCGGCTTTGGCGGACGCTTTCTGCTTCGCCTTGGATTGGGCGGTCAGTGTCGAGGTCGCGGTGACCGACAGGAGAGCAGCGGTGCCGATCAGGCGGAGTGATTTGAGGCGCATGCATGCAATCTACGCCCTGCGCACGCCATTGAGCGTGACGTCAGGCACCGGGTCGCACGCGTTCTACCCGCCGCAGCGTCTGACAGTCCACGGTGACGGAATCGTCGCGCGGTGCCGTCCACCCGTTTGGCAGGTAGATCGCCCGCGCGAATGTCACGGCGAGCGGTGCACCCGGCGCAGGCGACCGACGCACCACGTCGCTGCGCACGAGCACCATTTCGGTCTCGATGCCGATCACTCGCAACCGGGTCGGACACGGGGCCGTGGTTGTGTCGCGAACACCTGCGACGGCCGTGGCCTTCTCTGCAAGGCCGACAAACTCAGGAGCGGCGTCAAGCTCGGGTACGCGGCCCGTACGCGCTTGCGAGGCGAGCGTCGGTGACGCAGCGCGTTCGCACGCGACCGTGAGCAGGAGTAGCCCAGTGGCAGCGAGACGCGCTGTGAGCAGCGGAAGCAGGACACGGCTCATGACGGAACCTCCTCAAAAGAATTAGTCAATTGACACTACAGCAAAGTGAAACCGTTGGTCGCGATCCGCGCAATCTACGCGCCGTCCATATCGTAGGCTCGGCGGAACCGTTCACTGCATCTCTCGCGGAGGCGCGGAGCCGCGGGGAACTGCAACAACAAACTGCTTGCCGCGAATGAACGCGAAAGCGGCGCGAATATGTCACGTCCTGATTAGTGTCTACACGTTACCCTACACGCAGGAGACGTGGGACCATGACCCGAGCGCACCATTCGTATAGTTCGGAGTCGAAGCAGCATGGTCTCTCCCTGTGCTCCTTGCGAAAATCTTCACCCAGCCTGTGTCTTTGGTTGGCGCGACGTCAGTCACACTTCCGCCAACCGTGCTGCCGCAACGGCCACCACGCCACCGTCCACGGCTACCCACCACTACGCTGCGTCGTCATCTGAGTCTTCCTGATCCGCACTCTGATGCTGCGTGTCAACGTACGCCCACGCGCGCGCACCCGACCGCAATTGCACCATGATGCGCGTGAGCTCGCTCACTTCGTAGTCATCGGTATTGGCGAGTTCCTGCGTGGTGAGCGCGAACACGGTGCCGACAATCTTGTCGGACGCGTCGCCGGTGAAGCTTGCCATTGCGTGTTGCGTCAACCCGCTCACGGCAATGACCAACTCGTCGTCGAGATGGAGCGTTCGAGCGACATACCCCGGCAACACATCGGGGGTGCCGTTCAACAGCCGCCCGTACGTGGCAAGCTGTACCGACTCGAGCTGCAGCGTGCCGTACGAAAACAGAGGTTCAGTGGACATGAAGTGAATCCGCCTTTACGCGGTGGTTTGAGTGTGCGCCAAGCTCAATCAGGAATCGAAGATTGACGCGATGATCCCGACGACAGCTTCAAAAACGGCCTCGGCGGCACTGCCAACAACTTCAATCGCGGCGACGCCCAGGTGCGCCACCCCGACAGCTCCTTCAGCAACGAGTCCCGGCGACCAGAACATCGCATTGCTGAGCACATCGGCGCCAACGACGAGCGCGTTCGATCCGGCAATGGAGCGACGAGCCATCGCCTGATCGAGATTGAGCCGCCAGATCGTCGCCAGTTCGTGGTGATCGAACCAGACTCCGCGACACCGCTGGCACACGTCGAGGGTGAGGCCTTCACTCTCGCGACGCAGCATCGGTTCGTCGCACATCGGACACGAGAGGTCGTTCGCGTGATCACACGCAGCACACTGTGCGTGATCTCGGTCGAGCGGCGCGCCACATCCATGGCACGGCGGGTTCACGCGTTCGCTACGCTGCGCGATCGTCGCCCACAATTCGGTCGGGGCATGTACAGCAAGCACCCTTACTTCGCCGCGATCAAACCAGACGCCACCGCAGCGCTGACAGTGATCCAGCGTGAGCGCACGCTGAGCGCCTGCAAGTCGCGCCTTCTCCATCGCGACAAAACAGACCGGGCACGGCAGACGCGTCTCTCGCGCGCGCGCGGGGGCGATCGACACGATCTCAGTCATCGAGAATACCACGCGCAGACGCTTTGCTGCCCAGCTTCCCCGATTCGTGAAACAGGTACACCAGCACTCCGTCATCACTGACTGCAATATCTGCGAGGTCGCGCGTCATCAGTGCATCAAGCGTCTCTTTCGCTTCTTCCGGACTGAGCGCGAGCGCGATCGCGACGTCGCCGGCGGTGAGACGCCCACCTTCTTTCGTGGCGAGTCGCAGTATCTCCGCTTCGATGGTTCGCTGTCGCAGGGTTTGCATCCGATCGGCGCGTCGGCGTCCGCCACCCCACAACAGTGTCGCGCCGCCAATGGCGGGGAGGACAACGGTGATGAGGAACGCAACAAGAGTGGCTGGGGCCAGAATGCTCGCGGTTGAGCGCACGAATCCCATGGCCATGAGCGCGGCAAGCACGAGCAATCCGACACCGGTCTTACGTCCCATTCAGGGTGATCCGTCGGTAAAGTCAGCAGGGAAGCGATGCACAGCGCGCGATCATCACCCCACACCATGCACGCGAAAAGCAGACGAGGCAATACGGGCCGATCACCGCCACGCGTTGGAGCGCTCCTTCAAGTGCCCGTCAGACGGCTAAATTTCGGACATGACGACCATCACCCAAGCCGACTTCGTTCAGTCCGTCGCCGACGCCCTCCAGCACATCTCGTACTACCACCCGCTGGACTACATCCAGGCTCTCGCGGATGCCTACGAGCGCGAGCAGGGCCCGGCGGCCAAGGACGCGATTGCGCAGATCCTCACCAACTCGCGCATGTGCGCCGAAGGGCATCGCCCGATCTGCCAGGACACCGGCATCGTGGTGGTGTTCGTGAAGGTGGGCATGAACGTCCGTTGGGATGCGAAATTGTCGGTGCAGGAGATGGTGGACGAAGGCGTGCGTCGCGCCTACCTGCTCCCCGAAAATGTGCTGCGCGCGTCGATCGTTTCCGACCCAGCCTTCTCGCGCACGAACACGCGCGACAATACGCCAGCGGTCGTGCACTGCGAACTCGTTCCCGGCGACCACGTAGAAGTGAAGCTGGCGGCGAAAGGCGGTGGTTCCGAGAACAAGTCCAAGTTCGCGATGCTCAACCCGAGTGACTCCATCGTCGATTGGGTGATGAAAACGGTGCCGACGATGGGTGCGGGATGGTGCCCGCCCGGCATGCTTGGCATCGGCATTGGTGGTACGGCGGAAAAAGCGATGCTCATGGCGAAGGAATCGCTCATGGAGCACATCGACATGACCCAGCTCAAGGCGCGCGGCCCGCAAAACAAAATCGAAGAGCTGCGCATCGAACTGCACGACAAGGTCAACGCGCTGGGCATCGGCGCGCAGGGACTTGGTGGACTCACCACCGTACTCGACGTGAAAATCTTTGACTACCCAACACATGCGGCGTCAAAGCCGATTGCGATGATTCCGAACTGCGCCGCGACACGCCATGCGCACTTCACGCTTGATGGTTCAGGTGTTGCACAGCTGCCGACGCCCAACATTGCCGATTGGCCGAATGTGACGTGGCGACCGGACGTGAACGCCAAGCACGTCGATCTCAATACGCTCACACCGGCAATCGTTGCGACCTGGAACGCCGGCGATCGCCTGTTGCTCAATGGGAAGCTGCTCACCGGCCGCGACGCGGCACACAAGCGCATCGCCGATCTGTTTGCCAGCGGACAAGGGCTCCCTGACGGCGTCGATTTCACCAATCGCGTGATCTACTATGTCGGCCCGGTCGATCCGGTCCGCGACGAAGCGGTGGGGCCGGCTGGACCGACGACGGCAACACGCATGGACAAGTTCACCGAGATGATGCTCGCCAAGACAGGGCTCATCGCGATGATCGGCAAAGCGGAGCGTGGGCCGACGGGATTGGAAGCCATTCGCAACCATAAGGCGGCGTATCTGATGGCCGTGGGTGGCGCTGCCTATCTCGTGTCGAAAGCCATTCGCGCGGCACGCGTGGTCGCGTTCGAAGAGCTGGGGATGGAAGCAATCTACGAATTCGACGTGCACGACATGCCGGTTACCGTGGCGGTCGACTCTGCGGGAAGCAACGTGCACGAGACCGGACCGCGGGAATGGCGTGAGAAGATCCGTCACCTGCCGGTGCTCACCTAATGGCGGCCGTATCTGCTGATGACCGCGCTCTTCATGCTGCCGTTACGGGTTGCGTGAATCTGCGCCGAGTTGGGGGATTTCGGTAATGGAGCATTGGGACGGTGCGTGTATGGTGCGTCATGCCGATTTGCTATCCTGTCCCCAAACGGACTAACGTATGGCCATGCCAAACACGATCATCGAATGGACCGTCGATATGCTCGACGAGCTCCCGGACGACGGGCAGCGGTACGAGATCATCGACGGGGTGCTTTACGTGACGCCGGGGCCCGGTGAGGCGCATCAGGACATCGTCGGCGAGCTATACGCGCGTCTCCGCGATTATCTCAGTGGCCAGGGGCTTGGCAAGGCGATGGTGTCGCCCGCAGACGTTCGTCGGGGCGATCGGCGTCGCAATCGTGTCCAGCCGGATGTGTTCGTCGTTCGACGCATCGACGGCACGCGCCCTGCGTATCCGTACGAGTTGCACGATCTGCTGCTCGCGGTCGAAGTCGTGTCGCCCAGCAATCCTCTGCTCGACTATCAGATCAAACGCGATCTGTATCTGCGGGAAGGCGTTGGCGAGTACTGGGTCATCAACCCGGACGCCCGCAACGTCTCCCGGTGGCGCGGGCGCGACGATCCTGGCGATGTGCTGAGCAAGGAAGTCGTGTGGCATCCCGAGGGAATGCCCTCTGCGTTCAAGCTGACCTTCGACGAGTTCTTCGCGCAGGCCTACGCGTAGCCCGACGTCACCCGCGAGACGAAGGGCTACCGCTTCGGGCCAGCACGCCGTCTCACTTCACGATCAAAATTGACCGGATCCGTGGCAGTGTCTTGAGCCGCTGTGGCGGGGCGCTATCGGCCGGTGCCTGCTGGATGCGACGGACGACGTCCATCCCTTGCACGACTTTCCCGAACGCGGCGAAGCCCTGACCATCCGGATTCCGCTTGCCACCGAAGTCGAGCTCCGGTTGGTCGTTGATGCAGATGAAGAACTCGCTCGACGCACTGCCGGGTGTACTGCGGGCCATGCTGATTACGCCGTCGAGATGCTTGATGCCGGTCTTGTCGTTCGTTTCGTGGGCGATGGCCGGCAGCCGCTTGGTTGAGTCGCTGTCCAAGCCGCCCTGAATCACTTCGATCTTGACCGGGCTCGTCGGCTGATTCTGCATCGTGACGACGCGATAGAACGCGCCGCCATCGTAGCGCTTGTCGGTGACGTAGCGGAGAAAGTTTGCCGCGGTGACCGGCGCCTTGTCGGAGTATACGTCCACGACAATCGCGCCCGCATCGGTGTCGATGCGAACGCGCGTGGTCCCGCTTTTTGTCTGCGCATCGGCCGAACCCACGGCAACACTCAACGAGAGCGTTGCCGAGAGCACGGAGCAGGTGATCGCTCGTCGCGCCGCACGCACTTTCATTTGCATCGCCATCACTTGTCGAACCAGAGCGGCCGGTCGAGAAGGATACCGGTGGGCGTATTTGGATTCGAGTTGATTTCCTCGCTGCGGTAGAGCAAGCGCCGCATGAGGTTGGTGGACAACGCGCCCTGTGGCACCGTCATGGCCGGATACTCCTGGCCGGCCGGTCCGCTGCGACGCCACTGCACCCACGCATCAGCGGGGCGCATGAAGAGGTCGATCCACTGTTGCCGGTTGAGCTCGCGACGGAAGTTGCCGCCCGTCAGCGCGGGCAGATTGTTCACGTACGTGGTGATCGCGGCACCCGACACACCGACGCCGGCCATCGACTCGCGAACACCGGCCCGATAGCGCGAGTCCGCCGCCGCGAGTCCACCCTGCCAGAAGCCGCGTGCATTTGCTTCCGCCTCGAGCAGCAATTGCTCGGAGTACGAGAACGAAACTTCGGGCAAGTTGGCCCTGAGCAGGCCGAGATTCACCAGCGACGAGGTGACAGGATTGTACTGCTCCACTGGATCGAGCGAGACAAAGGCGCCCGCGGGTGCGCCGGGGCCAGTCTGGAAGAACACCGGCAGTCGCGGATCGTTGAGCGGCCGCATCTCGTTGAACATGACATTCGACGCATACCAGTCGGACTGCACGCCGCCGCGGAAGATTGCGGTGAACGAGAAGCGCGGATTCTGACGTCCCGGTGAATCGAAGTACGGGAACTTCATCTCGTCGGCAACGGCCGCGATCATCGGCTGCGTGGACATCGCCCCGATCGCCGCTGCTTTGGACGGATCGGCGTCCACCATCGTCATCAGAATGCGGAACTTGAGCGAGTTGGCGAAGCGACGCCACTTCGTCATGTCGCCGCCGTAATACAGGTCGTTCGGTGCGCCGATGCGCGCCGAGCTGGCGTCGATGGAGGCCATCGCATCGTCGAGCAGCTTGATGGAGCCGTTCAGCACATCCTGCTGCGAGTCGAACTTCGGAAAGTCCACCTTGCCGTCAGCCGCCTCCGAGAACGGAATGTCGCCCCAGAGATACGTCGTCTGCGAGTAGACGAACGCGGTATAGATCTTGAGCTGTGCAATGGAGTTGTTCGGCTTCGGTGAGCGCGCGCTCGCATCGTTCGTAGCAAGCACAAGGTTCTTGAGCACCTCGGTGTAGATGCTTCCCCACGCACTCCGAACGCGCGTCTGGTCGTAGCGTGCCTGCTCGAGTCCCCACCGGCCTCCCGACGCCCACATCTGGCTCATGAGCGCGATGGGCCACGTCAGCTCACCGGCGCGCAGCAGCGAGAACTTCACCTCGGCGGCCGTGAACAGCAGTGCCGGATCGGCGGTGGTGGAGCGGTTGGGATCGACGTTGAGCAGGCCGTCGGAGAAGCAGGACGCGCCGGTCGTTGCCAGCAGCACGGCTGCAGTAACGCGCGCTGCTCGGCGCGTAATACGTCGTGCCAAGGGCGCGGCAGTCGGTCGTGAAGTGGTCGGTCGCATAGTCGTCATGGATAGTGTCGGTGAATTGGCGTAGTCGGCGCGTCGATCAGAACGAGAGACGGAGATTGGTGCCGAAGGAGCGCGTGCTCGGAATGTTGTTGCGCTCGATCCCTTCGCCGATCAGGCCGGTGCCATGCACGTTCGACTCCGGATCGATGTGCGGCACCTTGCTCGAAATGAGCCACAGGTTGCGTCCTTCCAGCGACCACACAGCCTCACGCGCGCCGAGCTTGGCCGCCCAGCTCCCGGGGAGCTTGACGCCGAACTGCAGTTCACGGAGTTTGGAGAACGAGCCGTCGAAGATGTTGTTCTCGGGGCTGACCGAGCTGTCGAGCTGCTGCCAGTAGGCCTGCACGCTGGACACGGGGACCGTGTTGGGACTCGTCGTGCCATTGGCGTTGCGGATCACACCGGGCTGAACGAACGGCGTACGATCTTCGGTTTCCTTGGCCGTGCCGGAGGACCGCAGCGCCGAGGTGGTGTTGGACATGATCACGCCGCCACGCCGCACATCGACGAGGAAGGAGAGCGACACGTTCTTGTACGTGAAGCTGTTATTGATGCCGCCAATCCAGTCGGGGTAGATGTTGCCGAAGAGCGTCCGCGCGCCGGTGATGCGCAGTCCGTTTTGCGGGTTGATGATGTACTGGTTGGTGACCGAATCACGCTGGAAGCCAACGCCCTGAATGTTGAACGTCGTGCCTGGACGCGCCACGATGAACGTGCCGAACCCGTCGCCGGAGGTTACGGAGAACTCCTTCAGTCCGTCGGCGAGTTTGTCCACCACGTTGCGGTTACGGCTGAAGTTGGTGTTCACATCCCACGCGAGTCCCTTTCCGGGCCGCTTGAGCACACTGTAATTCACCTGTACTTCCACGCCGCGATTGGAGATCTGCCCGACGTTCAGGCGACGCGCACTGAAGCCAGTGGTCTGCGGCACTGCGAGCGACACGATCTGGTCGTAATTGCGCACGGTGTAGTAGGTGAGGTCGAGCCCGATGCGATTCTGCAGCACGCGGAACTCACCGCCCACTTCATACGATTCCTGTCGCTGCGGACGCAGATTGGCTGGTGGTATCACGTTCGTGGCGCCGAACGCGGAGGCGCCGTTGAACGGGAAGTTCTGGTTGAACGTGTAGATGTCCGACACCTGCGTGAGCGGCGAATATGTGAAGGCGAGCTGATACGGCTCTTCGTCCGAACCGACATTTGCCCAATTGGCGCGCAGCTTGGCGAAGTTCACTTTGCCGCTGGTGAAGATCCCCGCGTCTTTGAATGCGTCGGAGAGCACGAAGCCCGAGGAGACCGACGGATAGAAGTAGCTGTTGTTGTTGACCGGCAACGTGGACGACCAGTCGTTGCGCCCGGTGACGTTCACGAACAGGTAATCGCGCCACGCCAGGCCGACGTCGCTGTACGCGCCGTACAACTGCCGTTCAGAGACGAAGTTGGTGGCCGCGTTCACGTTGGCGTTGGCCTGCGTGTACAGCCGGTCGATGTTGAGGCCCTGGCTGAACACGCGCTGCCGCTTGAAGGTGCGCTTGTTGAAGTTGTGCCCGACGACGGCCTTGAGCGTGAGCGTCGTGGCGAGCTGCCGCGTGAACGTGCCGATGAGATCTGTATTGAGTTCGCGCTCGTTCAGGTCCTGCGTGTCGAACTCGCCGTCGAGGCGGCCGCGCGTTCCCTTGCGCGTGAGGAAGCGGCGGCCTTCGACGGCAATATCGGTGCCGGCGCGGAAGGCGAGGTTGAACCACGGCGTCGCGTCGTACGACAAATACGTGTTGCCGAACAGCCGGTCGATCGAGTTGTTCAGGCCATTGTTGTCCGTCACCCAGTACGGGTTGTTGCTGGTGCCGGTCCCGTCGATCGAGCCCGCGCGGCCGTCCGGTCCGACGCGGTTCGCGCGCAGGAACTCCGTGGAGAGCGTACGTGATGCGAACGTCCACAGTGAGACGGGAATGCTCTGCCCGTTCTGCCCCTGCGACGCGCGCCCGTTGGAATTGGTGCGGATGTAGTTGGCGGCCACGCGCGCTGAGAACTTCTCCTTGAAGCGCTGCCCCGCATTGAGCGCCAGCGTGTAGCGCTGCAGCTGCGAGTTGGGGATGATGCCCGTCTGCCCCAGCCACGTGCCGCCGAGCCGATAGTCGCTGGTCTCACTGCCACCGGAGACAGACACGTTGTGGATGTTCGTCAATCCGGTATTGAAAAAGTCCTTATAGTTATTCGGATCGGCGGCCAGCGCCACAGTGTCGCCGTAGAAATTCTGCACCCGCTGTCCTGTGATCTCCGGCCCCCATCCGTTGGAGAGGTTGCGGTTGTACACGCCGAGCGCGCCTTGGGCGTACTTGTTCTGGAACTCGGGGAGGCGAAAGACCTGATCGGAGCGCGTGCTGCCGTTGTAGGTGAAGCGCGGCTGTCCGGCAAAACCGCGTTTGGTCGTCACGATGATGACGCCGTTTCGCGCGCGTGACCCGTAGAGCGCCGAAGCCGCAGCACCCTTGAGAATCGACATCGATTCGATGTCGTCCGGGTTGATGTCCTGCGCGCGATTGCCCACGTCCGTACCGCCGGTGACGATCTCGGTTTCAGTCCCCGCAAACGCGCTGTTGGAGATCGGCACGCCGTCCACCACAAACAGCGGCTCGGAGGCGGACGCGATGGAGTTCACACCGCGAATGACCACCTTGCTGGAGCCGCCAACCGTGCCGGACTGCTGCGTGACGCGCACCCCCGACACCTTGGCCGCGATGCTGTTCAGCACATTGGAACTGCGCGCGACGGTGAGCTTCTCTGCTTCGATCTGCGCAATCGCGTACCCCAACTCCTTCGTTTCGCGGACGATGGCGTTCGCGGTCACCACGACACCGGAGAGCGCATTCGCCGATTCCTCGAGGGCCACGTCGATGCTGGTGCGTCCCCGGATCGGCTCATCCACCGGCTTGTAACCGAGCAGACGGAACGTGAACGTCTCCGTGCCCGTCTGCGCGGGCAACGTGATTCGGTACTCGCCACCGGCGTTCGTGATCGTGCCGAGCGACGTACCGCGGACGATCACGTTCACCCCCTGCAGCCCGCGACCTCCGGTCGTCGCCGTGACTTTTCCGGTGATCACGCGCTGCGTCCCGCTTGCCTGCGCCTGAAGGCGCGGACCCGGAGTGGCGAGCATGGCGCAGGAGGTCGCGAGCGCGAGGAGCGCGACGCGGTCTAGGCGGAGCAAAATCATAGGGCACCGGGCAAAAAGGTGTCACGTCGCGGGGTCACTCCCCTCATCAAGACGCAACCGTTACAGTGCCGCCGTTTTCCATTTTCGTCAAGGTTTTGGGGCGGCTGCTTCTCCGCCCCAGTTCACGCGCCTCGGCTAACGCCCCCCGGCCGGCGGCAACGCATCCACCAACTCGATGATCTGCTTGCGGTGCGCTTCGGTCGGCAAACGACCGATTCCACCGCCGATGTTGTCGAGCATGTTCTTCGCCTGACTGGTCGCTGGCGTCACCGCCGTAATGGCCGGATTGGCCAGAATGAATTTCAGGAAGAACTGCGCCCAGGTCGTCGCGTCAAACTCTTGGGCGAATTGGGGAAGTTCCTTGCCCGCTGCGCGACGGAACAGACTTGTCCGACCAAATGGGGCGTACGCCAGCACTGCAATCTTCTTTTCGACCGCGAGCGGAAGAATGCGTTCCTCCACGCCACGATTGTCGGCCGCATAGTCGATCCCGATGAAATCGAGCGGCTCGTTCCGCATCACCTGCTCGAGCGCACCGTACTGATTGTCGCTGGTGGTGGTGATGCCGATATAACGCACGCGTCCTGCTTTCTTGAATTCGCGGGCGACCGCGAGCTGCGCTGCCGGGTCACCCATGTTGTGCACCTGCATGAGATCGATTTTGGGTTGCGCGAAGATCTGGAGCGACCGTTCGATCTGCGCGCGTGCAGCGGCTGGATCGGCGGTGCCGGTGCCGCGCCCCGCGACGTTCACCTTCGTGGCCCAGAAGAAATTCTTCGCGATTCCCATCTCGTTGACGATCTTGCCGGCCACCTGCTCCGACGCGCCATAGCTGGGTGCCGTGTCGAATACACGCGCGCCCTTGTCAGCCATCATCTGAAAGACCGCTTTGAGCGCCGTCACATCATCGGCGCGCGCGACCTGGGCGAAGGTTGCTGAACTTCCCAGTCCGATCACCGGAATCTTCTCTCCGGTGGACGGAATGGCGCGCTGGATCAGTTGACCCTGCGCAAGCATTTCAAGCAATCGCGGGGTCAGCCGCAGCGCGGCCCCTGAACCTGCAACTGCACCTGCGGCGATACCGATGAAATCTCGGCGATTGAGCACGACTGTGTCCTCGGGTGTGCACGTCAGGGCGGGCGATCGCGGGAAATGACCGCCCCTCTTTCGAATATTACGAACAGGAAGGCCTATGCGCTGCGGTCGATGCAGAAGACCACGTTCTCCTGTCCGCGAACCACTTCGGTTCCCAAGAGTACCCCTCCCACTCGCTGAATGGCCTGCTGCGAACGGATGTTTTGCGGACCGATGACGAATCGGACGCGATCGACGAACTGAAATGCATGATCGAGCATCAGCCGTTTCATTTCGGCGTTGAACCGGCCACCCCAATGCGACCGCGCGAGGAAACTCCAGCCGATTTCGATCTCGCGCCGTTCGGCGTCATAGTCGGCGTATCGCGACGATCCGATGATGCGCCCGCTCTGCACATCGATCGCGACAAGGGCCGAATGCGTTTCGAGTGCCACGCGGAAGAACTCTTGGAAGACGCCTTCATTGTGGCGGTCGGACGCCGGATGTTGCGCCCAGATGAGTGGGTCGGATGCGACGGCGAAGAGCTCGGTCCAGTCTTCGACATGCATTGGACGCAACTCGATGAGCGAGCCGCGCAGCGTCGGCTGTAGATCAACCGTCACGAAATTTCCTCCAGGCGAAAGCGTTCACATGGTGCGACGCAGCGTCTTCCAACTCGCCAGGCATCGACGTGCGGTTTCGAACTCATCGTAGCGACTCCCTTCCTGCTCCATCAAATAGAACTCGACGCCGCCGGTCGACTCGAGTGCCGTCACGATCTGCTTCCACGGTGCGACGCCTTCGCCAAAGAGCACGCGATACGACTTCTCCTGCGCCTCGGTGCCCGGCGCCCAATCCTTGAGGTGCGCACTGCGGATACGTCCCGGGTTCGCGTTGATCCAGGCCACCGGGTCAGCGCCCGCTTTCAGGCACGTTCCGACATCCAGCTGCAGCATGAAATCGGCGGGCGTATTCGCGGCAATCAACTCCATCACACGCTGACCGTCGGCAAGCTTCGCCCATTCGGCATCGTGATTGTGCAACCCGGCAAACAGTCCGTGCGGACGCAATGCATCGGCCGCGGCGACGAGCTTCGTGCACAGCGCTTTCCATTCGTCAACCGTGCCTTGGTTGAATGGCGGCGACGCAAGCACGATATAGCGCGCGCCGAGTATTTGGTTGATCTCGATGGACTTGGTCATCGCATCGCCAGGCGTGAGCGACGTGATGCCGTTGTGGGTGGAGTAACAGCGAAGACCGAGGTCGTCGAGCATCGTCCGCACGTCTTTGGCGTACGGCAGCGACCAGGTCATGTATGGCGCATAGAACTCAACCGCCTCGTACCCGATCGCTTTGAGTGTGCGAAGCGTGTTGGGGAGATCCTTCGCCTGCTCGGTGCGGACGGCGTACATCTCGATCCCGATGGGTCGGGACTTCGGCTTCTGTGGCGAGACACCGGTTCGCTCCGCCAACGTTCGCGCCGTCGTCATGCCGCCCGCGATCAGTGGCGTCGCCGCGATGAGAGTCGCACTCGCGCCGGCGTGCACGAGAAAGTCGCGTCGGGTGAAGTGCGGGAGTCTCGTCAGGTCAGTCATTGAGGCGGTGGTGGGCGGTGTGGAGCAAAGCGCGAGTGAGGCAGGCGCGGCGCCGTATCGTCGCGCGATGAGCTGCGCGATGAGCTGCGCGACAGGGTCGGCGTGGAGCCGAGTGGTGCGGGTCGAGGCGCGAACGATGCGAGTGGAGACGATGTCGGGCAACATCGCCGTCGTGATCGCAATAGGTGTAATAGCCGACCCGCGAACCGCAACCGCCGGTTGGCCGAGTGACCGATCAAGATACTCACACGCCTAAACTCCCTCGGCCGACGCAACCGCAGGCCAACTGGCAAGAACGCCAACCGCGCGGCCTGAAAACCGGGAAGCCCCCGAACCGCGACCGGGCCGACCGAACGATGTGCGAGCTCAGTAGTGAGGGGAAGCGGCACCATTCGTGTTATGCAGCTCCGTCGCGCTGCACAACGCGCGCGTCGCTTGCACCGAGACCCCATCGCAACAGCTGATCCGCGAGGCACTTGAGCGCCCGCCTCTGAGTAATCGCCGGGCATGTTCGGCAGCAACTAACTGCCCATATCGCCGACTCGCGCCTAAACTCCGATTCGACCGCGCCACACCCCGCCCTCGCCCGCGTACCGACGCGTTGACCGGACCATCCGACCGCTCCGCTGGGCACCGACTTGCCAAGGCATCTGGCTTACGGGGCCGGCCGAGTCGAAGGAGTTGCGACGCGATACCGCTGCCCGGGTACGAGGCCGCAGGCGTTGCTGCCGGTAATGCGGAAATTCATCGGCAGCGTCTGCCCACACGGCAACGCGTTGTACGCGGGTTGCAGGTTGGGGCCACACTGCTGGACGTGGAAGTGGAGGTGTGAGCCGCCGGTTTGGCCCGAGTTGCCGCTGTACGCGATGCGTTGGCCCTGCTCGACGCGCACACCGACGGCAACAAGCGCACCGCCCCGCCTGAGGTGCAGGTAGCGCGCGACCGTGCCGTCGGCGTGCCGAATCATGACGAAGTTCTCGTGGAGGTCGGTGTCGTTTCCGTCCGCGAACGACTGCAGAGGCAAGGTGGCGAAGGTTGAGGAAGTGAGGCTGCACGACGGGCGCGGATAACTTCGAGAGCCCGCGCGCGATACGCGCACTCCCGCCCCAGAAGCATTGAATCGCCGCATCTAGGGGGCAGCGCGAGTGTGAAATCACTTCCCATGGCAACCGCGACATTGGGCGACGCGGGGAGCGACAGCGACGGCTCGACGGTCGACGCACACGCGGTAAGCAGGAGTGCCGCGCTCAGGGCCACGCCGAATGCGATTGCAGACGGAATCGTCAGCGGAATGGAGTGTGTCATGTCTTGCAGTATCCCACGACCACAGGGTGCGTCACCAAAGACCCGCGATCATCCGCACTACCGCTGCTCCTTCGTCGGATGAAGCGTGAGCTTCTGCACGCGCCAGTTGAGAATCTCGCCAATCCACAGTTCGTTCTCGGACGGACACGCGATCTGGTGAATCCAACCAAACTCACCAACGCGCTTGCCTGCATCGCCCATCACGCCGAGCACTTTGCCATCGAGCGAGAGCTTGTAGATGCGACCCGGGACGGCGTCGGCGCTGTAGATGTACTGGGTCGGCCCTTTGGTAATGCAGATCGCCCACGGCGCACCTGAAGCGCCCAGTCCGTTCGCACCGGCGCGCGGCTGTGCGCCGAGCATGACGTTCACTTCTTTGGTGTACGGCACGTCGATGGTCATGACGCGCAGGAGTGCTCCGTTCGGATCGAACACCTGGATGCGACGATTGGTGCGATCGCCGACATAGATGTTGCCCTTGGCGTCGTTGGCGATGGTGTGCAGAATGTTGAATTGTCCCGGCTCCTTGCCGCGTTCGCCCCACGTTTTGAGCCAACGTCCATTCTTGTCGACCTTCACCACGCGTGAATTGTTGTAGCCGTCGGCGATGAACGCGTTGCCATCGTTGTCCCACGCAACATCTGTCGGGCGATTGAAGCCGCCCCAGCGTGGTGGAGGTTCTGGTGCACCCGGCCCGTGCGGCGCTGGCTCTTCAACCGCTTCGTCACGCCGACCAAGCACCATGAGCACGCGGCCGGCGTTGTTGAACTTCACGATCATGTTCGTGCCTTCGTCGCTGGTCCACACATTGCCCTGTGCGTCGACACGCACCGTGTGCGCAAACGAGAATCCGTAGAGATCCTTCCCGATCTCGCGAATGAATTTTCCGTCTGGGCCAAACTCAAACAGTTGCGACGCGGCTCCGTCGTGCACACTGCTGCGCGCACCCGTTCGTGTGAACACGTACACGTGGCGACGCTGGTCGAGATCGATGCCAGTCACTTCGCCGAAATGCAAAGACGGCGGCAACACAAGCGGCGCCGCGTTCGCCTCGTACTTGATTTCGCTCACGGCCTGCGCGGACATCGGTGCGACGCGTGCTGCGAATAGTGTCGCTACGACAAGAAGTCGATCGAACTTGCTCACGGTACATGCCTCCGGACGATTTATTGGCGTGGTTTAGCGGGTAGTGCCGGCATGCACAGCACCAGCAGTTGGTACCGCGTTGCCCCCGCGGGCAGTACCAACTCGCGGTTCACCACCCGCTCGGCCTTGGTACCAAGCAGCGGCTGACTATTGATGTTGAAAAGACAGTCGGATTGCTCGAACCGGAACCGCAACGACGCTTCGTTGGGTGAGTCGCGCGGATCGGGGGTGCGAGTCCACGACGTCGCGCGTACGCGCTCGTAAAAGTGCACCGCTTCCTTTTGTACGCCGAGTTCTGTCGCACCGGCCGCCGTGATGCGACAGCCCGCGATGCGCTGGCCCGTGCGCCAGTCGTCGACAGTATCGACTTCGACGACGGCCACCATCTGTCGGTCCTCGCGCACGAAGCGCGCAGCAGCGACACAGTTGGAGGTGTCGGTCGGCGCAAGGCTCGTCGTGCTGAGTGCGAGCATGAAGTGCAAAATGTGCAGTGACACGTGCGGTCGCTGTGGCGTAGAACGGTGAGTACCATGTGTTCGCTGAATTGACGAAAGTGCGCGGACGAGGCGAACGCAACGGCGCGGCCCGACCTCAGTGCTCGCCGGGCCTATCTACTACGGTCATAGTTGACAAATCCGACCGTCGCCCACATATCTACTACGAGGCTAGTAGTTGGTCGCACACCACGCGGAGACTGAGACCATGACCGAAGCATCGCTCGGCGAGCGTGAGCTCGACGTGATGGCAGTTCTATGGGAGATCGGGTCGGGGACGGTGACGGAGGTGCGGGAACATCTTGAAGCGCCGCTGGCCTACACGACGGTGTTGACGATGCTGCGCAATCTCGAGGCCAAGCGCTTTGTCCGACGAGAGGAGGAAGGGCGCGCGCATCGCTACTTCCCGCGGGTGCAACAGCAAACGGCGCAGCGCACTGCGCTCTCACGCTTGGTGTCGCAGCTCTTTCAGGGCTCGCCGCACGCGCTGCTCGCACAGCTGGTCGATCAGCATGGCGTGTCCCCAGCCGAGCTGCAGGCGCTGGCAAGCAAGCTGAATGCCGAGGGACGCAAGAAGGGACACTCGAAATGATCGCGCAATGGATGTTGGGGGCGATTGCCTTCTCACTGTTGTGCGGTGTTGCAGCACTGGCTGCAGAGCGTGGACTTCGAGCGCTGGGTCGTCAAACGAGGCTCGTGTGGGCCGCTGCGTTGGCGATCGCAGCCATGTGGCCCGTGATAGCGCGAGTGATACTGGTGCCACCGGTCGATCGTATTACCGGCGCACCGGCAACGGCAGTGGTACTCGACGTCAACGCCACCGTCTCGGCAGCCAACCCGTTCTTTCCAGCGGCGATCTTCGCACGCATCGACGATGTGCTGCTCTCGACGTGGGCGATTGCGACTATTCTGTTGCTGCTGCAACTCGTGCTTGCGGTGCGCACGTTGCGCCGAGTGGGGCGACAGGCGCAGCGCGTAAACGTGAACGGTGAGCAGGTACTCGTCGACGATACGCTCGGGCCGGCCGTGATCGGATTGATCGCACCAACCATCGTGATCCCGGCGTGGCTGCTCGGCATGGATGACGCACTGCGCACGCTCGTACTGCGCCATGAACGCGAGCATTGCCGAGTGGGCGATCCGGCGCTGGTGTGGCTGTCAGTGGTTGCGACGACGCTGTTGCCGTGGAATTTCGCGCTCTGGTGGATCTCGCAGCGACTCAGGCTTGCGATGGAGATCGATTGCGATGCGCGCACCGTAGCAACCGACGAAGACCGCACCCGATACGCGAAGCTGTTGTTGCTGATCGCTCAGCGAAAGATGTCCGCCCGATTCGTTCCCATGCTTTCTGATTCCCAATCCCACCTCGGCAGGAGAATTTCGGCCATGCACAGTGAACCCGAACGTCGTCCCGCGCTACGCGCTGCTGTCGCCTGCGGCGTTGCCATTCTGGCTGTAACTGGTGCGTGCTCGTCGCGCATGGTGAGCAATCTCACGTCGCCCACGCCCGCGTCGAACGCAAGCACTACCGGCACTCGTGCGGAGATCGCTGCCGCATCGCCCGGCAGCGCCTCGTCGAGCGCTGACGATCAGGTGCCCAAGCTGCTGACGGGGACTGCGGGCTTGTTGTATCCGGCAGAGTTGCGCGCGGCAAAGGCAACGGGGCCCGTGGTTGCCATGTACATCGTCAACGTCGATGGCACGGTCGATACCACGTCACTTAAAGTGCTCATGTCCGCGCATCCGGCATTCACAACGGTGGTGCGAAACGCACTGCCTGCCCTGCGGTACGATCCGGCCCGCAAGGCGGGGAAGGCCGTGCGCGGCCTCACTCAGCAGTACTTCATGTTTGACCTGGCGCGCGATGGCAGCGCGACCGCAACGGCACCGCCTACTCCGCCACTTCCACCAGCCCGCCCGACGACGACAGCGGCACCATCTCCCCAACCCGAAGGCAAAATCTACTTCGATTTTCAGGTTGAAATGCCCGTCAGTCTGCTAGAGGGTTCCGTTGGTCCCACGTATCCTCAACAGTTGCGGGAAGCTCGTGTCCAGGGAGTCGTTCTCGCGCAGTATGTCGTTGACGTTACGGGTCGTGCCGACATGACGACGTTCAAGGTGCTCAAAAGCGATCACGACTCGTTCTCGGATGCCGTCCGCACTGCTTTGAGTGAGATGCAGTTCAACCCGGCGCTCCTGGGTGGGCAGCCGGTGAGGCAATTGGTGCAGCAGCCGTTTCAATTCGCGTTGGATTCCAAGCCGCGCTGAGTACGCACCGGCATTAGCGATCTGTCATGCACGCGTAATCCGGGCGTCATGCAGTCATCATCGCCGTTTTACGAACGCCTCCCACGATAGAGATAGGTCGGACGCCAGGTCTGACCGCTCACTCATGGGAGGCGGTCATGCTCCGCGGCGGCACCGGTACGGTCGGGTCGGTGGGGCGGCTGCCCCGGGAAGTCCTGGGCCGTCGTATCCCGCAATGCTGCGCTCGTCGGGCATTGACGGGACTGTGCTCGCACAACTCGTGCAACAGGTGTTTCAGTTCACTGTCACGCGTTGAGTTTGCTCGCCACTGACACGCTCCGGCGAATCGCGCTTGGGAATGCGGGGCGGCTCGCCCGCTCGTCAGGTCGCTAGATTCGTCGAATGAAGCCTTTCAGACGACTCGGCGAAGCCACTGCGCCCGACGGCACCATCCTCGCGCTCTTCGAACACGACGGCGCGTATGTCATACGCGTCAACGGTATCGAGTTGATGTCGACCCGCCGCCACAATTCAGAAGATGCGCTCGCCGAACTGGTGTGCGCACCGCTCGCCGACAAGCGGAACGCGCGCGTACTGGTTGGTGGACTCGGCCTTGGCTTCACGCTCAAGACGGCGCTGCGTCTGCTCGCGCCCGATGCAACGGTGATGGTCGCCGAAATTGTGCAGGCGGTGATCGACTGGAATCGGAACGTCGACTATCCACTCGCCCACGAGGCTCTCGCCGACGCGCGGGTGGAAATGCGTCACGATGATGTCGCGCGCGTACTGCGTCAGAACCCGGCTGCGTTTGACGCGATCATGCTGGACGTGGACAACGGCGCCGAATCGTTCACGACATCGGGTAACGCGCCGCTGTACCGCATGGTGGGAATTCATACAGCGGTGGAAGCGCTGAAACCCGGCGGACGTATCGCGTACTGGTCATCGACACCGGATCGCTCGTTCGAAACATCACTGCGTCACGCCGGGCTTGAGGTCACGGTCACACAGGTGCGTGCTCACACCACGGCGGGACCGATGCACACGCTCTTTGTGGGCGCCAAGAGCGAGACTCGCGACCGGATGTCACTTTTTGCCAAAGCCGACGGCTAGACCAGCGTAGATCGCGAACGCGCCGTTCCTCGCCGACTCGCTCACACTCGACGTTTTGAACTCAACGACCTTTGAAACGCCAAAGTCGTAGCGCGCGCCGCCAGTGAGTACGAGTCCACCAACGTTGAGATCGATACCGGCGCCGGCAATCCCGCCCACGTCGACGGTCTTGGTGCTGACGCCGGGCAGATCGTTGCATGATCCGGTGCTTCCCTTCACCGTGCAGTCAATCTGCAAACCGAAGTACGGACCGACGTACACGTGCGGCACAATCACCGACGCGCGCGTCGAGGAAAAGCGAAGTAACACCGGCACCTGAGCGTACTTGATCGCCAGGCCATCGCTGCTGCTCGACACCGGCCCCCTGGCGCCTTTGGTGACAAACAGCGCTTCCGGCTGTAGTGACACAGAGCCGCCAAGCGGCAGCACCAACGACAGGCCGCCCATTGCACCGGTGCGTTGGTCGACACTCTTGAGACCGTTGAGTGTCGAGAATGTGGCGCCGCCGATTACACCGATGTGGCCGCTCTGCGCAAAGGCGCTCTGCGATGTGAGCGTGATGAGTGCGATTGGGATTGTCGCATAACGCAAGAATTGCGACGTCATGAGTTGGCCTATTGGGAGCGGAGGTGGCGTTGAGAGTCGATCGACTTCACTACACCCCGACGGATGATGCGGATCCGCGAGCGAGGGCGAGAGCGTGGAGTGCCGTTCAACAAGGTTCGACGTAGATTCCGGATCAGTCCGTCGGCTCCTTTGATTGAAAGCATAGACGCAACCCTTTCGGCCCAGAATGCAAACAGAAAGTGACAGACGCTTACCCCGCCTGCTTTATCTGACGCTCGCGGGCCTCACGGCTTCGCTGCTGATCGGCGCGAGCTGGGGTCATATCACTGTCTTCTGGGGTGATTACGCTATTTGGCTTTATCAGGTGCAGGAAGTTGGCAGAGGCAAAACGGTCTACACCGGTGTGTACTGGCCCCAGCTGCCCTTGGCTGCATGGCTGTTTGGTGCTTGGACTCAGCTAATCGGCAGCGAACTTCGCCACATCTGGACGCTCACCAGCGCGATCGCGATCTCGCTCGCGCTGCTGTTCGCCGAATACTTCAAGACGCTCGTCCCCGAGCGACGAGCTATCTGGCTGCTCCCGCTCTGCCTCGTCGTGATCTTCGCGGCGGCGGGTGTGAACTCAGCGCCTCTGGGTCTTGGCATGTACATGCCGGCTGCTCCGCTCGCCGCCGTGTTTCTATTGCTCGCACTTCTTCTCGCACTCCACGTCATCCGTTCGCCGAATTGGTATTTGGCGCTCGCTCTCGGTGCCGCCGCCGGCGCGGTGATGGCAACGAAGATCGACTTCTGGCCACCGATCGGTGTGCTGGTGGTGATGGTGCTGATGTTTGTGCCTGCGAGACGCTGGTTGGTTCTTGGCGCAATGGTTGCGGGCGGACTGATGGTAGCTCTGCCGGTAGGCGCACAGCTATTGACTCAGTTCCAACTTGGTGAGGTGTGGGATCTGCTGATGGGCTTCGGCCAAGCGCGCTACACCGGCGGGCGGGCCTCGCCGACACTTGAACGCGTCGTCCTTGAAGTGGCATCTGCGGCGAGCGTCGTCGGACTTTGCCTTGCAGCCGTACCGACAGCCCATCGGAGCACGCGCCATTGGCTTTGGTTCGCACTGACGGTCGCGATCGCGTCCATCAGCGCGTTCGCATGGGTAGCAAACGGGCCAGATACCCCCCCCCAAGCCAACGTGGAGCTATTTGGGTGGCCCGGACGGCGCGTCGCACTGCAGGAATTCCTGCAGGCGCTCGCCAACCACGTTCCGTCGGCGCTGTTACCAATCGCCGCAGTTGTCGCGTTGTTGCGATGGCGGCCCGATGGCTCGCAGGTGGAAAAACGTCGCGCGTTGCTGATGGTGGCGGCGGTCGCGTGTGCAGCCCGCGCGCGACGTGGGGGTGAGCACATCGATTTCCAGAGCGTGGTGATCGAGCTACCACTCTACGTCGGAGTAGCAAGGTCGTTGTTCCCTCGCGCGATGCACTCCGCGAACGCATACGGTCGCGCTGCCGCAACGCTTGGTGTGCTTGCTGTATTCAGCCATTGGAACCTTGGGCATGGCTTGCTCACCCAGCGCGGGTGGCGTCCGGCGACGGAGACCGCTCGCGGAACATTGCACCTTCCCGGGAATCACGCGCGTCTGCTCTCGTTGCTCACCGCACAAGTCGATTCAATCGACCCTACCCATACGCGCCCCGTCTTTGTATTCGGGTACTCCGGGGCGATCAACTACTTGCTGAAGCGTGAGAATCCCACGCCATTGACACAGGGATTTGCATACACAGTGCACGGGACGGCTGCCGAAAACATTGCCCTGATTTCGCATGCGCGCCCGCCGGTCATTCTGATTGACAACACCATTTTCGAGAAACGGAAGTTCCCCAAAGGGGGCTTTAACCTCATCCACTGGCGCGCACCGGAAGTTCCGTCGCCGTACGAGCGAGTGGACCGGCCGCTCTTCGATGGCCTCGCGCGCGGCTGTACCAACACGGGCTCCCCAGGGGGATTCCGACAGTTTGTCGTCTACGACTGCCCTACCGATTCAGTGGTCGGGCGGGCACCTCAATAGCCTTGGCCGTACCTCTCAAGCGCCCGTTGGTGCGATCACCGCACCGACACCGGCCTCGCCCCACTCGCATCGATGATCGCCATGCGCCGGAGATGCACCGAATCAGCGGCACCAACAAACGCCGCACTGCTGCCACTCGATTCAAGCGCACGCTTGAGCTGCGTCAACCCGCCGCATAGATAGCGATTGCAGATGTTCGAACGCATCGCGCGTGGAAGTTCGCAGCCACCAATGGTGTGAAAAACGCACGATCCACGGTAGTGACGCGCCGGCAGGTACGCCGCATACGCGTCGATCAGTTCTGACTCACTCAGCGACGGATTCTGCGCGCGCACGCGGACGAGACTGTCTTCGCGCAGAAATGCGTGGTCACCGCCAGCGGTACAGCATTCGCCACGGCAGGTCGCGCAGCTGAGTCCCAGTATCGCCGATTCGTCTGGACGGTCACTCGGCGACCTGTCTTCGGCAGCTTCGCGCGCCGCAATCATCTCGGCGGTAAGTGTGGCGTCTTCGCCAAGTGCCTCCGCGGCGAAAACGTTGCGCATGCGCTTGGAGAGTCGCGACAGAAACTCACGCCGGTTGCGCTGTGGGAGACGGGCCGTTTCGCGCGTGTTGGCCGGAATGACGGCCACCGGTAATGGCTCGCGGGGCGGCTGCGATGCTGCATTTACTAACGCGAGTGACCCCGACTCCGCGATTCGCTCGGCGATTCGCTCCGCGTGTTCGCGAATGCGCGCATTGCGTTCGCGCTGCGCGGCGATCGGGTGATGGCGGAGTGAGGTGGTCATCTACGAGATATATACGAACGCCCTTCGCACCGACACGCCAGAGAGTGCAAAAGCGCCGATCCCGACCACGCTACGGTTGGCGCTGGATCAGGATCGTACCCGTCCGGGTGATGGCAGTTGTCTTTCCGCTCGCGAACGCCAGCCGCACGCCACCACCGCTCTCTGCATCAAACGCACGGAACTCCCCATTCTCTGCAGGCACCAGTTCAGTCGGTGCAAACGGACGCGCACCCAGGTCCATGAGGAAGCCGTCGCGTCCGCGCCTGGCTTGGCGATACGGTCGACAATCGTCCCCCAGTCGCGGCCGTCCTGATAACCGTGTGCAATACGCGCAGCAGGCCATGCGGGGAGTTTGCATCCCGTCTGCAGCATTCCAGCCGGACGCAACTCGACATCACGCAGCGCGGTTTCGTAGTCCTGTTTCGCTACGATTTCGACGATTGCTGCGAGGAGTGAGTAGCCAGAGTTCGCATAGGAATACGTCGCACCCGGTTTCGTGCGCAGCGCGCGGCGGAGCGTCGGTGGCGGCACAGACACGGTTTCCTCACGAGAGGGGACGACCATCGGCTGTGGTCCGCTTGCATTGACGACGCACTCGCAGCCCGAACGCGGTGGCACGTGGTGTCGAACGGCGCCGCATCGGTGACGGCAACGTGATGGCCCTCACGCGCGTGACGCAACACCGCGCGACACCCTGCCCGCTCAGCGTCCGCGCGGATCTCGCACGACACCCGTGAACAACACGGTCCCACTCAGCCGTTCGCGAATCAGGAAGAGGAACGGGCGATCGATATCGACGCCGAGCGGCATCGACACGGCCACCACACCAACCACGGTGACGGCTGCAGCGCGAGTGCCCTTTTCATCCACTTCGACTTTTACGTTGTGCTGCACGAAGGAGAGCTTGCTGGCTTCGTTCGCCACCAATCGAGGAAACTGGGCAGCGCCGGAGAACGCACGCGGCATCCCGAGCGCGCGCAGGTCGGGGGAGAGCTCGAGCGACCCCTCGAGGGTGAACTTCGGAAAGCGTAGTGGCTCGTCGGCGCGCGCATCGCGAAGCCCCTGCACCACCTGCGCCAGCCTGGCCGTATCGAGCGTGGCCACGAACGCGCCCACGGGGTCCCTGGTCGGCATCAACACCAGCATCGAGTACGCCGCGTTGCCGTATGGCAGCTCCACGGCCGTCAGGCGATCGTCACGCCAGCTGCGGAAGCTTCCTGCTCGGGACATCTTCGGCACCGTCGCCATAGCACCGCCTTCGAGCTGGAAGGAGCCAGAGCTGGTCTTTGCGGGATCAAAGCGATCACGCCACGTGCCGGCGAAATACACCGCATTGGCCAGGAGCATCACGAGGTCCCGCGGCGGCTCCGCTTGTAGCACCTTTGGGATCATGCCGCGGGTCTCGCGATCGCCCCAGGCATTCACCGCATCGAACATCGCACGCGGCGACGCTTCGCTGGCGACGGGCGCGTTGAAGAACTAGCGTGCATCGCTGGCAAACGCCACAACGGGCGTCATCGGCTGAAGCATCCAGATGCCATTCGCGATCCGCACCGTCACGCCAGGGTCGAGGCCGGGCAGCATCGTCATGAGGTCCCGATACGCCACGTTGATATCGGCGCGGTTCGCATTGCCCCAGCCGAGGGTCCGCTGCATCTCGGTCAACGTTTCCTCGGCGGCGCCGTTCATGGTCATGCCGAGTGCGAGCGAGACCGACAACGGCGACAGCAACACGTTGCCAGACTGGCGGGCCGTGGTGCGCTGCAGCAGCCGCAGCGCGAAATCGTTGCTGGCCGTGATGGCCTGACGCTCGGTGACGGTCAGCGCGCGCGGCAGCGCGGTGAGCGAGTCGGCAGCGGCGCGAGTGTCGGGAGCGGTGCCGCTGTCGGCGCAGGCAGTCGTCAGCATGGCGAGTGCGGCGCACAGAAGCCGGGGGGCGGAGGAGCGCGGGCGCATGGATCGTGAGGTCGAGAGGGTGGACAGCGCGTACAGTCTACCAGCTCTACCCCGTGAGGCGTCTCGGTGTCACCGGGCATCCTCGGGATGAGCGCATACACCAAAGTAGCAAGCGAGAGAGCAGAGCTTCCGCGTCAGGAGCGCGCGACTCGCACAGCATTGTGAATTCTCGCAGCATCAATGCGGCGTAAGGCGTGACACTTGCGGCTTCAGGGTTTGATCGACGCCATCCGTAGCTTCGAGGCGAGGGCAAGCGCGTGCTGTGCCGCTCGCTCGAGAACGTCGGCAAGGTCGTCGGAATGAGGAGCCGCAACGCCGGCCGCCAGCACGGCATTCAACCGGGTCTGCCAGCCCTTGCCCGTAGCCTTGTAGGCGTTCACGACGGCCGCATCAAGGCGAAGGGTGATCTGCACCTTTCCCGGGCTCCCATCAGCACGCACCGCGCCGGCCAGCTCCGTGTCGGTGGCCAGCCTGGCAGCGGGGTCACTCGCGGCCGCGGGTGCAACGCGGATCGGCGCTGAACCCACCGCGATCACGTTGCCGTCGACCGACCCCAGCGCCATCACCGGGCCTCCGTTTCGTGCCGCAGCGGCACGGGCATCAGGCCGGCGTCCTCCCACGCCCGCATCGCTTCGTCGAAGGACACGCCGTGCTTGTCGGGATCACTCCTCGCCTTCGTCGTGTTCCATTCGAATCACATGAACTAGATGTAGCTACAAATATGCTACAGGAAAGCCACGGTTCGTGGCATGCCGCCCACACGCGCCGATCGTGCACGGCGCCTGCGCAAAGCGCACTGCGGGGGGCGGGAAAGGTGTTTGGATTGTTCCCCTTGAACGGTGGCGCGCGGTCATTTCCGGAGTTCCGCGCTGAGGGTCGAGCCCCCACCGGAGTCGCAGCTGAGCTACCCTGCACCACTTCCCCGAATTTCTCACCATCCCGACCGCTTCGCCAACAAAAAACTCGAATGCCGGGACGCAAACGGCTGGCCCTTGCGACCGGCCGAGTGCACAAGGAGGGGGCGGGGGCAGGATCTGAACCCGCGACCTTCGGGTTATGAGCCCGACGAGCTACCAGGCTGCCGACGGTCCGAGCGATCCTCGAGGTGCTGCTCAGCCTGCTGTTCGCGCTCTCGGGCGGTAGGCGAAGATCCCG
>Ga0105044_10002077_pt1 | contig 27208 bp, 29 predicted proteins | sample MAT01_FD_78092 | JGI IMG/M metagenome (GOLD analysis project Ga0105044, IMG submission 78092) | Freshwater microbial communities from Lake Fryxell liftoff mats and glacier meltwater in Antarctica - MAT-01 | ecosystem: Environmental > Aquatic > Freshwater > Ice > Liftoff microbial mat | place... | reverse complement strand
GTGAAGGGCCGGTGGTTGGAGGTCGTCATCACGTGCGCGAAGAAGCGCTTGCCTTTGGCATGCGCGCCGTCCAGCGCGGTGAGCGTGTTGTCGAACAGCGCCTCGTCCGCCACGCCCCAGACGTTCTCGAACGGAATGCTGGCCTTTGGAAAGTCGGTGCGGTCGATGATGCCGTAGTCGTTGCCGCGGAAGTACTCGTTCATGTTGTCGAAGTAGCCGTAGCCGCCGTAGATGAAGTACGTCAGGAAGCCCTGCTGCTGCAGCAGTTCGCCGATCGTTGCCAGGTGCTCGTTGTTGGGACGCCGCACGATGGCCTGGCCGGGCACCGGCGGCGTGCCGAGCGACAGCGCCTCCAGCCCGCGCACCGTGCGCGTGCCGCTGGCCAGGACGCGCTCGAACTTGAACCCCTCGCGAGCGAAACGGTCGAGATTGGGCGTCAGCCCGGCCGTGCTGCCGTAGGCGCCGAGGAATTCCGCCGACAGGCTTTCCACCGACACCAGCACCACGTTGCGCGGCGGCCGCTTGAATGGCGTGGGATGCAGGGTTTCGTCTTCCACCGGCGGCTGTGGCTGCGCCTGCGCCAAAGGAATGCGTTCCACGCCCAGATTGACGAGCACCTTGTCCGCGCGGTCCTGCGGGATCGTCAGGTAGTAGCGGTCGTAGTCGAGTTCGTTGCGGCGGAAAGCCGCCACGAAGGTGAACCAGCCGTTGCTGGCGAGTTCGTCGGCGTAGGCGTTGCCCATGCGGCCGATCTGGTCCACGCTGACGAAGGCGGCGGCCGCGGCCGGCCACAGCACGGCAACCGCCAGCACGACAGACCGGCGGCGCCCCGACAACGGCCGTTCGTTCCAGCCGACGACGCGCGCGAGCACTGCCGTGACCGCCAGTGTCAGCACCGCGAGCCCCGCCAGCAGCCAGCCCACCGGATACGACTGGCGGATGTTGTCGATCACCTCTTTGGTGTAGACAAGGTAATCGACCGCGATGAAGTCGAAGCGCGCAGTGAACTCCTGCCAGAACACCAGTTCCGACAGCGACACGAACAGCAGCCCGAACAGCACACCGGCCACGAGCACCCACCTCGCCACATTCGCCGCGTGATTCCGGCTCCAGCGGGCCGGCAACAGCGCGTGGAGCAACAGCAGCGGCGCCAGCGCGTAGCCGAGCACCGCCAGATCGAACCACAGCCCGCGCAGGAAGATGGCCGGCACGTGGGACCAGCCGGCTTCCGCGGGTCCGACCCACAGCCACAGGCCGATGCGCAGCAGCAGCCACACGGCGAGCGCGAGCGCGCCGAGCAGCCAGGCGACGCCGGGGAGCCTCCACCGGCTACGCGGGGAAAGAGGAAACATGACCGGGAACTGCGGCGGAATCGCGCCTGCCGCTGGAGTGAAAGTGGCGCAAGGTTAGCCACAGCCCCTTACGCGAGACTTACGACGCCTGCGGGTCTGCCCTGCTTGCGCCCGGAGCAAGATGGCCGCACATTACCCATCTCCCGGAGGAGCGCATGATAAAAAAAACTCGCGATCACCACCGCCGTCATGAGCGTGGTTGCGCTCGCCGCCTGCTCGGACATGGAAAGCCGGCCCGGCGCCACGGCATCCGCCACGCTGCGCCCCGCCAGCGGTTCTCAGGTGCAGGGCAAAGTCACCTTCACGCAGACAAGTACCACCGTACGCGCGGTCGGTGAAGTGACCGGCCTCGCGCCTGGCCTGCATGGTTTTCACCTGCATGAAAAAGGCGACTGTAGCGCCGCCGACGCGACCAGCGCGGGCGCGCATTTCAATCCGCGCGCGCACAAGCACGGTGGCCTCCATTCGGCCGAGCGCCACGCCGGCGACTTCGGCAATATCACCGCCGACGCGTCGGGCAAGGCTGCGGTCAATGTGACGGTCAGCGGCATCAGCGTGGCCGCGGGTCAGCCGAACAGCATCGCCGGCCGCGGCCTCGTCGTGCATGCGCAGGCCGATGACGAAAAAACCGATCCGACGGGCAACTCCGGCGGCCGCATCGCCTGCGGCGTCATCCAGGGCTGACCAGCCTCCCGCGTGTCTGACGCGAAACCGCCCGCCCGGTTTGAACCGGGCGGGCGGTTTCATTTCAGACGGCCCCACCGCCCTGTTCGGTTTCCGGATGCCGGAATAAGCGCCCGTCAGTCGCTACCCTGCTCGACGCCGGCCACGATCGCCCCAGCCCAGTCCATGATCGCTCGGGCATCGAGCGCGCCGGACCGCCGCGCAACTTCGTGCCCGCCCCGAAATCCGATCAAGGTGGGGATGCTGCGGATCCCGAAGCGCGCCGCGATGTCAGGCTCGGCTTCGGTATCGAGTTTGGCCAGACGCACGCGCGGTTCGAGGCGTGCCGCCGCCTGTTCAAACGCCGGCGCCATTGCCCGGCAGGGCCCGCACCATGGGGCCCAGAAATCGACGATGACAGGAATATCGCTCGCCCCCACGTGACGGTCGAAATTTTGCCGATTCAGCGCGATGGGGCGCCCGGCGAACAGTCCCTGCTTGCAGCGGCCGCAGCGTGCGTCATCCGCCAGACGCGCCTGCGGGACACGATTCGTCGTGTCGCAGTGCGGGCATACGACCTGCGCAATGGCGCTCACTCGCGCCCTTTCCAGCCAGCGGCGGGTACCGACAGGGTCCACATGCTTCGGAAGATGGCGGCCGACCCGGGAATTTCAACCCCGGTGCGCGCCCTCGGCGACACCGCCGCCGCGGGGGCGCACCGGGTGTCTGGATCAGCGGTAGACCATCACCGGCACCTTGGAGTGCGACAGCACCTTGTGGGTGACGCTGCCTAGCACCATTCCGGTGAGGCCGCGCCGGCCGTGCGACGCGATGAAGATCACGTCGCATTTCTGCTTCTTCGCCGCGGCGACGATGCCCTCGTACGGCGAACGCTCCACCGTGGACAGCGATGCGTAACGCACGCCGGCCGCGCGCGCGGCCTTGCCAATTTTGTCGAGGACAGACTTGGCGGCGGCTTGGCCGCGCACATCGAGTTCCGCCGCCATGTGGCGGTCGATGATGTAACCGTCACCGTAGTGCACCTGCGGCAGCGGCTCGCGGGCGTAGTACGCGGTGACGCGAGCGCCGAGCTTGGCCGCCATGGCAATGCCCGCCTTGACGGCTTTGGCCGCCAGCGGCGAGCCGTCGGTCGGAATCAGGATGTGCTTGAACATATTGGCTCCTAGGTCTTTACAGATGGGACGAACCCGCATCCCTAATTCAGATTAGCAGATTAGCACCGGCGCCGTTCGCAGCTTTGACCTGCATCAAGTCCCTCGCGCTCAGCGCAACATCGCCGCCTGCCGCGGGGCCGGCCTGCAGATCAGCCCGTCGGTGCCGATGTCGGGCGGCTGCACGCTCCATACCAGCCCGTAGAACCCGAACCCGGCGATAAGCGTACCCGCCAGCAGCCGCGGTAAGGCGGCGCGCCGGCGCTGCAGGAAGCGCTGCCAGACGAGGCCGAGGCCCAGCAGATTCGGCAGGGTGCCGAGGCCGAACGCGAGCATCACGAGCGCGCCCTCCCGCGCGGTGCCGAGCGCCAGCGCTGTGAGCAGCACGAGGTACACCATCCCGCAGGGCAGCCAGCCCCACAGCGCGCCCAGCGCGAGGGCGCGCGGCAGCGAGGTCACTGGCACGAGGTGCCGCGTCAGCGGCTGCAGTCGCCGCCAGACGTGGGCGCCGAGCGCCTCGATCCGGGCAACACCCGGCAGCAGGCCGGTCAGCCACCCGCCGAGCAGAATCAGCGAAACGCTCGCTGCGACGGTGAACACTGGCTGCAACAGCGGCGCGGCGCGCGTCAGTAATCCCGCCTGGCCGAGCGCGCCGGCCAGCGCACCCGCGCAGGCGTAGCTGACCACGCGGCCCGCGTTGTAAGCGATCAGGTAGCGCGGCCTGGCGCGCCCGGCCGCGCCGCGCGCCGCCGTGAACGCATGCACGATGCCGCCGCACATTCCGGCGCAGTGCACGCCGCCCGCCAGCCCGGTGACGAAAGCCGCACCCGCGGCGACGCCGAGCAGCGTGCTCATATGATTCCCGAATAGCGGCGGCGCTCGCGGTCCGCGCGCAGGTAACGGTCGAACACCATCGCGATCGCGCGCACCACAAAGCGCCCGCGCGGCGTCACGGTCAGCCAGCGGGGTTCGCGCACCACCAGCCCGAGACGCTCGAATTCCTCAAGTTCTGCGAGTTCCGTGGCGTAGGCGCGATCGAAGTCGAGCAACCAGGCCTCCTCGATGCCCTCCTTGGAGACCGCGAACTGGCACATGAGCGCCTGGATGACGGCGCGCCGCGCGAGGTCGTCGGCCGTCAGCTCCAGCCCGCGCATCACCGGCAGCTCGCCGCGATCGAGCGCTTCCCAGTATTCCGGCAGCGTGCGATGGTTCTGGCTATAGGTGGCGGCCACCGCGCCGATCGCCGACACGCCGAGGCCGACGAGATCGCAGTCGCCGCGCGTGGTATAGCCCTGGAAGTTGCGGTACAGCCGGCCCTGCCGCTGCGCCACCGCCAACGCATCACCGGGCAGCGCAAAGTGGTCCATGCCGATGTGCAGGTAACCGGCCTCGCTAAGGCGGCGGATCGCGAGCTCCAGCAGCTTGAGTTTCGCCTCCGGCGCCGGCAGCTCGGATTCATTAATGCGCCGCTGGGGCTTGAACGCGCGTGGCAGGTGCGCGTAGCTGTAGAGCGCGATGCGGTCGGGCGCCAGCGCGATCACCCGCGCCAGCGTGCGGTTGAAGCCGAGGCTGGTCTGCCGCGGCAGGCCGTAGATCAGGTCGATGTTCACTGAGGCGAAGCCGTGGGCGCGCGCCGCCTGCACCACTTCCGCGGTCTGCGCCTCGCTCTGGATGCGGTTGATCGCGCGCTGCACGTCCGGATCGAAGTCCTGGACGCCGACCGACATGCGGTTGAAGCCCAGCGCCGCGAGCTGCGCAACGCGCGCGGCATCCGCCGAACGCGGATCGATCTCGATCGAGTACTCGCCATCCGGCGCGAAGTCGTAATGCTCGCGCAGCATCTTGACCAGCGCCGCGGTCTGCGCCAGCGTCAGGAAATTCGGCGTCCCGCCGCCCCAGTGCATCTGGACCACCGGCGCGGTCGCGCCGCCCAGCGCCACGCGCTGCAACATCGCCTCGCGCTCAAGAAAGCTCAAATAGGTATCGGCACGGCCACGGTCGCGGGTCACGATCTTGTTGCACCCGCAGTAAAAGCACAGCGTCGCGCAGAACGGAACGTGGACGTACAGCGACAGCGGGCGGGCCGCGCCGCCGACGTTGCGGCGCTGCAAGGAGGCCCGGTAGGCCTCGTCGCCGAAGGCCTCCACGAAGCGGTCGGCCGTGGGATAGGACGTATAGCGCGGCCCAGGCCCGTCGAAACGCCGCACGAGGGCAGGATCAAACTCCGACGAAGCGGGTTTGGTCGGTGCTGACGGGGTCGCTTTCATGTCGATGCTCTCCACGGGCCAAAGTATCCCCGGCACCGCCCAGGTGGGTTTGATTTACGTCAATCCGCACGCACAAACCCCCGGCGCATCGTGTGCGGTATGCTTGGGGATGGCTGTCGCGCTTGCTCCCGTCATCTCGATCCACGAACTGCGCTCCCACTGTTCGGGCTGCAACCTGCGTGAACTGTGCCTGCCGGCGGGACTGGACGGTACCGACCTCGCTGAGCTCGACCGGCTGGTGGCGCGCCGGCGCACGCTCACGCGGGGCGACACCCTATACCTCACCGGCAGCGACCTCGCCTCCCTGTATGCCGTGCGGACGGGCTTCCTCAAGAGCGTGGTCCTGCACGACGACGGGCGCGAGCAGGTGGCCGGCTTCCACATGAACGGCGAGGTCATGGGCATGGACGGCATCGGCGCCGGCAAGCACCAGTGCGACACCATCGCGCTGGAGGACAGCGAGGTCTGCGAGATTCCATTCGCGGACTTGGAGCGGCTGTCGCGCGAGATCCCCACTCTGCAGAGCCATTTCCACCGCATGATGAGCCGCGAGATCGCGCACGACCACGGCGTCATGCTGCTGCTCGGCAGCATGCGCGCCGAGGAACGGCTCGCCGCCTTCCTGCTCAACCTGTCGCAGCGCTTCGCCGCCCGCGGCTACTCGTCCACGCAGTTCAACCTGCGCATGACGCGCGAGGAAATCGGCAGCTACCTCGGCCTCAAACTCGAAACGGTCAGCCGGGCCTTTTCCCAACTGCAGGACAAGGGCTTGCTGGCGGTGCGCAACAAGGCCATCGACATTCTGGACCTGCCCGGCCTCAAAGCGCTGATGGGCCAGAACTGCCACACCCCGCCCTAAAGCCGCTATTTCTCGAAGCGGTACTGCGTGGCGTTGAGGTAGGCCGTCACGTCGTCGATGTCCTCGTCGCTCCAGCGCAGGCGATCGTTCCGCTGCCATTGGTCCACGATCCCCCGCAGGTCCGCCCGCGTATTCGGCCAACGGTCCGCGCGCCCGTGCACCTGCCGGCTGTGGCAGAACTGGCAATGGTTTTCGTAGAGCATGCGCCCGCGCCCGGAGTCCGCGGCCGCCTCCTCCCCCGCTGCCCCCACCAGCAGCAAGGCCAGCCCCAGCGCGCGGGCGCTACTTCGCATTGCGGCGCGCAGTCCGGATCAGCAGCACCGGAACACGCGAGGCCCGGATCACCGTCTCCGCATCGCTGCCGAGCACGACGTGGCTCAGGCCGCGCCGCCCGTGGGTGCCCATCACGATCAGGTCCGCGCGCCATTTCTTCGCCTCGCGGACGATGACTTCCCCGACCCTGCCCATCGCGCTGCGCACGAGGCTGGACTCCGCCTTTACGCGTTTGCCGGCCGCGAGCTTGCCCGCACGGGCGAGCACGATCTTGCCCTCATCCGCAAGGGCCCGCATGAGGTCGACCCCGGTGAAGCCGTAGGTCTCGCTCTGCACGACCGGAAATTCATCGATGACGAACACGAGGCGCACCCGCGCGCCCATGGATTTCGCGATGCGCAGCGCCTCGCGCAGCCCGGCGGTCGCCGTCGCGCTGCCGTCCACCGGCACGAGTATCCGTTTGTAGGCTCCAGCCATGTCGTTCTCCTTCGTTTGTGATGGGAATGCTGACAGCGTCCGCCGCGACCCGGTTTGACCTGCGTCAAGCACAGTCTTCGCGCTTCGGGCAGCCATACGGCCGCTCGTCCGGCTGCAGCGGACAGAGGTTGTTGATGTCGGCCGCTGGCCGCTGCAGGAAGCAGGTGAACGCGCTCGACGTCGCCGCGAAAACCCAGAACACGAAGAACCCGGCCGTATAGACCGCCGTACGCGACCAGCCCAGCGGATCACCGAAGAAAGTGATGTCGTTTGGGTCGAACAGCGTGAAGCAGACTGCGTTCGCAAGACCGCCGACGATGAACGACGGCCAGAGTATCCAGATCCAGCGTTGCATGGGGCTCCTCCTCCAAAACGGTTGCGGCATGTCTGCGGGCTGTTCCACGCGCAGCATGCCTGTTCCGGTCATTCCAGCGCGCCGGGCGCCAGCGTCGCCGCCATACCGCCCGGCAGCTGCAATACGCCGACCACGCGCCACACGCGCGCTTCGTCCTCCAGCATCACGTGCCAGCGCCCCGGGGCCAGCGGCCCCAGCACGCCTTCATACAGGCTCCCGCTGGTCCGGGCCAGGCTCACAGTCCGGTCGAAACCCGCCCGCGTCGGATGAACGAATGAGAGTCGCACGCGCTCCCCGGCCGCGGCCCTGCCGTCGAGCCGGATGCGTACCCGCCCTGCGCCGGGTTCTATCCACAACTGCGCCTGCACGCCGTCCGCCCGCGCCGCCGCTTCGCGGGCGATGAGCTTGTTGATCGCCAGCCCGCGCTTGTAGTAGTCGTCCGCCACCAAGCCGTCCTCGGTCCTGATGGCCAGCGTCAACATGATCATGCCGACCACGACGGACGCGGCGGGAATCGCCATCAGTATCCACGGCCAGGGCTCGCGGTACCAGGGAAGAACGGCGGAGGAAGCGGAAGTCATCGGTTTACCTGACGATGAAGGTGGATTTTTCGTCGCGTCGGATGTGGGCATCCTGCTCCGATTCGACATGGAACACCACGGGATGGGAACCGGGCTTGAGGCCGTCCGGGTTCACCCGCAGTTCCACCGGCACGAGCTGCGCCGCGGCTGGCGGCACCTCGACCGGCTGGCGCGCCACGACCTCCAGCCCGTCGAGGCCGGTTGCGCTGATGCGATAACGCCGCGCGACCTCGTCGGTGTTCATGATCTGCAGCCGGTAGACATTCTCGATGCGGCCGTCGGGGAGATCCCGCGACAGGGTTCCGCGGTCGCGCACGACGTTGACCTTGAGCGGCGAGCGCATGAGCAGTGTCGTGAACAGCGCGCCCACGATCACCGTCAGCAAGGTCGCGTACAGCAGCGTGCGGAAGCGCAGCACATGGCGCAGGATGTCGTGGTCGGCGTAGCGGCCGCGCACCGCGTTCTCCGTCGTGTAGCGGATCAGCCCGCGCGGGTAATTCATCTTGTCCATCACCTGGTCGCAGCCGTCGATGCAGGCCGCGCAGCCGATGCACTCGTACTGCAGTCCGTTGCGGATGTCGATGCCGGTCGGGCACACCTGCACGCAGATGCCGCAGTCCACGCAGTGGCCAAGCCCGGTGGCGGCGAGGTCGGCGGACTTCGCCCGCGAGCCACGCGGCTCGCCGCGCTGCGCGTCGTAGGTGATGACCAGCGTGTCCGGGTCGAACATGACGCTCTGGAAACGCGCGTAGGGACACATGTACTTGCACACCTGCTCGCGCATCCAGCCGGCGTTGCCGTAGGCGGCGAAGCCGTAGAACAGGCACCAGAAGGTCTCCCACGGCCCCAGGTTGAGCGCCCACGCCTCGCCCCACAGGGAGCGGATGGGCGTGAAGTAGCCGACGAAGGTGAAGCCCGTCCACAGCGCGAGCGCGATCCACACCGCGTGCTTCAACGCCTTCTTGCCGAACTTGCGCGCGGTGACGCCCTGGCCGTCGAGCTTCATGCGCGCCAGACGGTCGCCCTCGATCACGCGCTCGATCCACAGGAAGATCTCGGTATACACGGTCTGCGGGCAGGCATAGCCGCACCACAGGCGCCCGGCCACGGCGGTGAACAGGAACAGCGAAAACGCGGAGATGATGAGCAGGCCGGTGAGGAAGATGAAGTCCTGCGGCCATAACACCAGACCGAAGACGTAGAACTTGCGCGACGCGAGGTCGAACAGCACGGCCTGCCGGTCGTTCCACTGCAGCCACGCCGTGCCGTAGAACGCGAGCTGCGTCAGGATCACCAGCGTCCAGCGCCAGCGCGCGAACCACCCGCGCACGGCGCGCGGATAGATCTTGCGCCGGACCTCGTAGAGGGACTGCTCCTGCTCAGGCGCGCCGGCCACCACTGCAAGCTGCGGCGGGGGCGGAACAGCGTTCATTTCTGGGGCGGACTCGCGGCGGCAGCAGAGGCCGGTGCCCCGGTATTGGACAGGCTCCACACGTAGGCAGCGAGCAGGTGAACCTTGTCCGCGCCCAGGAACTCCTTGAACGCCGGCATCTGGCCCATGCGCCCGTTGGTGATGGCCTCGATGACGGACGCCTCGGTGCCGCGATACAGCCAGATGTCATCGGTCAGGTTGGGCGCGCCGATGGCCTGGTTGCCCTTGCCGTTCGCGCCATGGCAGGCCGCGCACACCGCCTCGAACTTGGGCTTGCCGAGGGCCACCCGCACACCATCGGTCGCGTGCCCCGACAGCGACAGCACGTACTGCGCGACGTTGCGCATCGCTTCCGCGTCGCCCACGGCCGCGCCGAGCGGCGGCATGACGCCGTTGCGCCCCTCAAGGAGCGTGGTCCGGATGGCGTCCGGCGAACCGCCGTAGAGCCAGTCCTTGTCGGTCAGGTTGGGGAAGCCGCGCCCCCCGCGCGCATCCGACCCGTGGCACTGCGAGCAGTAGTTGAGGAACAGCCGCTCGCCGATCTTTCTTGCGTCGGGATCCGCCGCGACGGCCGGGATCGGCATCTGTGCGTACTTCGCGAAGATCGGGCCGTATTGGGCATCGGCGCGGGACACCTCGTCCGCGTATTGCTTTTGCGAGGTCCAGCCGGCTGTCCCGCCGAAAGCGCCCAAACCCGGATAGATGACCACGTAGGCGAGCGCGAACACGATGGTGATGTAGAACAGCCAGCGCCACCAGTTCGGCAGCGGGTTGTTCCATTCGCGCAGGTCTTCGTCCCACACATGCCCGGTGGTGCCGACCGTCTCGCCGGGCCCGGTCTTACGGGTGGTCATCGCCGCGAGGAACACGGCGCAGGCGAGGATACTGGCGATCGTGATGATGCCGATGTAGAAGTTCCAGAACCCGCTCGTGAAATCGCTCATGCATCCACCCTGTTGTCAGCTGGAACGGCGGTCCGCGTGCGCGGCGCCGTCATTGCCTTCCCCGTCGTCTTCCTCCAGCGGCGTCCGCGCCGCTTCGTCGAACGAGGCCTTGCGCTTGCTGCTCCACGCCCAGAACACGATCGCCAGGAAGGCGACGAACATCACCACCGTCGAAATCTCGTTCAGCCAGATCATCGCCATCCCCTCAACGCACGTTCTTCAGGGCCGTACCCAGCCCCTGCAGATACGCGATCAGCGCATCCAGCTCGGTCTTGCCCTGCGCCGCCGCGGCAGCGCCGGCGATGTCCTCGTCCGTGTAGGGGACGCCGACCCGGCGCAGCGCGCGCATCTTCGCCGGCAGGATCGCGGCGTCGACCGGCGTATCGGCGAGCCAGGTATAGGCCGGCATGTTGGATTCCGGCACGACGTCGCGCGGGTTATTGAAGTGGATGCGGTGCCACTCGTCGGAGTAGCGCCCGCCGACCCGATGCAGGTCCGGGCCGGTCCGCTTGCTGCCCCACTGGAAGGGGTGGTCGTAGACGAACTCCCCAGCGACCGAGTAGTGGCCGTAACGCTCGGTCTCGGCGCGGAACGGCCGGATCATCTGCGAATGGCAGTTGTAGCAGCCCTCGCGGAGGTAAATGTCGCGGCCCGCCAGTGGCAGCGCGGCGTACGGCTTCAGTCCCGACACCGGCTCGGTGGTCGCGCGCTGGAAGAACAGCGGCACGATCTCCACCAGCCCGCCGACCGCGATCACGAGGATGATCAGAACGATCATCAGCGGCATGCTGCGTTCGATCACGTCATGACGGCTTGCACTCATCGCATCGTCTCCAGTAACTGGCCGTTCACGCGTGGGCGCCGGTGGCGGCGGCCGGCAGCGGGATTGGGGCGTCGTTGACCGCCCGGTTGCCGGCCATCGTGCGCACCATGTTCCACGCCATGATCAGCATGCCGGACAGGAACAGCACGCCGCCGACCAGCCGCACGACGTAGTAGGGATAGGTCGCCTTCACCGATTCGGCGAAGGTGTAGGTCAGGGTGCCGTCGGCGTTGACCGCCCGCCACATCAGGCCCTGCATCACGCCGGCGATCCACATGGCGGCGATATAGAGCACCACGCCGAGCGTCGCGACCCAGAAATGCAGCGTGACCAGCCGCATGCTCCACATCTCGGTGCGGCCGAACATGCGCGGGATCAGGAAGTACATCGCGCCGATCGAGATCATCGCCACCCAGCCCAGTGCGCCGGAGTGAACATGGCCGATGGTCCAGTCGGTGTAATGGGACAGCGCGTTGACCGTCTTGATCGACATCATCGGCCCCTCGAAGGTCGACATGCCGTAGAAGGACAGCGAAGTCACCATGAACTTGAGGATGGGGTCGGTGCGGAGCTTCGACCACGCGCCGGACAGCGTCATGATGCCGTTGATCATGCCGCCCCAGGACGGCGCCAGCAGGATGAGCGAGAAGATCATGCCCAGCGACTGCGCCCAGTCCGGCAGCGCGGTGTAGTGCAGGTGGTGGGGACCCGCCCACATGTAGGTGAAAATCAGCGACCAGAAGTGCACCACCGACAGGCGGTACGAATAGATCGGCCGCTCCGCCTGCTTGGGAATGAAGTAGTACATGATGCCGAGGAAGCCGGCCGTCAGGAAAAAGCCGACCGCGTTGTGGCCGTACCACCACTGCACCATCGCGTCCTGCACGCCCGCATAGGCGGAGTACGACTTGGTCATGCTGGCGGGCACCGCGGCACTGTTGACCAGATGCAGCACGGCGATCGTCAGGATGAAGGCGCCGAAGAACCAGTTGGCGACGTAGATATGGCTGACCTTCCGTTTGGCGAGGGTGCCGAAGAACACCACCGCGTAGGCCACCCACACCAGCGTGATCAGGATGTCGATCGGCCATTCCAGTTCGGCGTACTCCTTGCCGGAGGTGTAGCCCAGCGGCAGGGTGACGGCGGCGAGCACGATGACCGCCTGCCAGCCCCAGAAGGTGAAGGCCGCGAGCCCGTCCGAGAACAGCCGCGCGTGGCAGGTGCGCTGGACGACGTAATAGGACGTGGCGAACAGCGCGCAGCCGCCGAAGGCGAAGATCACCGCGTTGGTATGCAAAGGCCGCAATCGCCCGTAGGACAACCAGGAGGCGAGGTTGAGCTCGGGCCAGATCAACTGGGCGGCAATGATCACGCCGACCAGCATGCCGACGATGCCCCAGACCACGGTCATCACCGTGAACTGGCGGACGACCGAGTAGTTATAGGTGGATTGATTGTCCATCGGGTTCCCCGGATAAGTCTGCCGCGATGGTAATGACCGCCGGCCCGCGGCCGATTGATATAGGTCAAAACGAGCGTAGGGGCCGGAACGCGGGAGGCGGCTGCCACGGGCGCCTTGTGCGACAATCCGCCTCCCGTCGCACCCGCCCGGACATCCCCGGCCGCGACCCCGGACATTCGCGAAAAAGGAGCAGGACCATGAAACAGGCCGTGATCTGCAACCCCGTTCGCACCGCGATCGGCACCTACAACGGCACCCTCAAGGGCACGCCCGCCACCGACCTCGGCGCCCTCGCCATCAAGGAAACCCTCAAGCGTTCCGGCCTCGACGGCGCGACCGTACAGAGCCTCATCATGGGGCAGGTTGTGCAAGCCGGCGCCAAGATGAATCCGGCGCGCCAGGCCGGTATCGCCGCCGGGTTGCCGGTCGCGGTGCCCGCGCTCACCATCAACCGCGTGTGCGGTTCCGGCGCGCAGGCGATCGCCAGCGCCGCGCTGGAAATCATGGCCGGCCAGGTCGAGTGCACGATCGCCGGCGGCATGGAAAACATGGACCAGGCGCCCTACCTCATGATGAGCGGGCGCTGGGGCAACCGCATGGGCGACGCGCAGTTGTACGACTCGATGCTGCGCGACGGCCTGAACGACGCCTTCTCGGACAAACATGCCGGCTGGCACACCGAGGACCTCGTCGCCAAGAACAACGTCAGCCGCGAAGCGCAGGACGGCTGGGCGTTGCGCTCGCAGCAGCGCTTCTCCGCCGCGCAGGCCGCCGGCAAATTCGACGCCGAAATCGTTGCGCTCGAGATTCCCGGCCGCAAGGGCCCCGAGATCTTCAAGAAGGACGAGCACAACCGTCCGGAAACCTCCGCCGAATCGCTGGCGAAGCTGAAGCCGGCCTTCCGCAAAGACGGCACCATCACCGCCGGCAACGCGCCGGGGCTGAACAGCGCGGGTGCGGCCATGATCGTCGCGGACGCCGACTGGGCCGCCAAAAACGGCCTCAAGCCGCTGGCGCGCGTCGTAGCCTACGGCGTGGCGGGTGTGGAACCCGGCATGTTCGGCATCGGCCCGGTGCCCGCCGTGCGCCAGGCGCTGGAAAGGGCCGGCTGGAAAGTCTCCGACGTGGATCGCGTCGAGATCAATGAAGCCTTCGCCGCGATCGCGGTCGCGTGCATGCGCGAACTCGGCCTGCCGGAAGACATCGTCAACGTGGAAGGCGGCGCCATCGCGCACGGCCACCCGATCGGCGCGTCCGGCGCCATCCTCACCACGCGGCTCCTGCACTCCATGCAGCGCGACAAGCTGAAACGGGGCGTGGTCACGCTGTGTATCGGCGGCGGCCAGGGCATTGCGCTGGCGCTCGAAATGGTCTGAACACACCCGCACCCGCAGGACCTGACGGCCGGCGCAATGCCGGCCGTTTTGTTTGTACGTTCCCGCCTGGGTTTGATCCAGCGCAATCGCCCTGCCGTTCGTCGGGCATAGGCTTTGCCCATGGCGCACCGGGTTGCGCCGCCTTGACCAAGGAGCGGAAATGAAGACCCCCCAAATGAAGACCCCCCGTATCACACTGATCCTGGCCGCGCTGGCCTGCGCACTGGCGGCCCCCGCCGGATACCTGCAGGCCGCGGACGGCAGTGCCAAACCCGCTGCCACACGCGCCGGCGGGCTGAAAGAGGACATGATCGCCCTCGATCGCGCCTACATCCCGGCGCTGGCGATCACCAATCGCAACCCTCAGCCGGACGAAGCCCGGCGCGCCATGGAAGCGCTCAACCGGCAGTGGGCGAGCTTCAAGCAGAAGCACCTGACGGCGAAGGGCGGCGACCGGCAGTGGAAAGCCGATATGGAAAAGATCGACGGACTGATCGCCGCCGCCAACCGCATCGTCGACAGCGGGAAGGACCTGATCAAGGCACATGAGGAACTCGAGGGCGTCCGTCTCACCTTCCTCGCCATGCGTGAGCGCAGCCGGATGCCCTACTACCTCGACGACATCACCCGCTTTCACGAACCCATGGAGGAGATGTTCCTGGCCGCCAAGGGCAAGACGGCAGACACGCTGACCGACGCCGATCTCGCGAAGATCAAGGCTACCTTCCCCAAGGCCGAAAAGCTCTGGTCCAGGGTGAAGGCCGGACAGGCCGACCCCGCCTTCAGGCTGACCAGCGAGCAGCGCGAGGAACTGAACAAGCTGCTCGCCGGCGAGAGCCGTGCCCTCGATGCGCTGAAGCAGGCCATCGCCTCCGGGGACAAGGCGGCGATCGCGAAAGCCGCACAGGGTATCCGCGCGCCATACGCAGCGCTCTATATCTCGTTCGGCGACTTCACCGCACTGGGGAAAAAATAGGGGCGTCCGCCGCCATCTGGCTCGCCGGGTTCGCGCAGGCCTTGATCTAACGCAAACCTGTCAGCGTGCGCGACGCGCAGACTGCGTACCGGCACTGTCGATACGTGCCCCTGCCTTCAACACTACAAGGAGCGAATATGAACGCACGAAAGTTGATGATCGTCACCGCCGTCGCCTGTGCGCTGGCCATCCCTGCCGGCGCGACGCTGGCTGCAGACGCCGACAGCAAAGGTCCGGGCTATGGGCCGGGCGCGGGTAAAGGTCCCGGGGACGGCAAGGGCATGGGCAAAGGTCCGGGCTATGGGCCGGGCGAAGGCAAGGGACCGGGCGCTGGAAAAGGTCCCGGCACCGGGCCTGGGGCGGAAGGCAAAGGTCCCGGTTATGGACCCGGCGCTGGCGGCAAAGGTCCGGGCTATGGGCCGGGCGAAGGTAAGGGACCGGGCGCTGGAAAAGGTCCCGGCACCGGGCCTGGTGCGGAAGGCAAGGGTCCCGGTTATGGGCCCGGTGCTGGCGGCAAAGGTCCGGGCTATGGGGCGGGCGAAGGCAAGGGACCTGGCTATGGACCGGGCGCTGGCAAAGGCCCCGCCACGGCTCCCGCCAAGTAATCCGTTCACCGAAAGCGCCATGGCCGGCACGCGCTGGCCGTGGCGTTTTTCCCGGCGTGGATGATGGCCACACCCAGCGGGCGCTCGCCGCCGCACTGATCCAGCCCCAGTGCTACCCGCATCCGGTGGGTACCGTGCGGGTGATCGAGACCCACATCTCGCGGGTGTTCCTGACCGGCGATTACGCCTACAAGCTCAAGAAGCCGCTGGATCTCGGCTTTCTAGATTTCACGACGCTCGCGCAGCGGCGCGAGGCCTGCGCCGACGAAGTGCGCCTCAACCGGCGGCTCGCGCCACAGATCTACCTTGACGCGGTCCCGATCATCGGCAGCGTGGACGCGCCCCGCATCGGCGGCAGCGGCATGCCCATCGAGTGGGCTGTGCGGATGCGCGAGTTTCCCCAGTCCGCACTGCTGAGCAGCATGGCCGAAACCGGCGCGCTGGAAACCGCCCACATTGATGCGGTCGCGGATCTGCTCGCCTCCTTTCACGGCGGGCTGCCACCCGCCCCCGCCAGCAGCCCGTATGCCAGCGCCGCGCGGATTACCGCCGATGCCCGCGACAACTTCGCCGCGCTGCGGCCGCTCGTGCGCGGCACGGCGCTCGAGGCCCGCGTCGAATCGCTGCGGGCATGGAGCGACGCTGCCGCGGACCGACTGGCCGCCGCGTTCGACCGGCGGCGGCACGGCGGACACGTCCGCGAATGCCACGGCGACCTGCACCTCGCGAACCTCGCGTGGGTCGACGGCGCGCCGCTCGCCTTCGACTGTATCGAGTTCAACCCCGCCCTGCGCTGGATCGACGTGGCCAGCGAACTCGCGTTCACGATGATGGACCTGGCAGCGTATGGGGCAGCGCCGCTCGCCAACCGGCTGCTCAACCGCTACCTCGAACACACCGCGGATTACGGGCTGCTCGAAGTCCTCGACTTCTACCTCGCCTATCGCGCGCTCGTGCGCGCGAAGATCGCCGCGCTGGGCGCGGCCGAACACCATCATCCGGCCGCCGCCGATGCCTGGGTCGCGCGCTACCTCGGCGCCGCGCAAGCGGTGTGCCAGCCGCGGCGGCCCTGGCTCGCGATCACGCACGGCCTGGCCGGCAGCGGCAAGAGCACCGCGGCGCTGGCGGCGGCCACGGCCACCGGTGCGCTCCGTCTGCGCTCGGACGTCATCCGCAAGCAGTTGCACGGATTCGCGCCGGGCGCGCGCAGCCGGTCCGGTCCCGGGGCCGGCCTCTACACGCCGGCAGCAACCGATGCCACCTACCAGTGCCTCGCCGAAATGGCGCGCCTGGCGCTCGAAGCCGGATTTCCCGTGGTCGCCGATGCCACCTTCCTGCGGCGTGAGTATCGTTTGCGTTTCGCCCACCTTGCGTGCGAGCGGGCCGTCCCCTTCGCCATCCTGCACACCGCGGCGCCCGCCCCGCTACTCCGCGTGCGCATCGCGCAGCGCGCGCAGGCGGGACAGGACCCGTCGGAAGCCGACGCCGCGATCATGGACCGCCAGCAGGCAGCCGCGGAGCCCCTCGGCCCGGACGAACAGACGCACGAGGTGCGCGTGGACGCCACCAACCCTGCCGCGGTCGTGGCCGCACTGGCCGCCCACGGTTGCGGTGTTGTTTGACCAGGATCAAACGGCGCACGCGGCCCCTCCCCTACGCTGTCCGGAGTTTCCGCGCGCTCAACGCAACAGAGAGTGAAAGGCCCGTGTCATGTCCGCCACGATCACCGACCGCATCGACAACGTCACCAAAATTCCCCCTGAATACCTGCACGCGACGCTGCCCGCACCGCGCAGCGTCAAGATCGAGATCTCGCCACGCTGCAACTACCGCTGCGGCTTCTGCGCGTTGCGCACCCGCGAAGTGCAACCCAAGTGGGATATGGACTTTGCCCTCTTCAAGCGCATCACCCGCGAGATGCGCGACGCGGGCGTCGAGGAGGTTGGTTGCTTCTACTTGGGCGAGTCGTTCATGAACCCGCGGCTGCTGGTCGACTGCATCCACTACCTCAAGCAGGAACTCGCCATGCCGTACGTGTTCCTCACCTCGAACGCGTCCATGTCCTTCCCCGAGGCGGTGGAGGAATGCATGAAAGCGGGGCTGGATTCGCTCAAGTGGTCGGTCAACGCGGCCGACGAGCAGCAGTTCGAGAAAATCATGGGGGTTGCGCCCAAGCTCTTCCACCGGGCGGTCGACAACATCCGGTCCGCCTGGGACGTGCGCAAGGCCGGCGGCTACGCAACGGGACTCTACGCCTCCTCGATCAAGTACGACGGTGAGCAGTTCGAGAAGATGGAGCGGCTGCTGAACGACCGGGTGCGCCCGTACGTGGACCAGCACTACTGGCTGCCGCTGTACTCCATGGGCTCCTTCGCCACCCAGCGCGAGGGCGAACTCGGCTACCGGCCCACGGCCGGCAACCAGGGCCGGCTCGGACAGTTGCGCGAACCCCTGCCCTGCTGGTCCGCCTTCACCGAGGGCCACGTGACCGCCGAAGGCAAGCTTTCCGCCTGCTGCTTCGACGCCACCGCGAACTGGACGATGGGCGATCTCAACAAGATGTCCTTCATGGAGGCGTGGAATGCGCCGGGGTTTGTCGCCCTGCGCGCCGCGCATCTGAAGAAGGACGTGCGCGGGACCGTATGCGAGAACTGCATTGCCTACGGATAACGCTGGGCGCCGTCCCCGATCCACGCCGCTGAGGGTCTGAATGCCGGCCACGCACACCATGAGCCGCGACGGCATCAACACCGTCGCGCTCGTATTCCTGTGCCAGGTCGCGCACTTCCTGACCTTCGCCGCGATTCCGCTGCTGCTGCCGCTGATCCGCGCAGATCTCGCGATCAGCTTCACCCAGGCCGGGATGCTCTCGGCTGCGGGCACGCTGTGCTACGCACTCGTGCAGATCCCGGCCGGCTATCTCGCCGACCGCCACGGGCCGCGGCGGTTGTACTGCATCGGCCTCTTCGCGTGGTCGGCGCTCGCCTTCGCGTTCGGCCTGGTCCAGGCGTACTGGCTCGCGCTGGCGGTTCTGGCCATTGCCGGCGCCTTTCGCGCATTGCTCTTCGCGCCGGGGCTCGCCCTGCTCGCTGCCTGGTTTCCGCCCCAGCGCCGCGCCACCGCCATGAGCATTTTCCTGCTCGGCGGCGCCGCGGGCAGCGTCGTGCTGTCGCTGGCGGGGCCTGCGCTCGCGGCGCGCCACGGATGGCGCGCGACGTTCATCGCCTTCGCGCTCGTCGGCATCGGCGTCGCGGCCCTGTACGGCGCGTACGCGAAGGACAAGCCCCGCGCGCACCCGCGGACGCCGCCCTCGGTGTCGGATTTCGCCGGCCTCGCGCGCTTCCCGATCCTGTGGGTCTGCAGCGGGCTGCAGTTCGTGCGTTTCGCCGTCGCGATGGGATTCAGCTTCTGGCTACCATCGTTTCTCGTAGCCGATCGCGGGTTCACTCTGGCGGAGGCCGGCGCGGTCATGGCGATGAGTGCCGCGCTGTCGGCGCCGTCCACCATGCTCGGCGGGTATGTCTCCGACCGCCTGCGGAACCCGCCGCTGGTGATCGGTGGCTCGCTCGCGATGCTCGTCGCGGCCGCCGCGCTGCTGCCTACGGTGGCGTCAACGATCCCGCTGCTCGCCGTCATCGCCGTCTATTCGGTCTTCCTCGGTTTCTACTTCGGGCCGCTCTTTCTGGTTCCGGTCGAAGTGCTGGGCAGCCGGGTCGCCGGCACCACCATCGGGATCTCCAACCTGTTCGCCAACCTCGGCGGCTTCCTGTGCGTCTACGCGCTGGGCGCCGTCAGGGACCGGACCGGTTCGTTCGCCTGGGGATTTCTCGGCATCAGCGGCGCCTGCCTCGCGGGCGTCGTGCTCGCCGGAATGCTCGCCGGCATGCGGAGGCGCGCGCTCGCCGCGCAGGCGTCCGGGATGGAATCCGGCGGCACGATCCCGCAAGACCCCCTGCGTGCCCGGATGCTTAACCGCTGACGGCGGATGCACGGGCGCCATCCATCAGAGGACTCTCCCATGTCGACCGCCATTGATTCCCCCGCACTCCCCCGCTGGAAGCTCCGGAGCCGCACCCTGCTGCCCATCGTGCAGGGCGGCATGGGCGTCGGCGTCTCGGCACACCGTCTCGCCGGCACGGTGGCGCGCAACGGCGCCCTCGGCACGATTTCGAGCGTTGATCTGCGCCATCTGCATCCCGACCTGCTCGACAGCGCGCGCAACTGCACCGACAAGGACGCGCTGGACAGGCTCAACCTAACCGCACTCGACCGCGAAATCCGCCAGGCGCTCGAGATCGCCGGCGACCGGGGCGCGGTCGCCGTCAACGTGATGAAGGCGGTCTCCCAGTATCCGGCCTACGTGCGGCAGAGCTGCGAAAGCGGCGCGCACGCGATCGTCATGGGCGCCGGCCTGGCCTTCGACCTGCCAGACCTGACGCGGGACTTCCCCGACGTCGCGCTGGTGCCGATCCTGTCGGACGTGCGCGGGGTCAGCATCACCCTGAAGAAATGGCAGCGCAAACACCGCCTGCCCGACGCGATCGTCATCGAACATCCACGCTATGCGGGTGGACACCTGGGCGCCACCCGCCCCGGGGAAATCGACGACCCCCGTTTCGATTTCGCGCCGGTCATCGAGGGCATCTTCGGCCTGCTGCGCGAGCTGGGCCTCGAGCGCGAGCGCATTCCGCTGATCGCCGCGGGCGGCATCAATAGCCATGCCCGGGTGCGCGAGTTGCTCGCGCTGGGCGCCGCCGCGGTGCAGGCGGGCACGCCCTTCGCCGTGACGCTCGAAGGCGACGCGCATCCCAACTTCAAGAAAGTCCTGGCGGAGGCCCGGCCGGGGGACATCGTGACCTTCATGAGCGTCGCCGGGCTGCCGGCGCGTGCGGTGCTGACACCGTGGCTCAGGAACTACCTCCGCCGCGAAAAGGCGCTGCAGGCGCACGCCAAGGCGGACCCCGCGCGCTGCGTGCCCGGGCTCAACTGCCTGTCGGTGTGCGGCCTGCGCGACGGCATCGCCAGCATCGGCCAGTTCTGCATCGACACCCGCCTGGCCTACGCGCTGAAGGGCGACATCAAAAAGGGCCTGTTTTTCCGCGGCAGCGAGAGCCTGCCGTTCGGCGACGCGATCCGCCCGGTGGCGGAACTGATCGAGTATCTGCTGACCGGCAGGCGGCCCGGCGTCAACCCGGCCACGGCAGGGCCCTGCGCGTGAGCGCCACCGCCACGATGTAGAAGAACACCCGCGGATCACGAAAAAAGAGTAGCTGACGGCGACGCAGGCGACGTGCGTGGCCTTGAGGGCGGCGTAGTCCACCGCGGGTCCGCCGTCAGACGGGCCGTCCATCCGCGCGCGGACGCGACAGGATGGGCCAGTAGCGCACGGCGTAAAGGCCGAAGGCCGCGCTCCACAGCAGGCCCGACAGCTGCACGCAGGCCAGCGTGTGCGCGGGCCACACAAGGACGCCGAACACGCGAATGACGGCGGCTAGCTGCACGAGCAGGAACATGCTCTGCTCGTAGCCGTCCGCCACCAGGGGACGCCCGGTATGACCGCGCGCGACGCGGGCCATCATGCCGAGCGTCATGCCGCCGATCGCGCCGGCGGTGAGCGCGTGCGTGGCGAGCGACGCGCCGGTCCAGCCCGCTTCCGCGAAACCGCGCAGGACCAGGGCTACGACGATCCAGGCGTAGGCGGCGTGGAGGATCCACACCAGCGGCGTTGCCAGCGTCCGCCAGGGCTGCCACAGCCACAGGCGCGCGGCATGCGCGCCGGCGGCCGTCAGCGCGATGGCCGCGAGGACTCCCGGCGGGAACGCCAGCAGATCCGCGACGAACAGCAGAATAACCGCGCCCAGCGCCAGCCGTTCCACCCAGGCGTTGCGCCGCGCGGCGAGACCTGGGATGCCGTTGTTGGTGAACATCGGAATGACCCGCCCGCCCATCACAGCCAGGATGAACAGCATGACGTCGAGCGCGAGCTGCAGACTGAACCGCGGCGGCCACTCGAACACGGACTGCAGCGCCAGATGGAACGCGAGGTCCAGCGCGGCCAGCATGACCAGAAGGCCGATGAAGAAATAGTTGCGGGCGTTCTTCGTGCGGACGAGCGGAATGCCGATCGCCACCGCGACGGCCAGCGGAAACGCCGCATTCACGAGCGCCGCCGCCATGGCGAAGGGCGTGAGCACCAGCACCCGCCCGCACACCCAGAGTGCCGCCAGCGCCATCAGCGGCGCGCCGGTGGCCGTCGGCTCGCCGGTCCAGTTGCGCACGGCGGTCAGCAGGAAGCCTGCAATGACCGCCGTTGTATAGCCGAACAGCATCTCGTGGCCGTGCCACAGCGGCCCCTGGAGGTAGGCGCCCGACAGGGCGCCCGTGAACTGCGCGCTCCACAGCAGCACACTCGCGGCGCTGAACGCACTGGCGAGCAGGAAGAAGGGCCTGAACCCCAGACTCCACAGCGCGCCGCGCACGGAGATCAACGCTGCCATCATTGCAGCCGGTCCACGCCGGCGAGCGGGTCGTCCACCGGCGCCACCTCTGGCGCGGCGTCGAAGGGGTCGAAGCGCCCGGTCTCGACGTCCAGCACGAACACCCGGCCCTGCTCGATGACGTAATGCCAGCCGCGCAGGAACAGCGTGCCCGCTTCGACACGGCTGCGCACCATCGGATAGTCCATCAGCCGTTCGAGCTGCAGCGCCACCGAACGCTGCTCGGTGCGCGCGAGCGCCTCTTCCGACAGCGTCACGGGCAGCACCGCGTCGCGGCCCAACTCCAGCCACTTCACCATGTGCCGGGCTTCGGGCGGCGGCTCCTCGTACAGCGCGCGGATCGCGCCGCAATGGCTGTGGCCGCAGACGATGATCTCGCGCACGTTGAGGTTGAGCACGGCGAATTCGATCGCGGCGGCGGTGCCGTGATAGCCGTGCGAAGCGTCGAACGGCGGCACGAAACTGCCGACATTGCGCACAACGAAGAGCTCGCCCGGCCCGCTGTCCATGATCAGGTGGGGCACCACCCGCGAATCCGAGCAGCCGATGAACAGCACCTTCGGATGCTGCCCTTTCGCCACCAAGTCGTGGAACTGCTGCCGCAGGCGCGGGAAGTAGCGGGTGCGAAAGCGCCGCAGCCGGGCGAGAATCGCATCGTCCATAGCTTGCTGCACTGCGGTGACCTACGCCGGCCAGGGCAGGTCATCGCCGGCAAGCCCTTGCAGCACCCGCCGCGCGCGTACCTGCAGCGCGCGGGAGGTGCGCTCGCATGCGCCCGCGCGCGGTGTCGTGCAGGCGAGCTGGCGCGTGAGCGCGATCAGTGTCTCCGTGCGCCGGCACATGCGAGTCAGCTCGGCGCGCAGCAAGTCGTAGTCGGCGGCGTAAATGAAATCCATTTTTCGGTCCTGACAAATGCCGACGCAGGGCTGCGCGCCCTCGATGCGTCCGCAGCCGGTGCACTGCCATGCCGTCATGCACTCGGTCATCACAGCCCGGTCTTCATTCGCCCGGACAGCGGTTGCGGCGGCCAGCGCGAGCGCCATCAGGAACGCCGGGCCCGGTCGAACACCACAGGTTCGCCGTGGCGATCGAACGGAATGAACGCGCCGAACGAACCCGCCTTGATGGATTCACTCATGCGTTGCAGCGACTGGTCGGCTGCCGCGCTCGACGGCGCGAGTCCGCCGTGCCCGGACAAACTGGCCACGAACACCACCGCCCACTCGTGCCCGAACTGGCGCGATTCCTCGACCAGCGCGGCGAATGTGCCCAACTCTTCGGGAATCTTGTCCACGGACATGAGCGGCGCGAGCGCCCCGCCCTGTCCGGCCTGAAAACGGGCGCGCTGTTCAGGCGTGCTGTCCTCGGGCAGCACCGCGCCGGCAAACACAAACAGCAGCCGCTGCGGCTCTGGCTGCGCGCAGGCGGCGCGTAGCAGGTCGTTGAAACTTGCGATCTCCATGCTACTGCACGAGCGGGGTGCCGGCCGCGTCGAGTTCCACCCCTTCCACCACCGCCGCCCCGGTCAGCAGTTGCAGGTACTGGCGCAGGGACGTCACATACACCTGCTGGCGCAGCGCCATGGCCACCGCGCCACGCACCGACTCGAAGGACTGCGCCACTCCCGGATCGCGCTTCAGCACCTCGACAACATGCAGGCCGAAGCGGCTGTGCACGAGGCGCGGCAGCACGCCGACCTCGACGTGGCCGAACAGTTCGCGCGCAAATTCCGGCGCGCAGTCGTCGGCTTTCAGCCAGCCCAGTTCACCCCCTTGTTCGCCGCTGGGGCAGTTGGACAGCTCACGGGCGGAGCGGCCGAAAGCATCGCTGGCCGTACCATCGTGGCAGCGCACGTCGAGCAAACAGGTTTCGGCCCGATTGCGCAGCGCCACCACATCGGTGCCCGGCGTCACCGCGAACAGGATATGGCGCACCCGCACCTGCTCGCCCGTGCGGTAGCGCGCCGGATGGGCTGCGTGGTGGCGCTGGCAGGCTTCGTCCGTCGGTTCGGGCAGATGCAGTTCGGCTTCGAGACAGGCGTCGATCGCCTGCGAGGCCGCTCCGCTGACGACACCGTCAGCCGCGGTCACATCGCCAGCATCGAGCAGGCCGTTGCGAATGGCGGCCTGTCGCAAGAGCTCGATGCAGGCGCGCTGGCGAAGCGCCTCCGGCGCGAGCACTTCGGATTCGAGATTCAAAGGCACGCCGTTGATGCGGGCCACACGAACCGGTGCACGCTGGGCTGGGGAGAGGGTTGCGGGATCGACAGTTACGATGGCCATGCCGCTCCCCGGTCAGACGCCAGCGCCAGGCTGGCGCGGCTGGTTGTGACCGGCCGGCACGTTAAGCCGGCGGCTGCGTACGATCTGGTGCGGTCGGAACAGGAACGTGACGGTCGCGAACCCGCTCCACACGTGCACCAGCCGGCTGAACGGGAACAGCAGGAAGATCGTCATCCCGAACACGATGTGGAACAGATAGGGCCACGGCAGTGTCGACAGCAAGGTCGCATCCACGGGTCGCAGGGTGACGATGCGCTGTGCCCAGTCCGCCAGGATCACCATCACACTGCCATCGGCGTGTTGCCAGGAGAACGGCAAGGTGATCAGGCCCACCACCAACTGCACCCACAACACCACCAGGACGGCGATGTCGGTGGCGTGACTGGTCAGGCGGATGCGCGGGTCGAAGACGCGGCGATACAGCAGCATCGACAAGCCGACCAAGCAGATCATGCCGGCGATGCCGCCCGCGACGACAGCCAGCATCTGCTTGCTGCCTGCACTCATGAAGACGCCATACACCGCGTGTGGCGTGAACAGGCCGACCAGGTGGCCGAAGAACAGGAACAGGATGCCGAAATGGAACAGGTTGCTGCCCCAGCGCAGCAGGCCGGCACGCAGCATCTGCGACGAATCGCTCTTCCACGTGTACTGGTCGCGGTCGAAGCGGAACAGGCTGCCCATCAGGAACACCGTGAAGCACACATACGGATAGACCTGGAACAGAAAACCGTAAATGCCGTTCATGGTGCGACTCCTTGTGCAGCGTTGCTCTTGCGCACGATATGCACGGGCTGCGGCTCGCCCGGCTTCGCCTGGCCCTTGGTCGAGCAGCCGTCGAAGACCACTGGTTCGGCCCAGCTCTCGTCGAGCGGCGGATCGGGCGGCGGCGTGACCGGCTCCGCCTTCTCGCCTGCCAGTTCGATCAGCGCGCCGAGCACACTGGCGTAGGCGCTGCCCCGCTGCTGCAGCGCGCCGAAAATCGCGTTGAAGATGTGGTTCATCTCACCGAGGAAAGCGCGGGCTTCGCTCGGCGGCTGGGTCGAGACGAATTCCAGCACAGCGGGCAGGTAGTCGGGCAGTTCGCCCTCGGCCAGGATCAAACCCGCCTTTTCGTAGGTCTGGCCGAGATCGATCATCGCCGGGCCGCGCTCGCGCGAATCGCCGTGCACATGCTCGAACAGGTGCAACGACGTGGATCGGCCGCGGTCGAACAGCTCGACGTAGTCGGACTCCGCCTGCAGCGCTTCGGTGCGCTGGAGGTGGTCGATCAGGATTTCGAGTTCCTGCTGGCGCGGCGCCGACAGCGCACGTTCTTCGCGCAACGCGGCGGCCAGTTCGGCAAGCACGCTGCGGTGCAGCGCATCGGGGTAGCTGAGCAGCGCCGCCAGCACGCGCAGGCTCCTGCTCATCGAGCGAGAATCATTGAACATGGTCAAACCTCCGCCTTGATCGGGATGGTGCGTTTTTTCTCGCTGCCGAACACGCTGGTCTGACTAATGCCCTCGGAGCAGCCGTTGCCGAACGTGAAGCCGCAGCCGCCGCGCACGTTGAAGGTGTTCTCGGCGTATTCGCGATGCGTGCTCGGGATCACGAAGCGGTCTTCGTAGTTGGCGATGGCCATCACGTGGTACATATCCTCCACCTCGGCCTGGCTGATGCCCACCTGCTGCAGCACCGCGTGGTTGATGCGCTGGTCGACGTGTTTCTCGCGCTGGTAGGCGCGCATCGCCAGCATGCGTTCGAGCGCGCGCACCACCGGCACGGTGTCGCCGGCGGTCAGCAGGTTGGCCAGGTAATTGACGGGGATGCGCAGTTGGCTGACGTCCGGGATCTCGCCGTTCGCCCCCACCTGCCCGGCATTGGCCGCGGCGCTGATCGGCGACAGCGGCGGCACGTACCACACCATGGGCAGCGTGCGGTACTCGGGATGCAGCGGCAGCGCCACCTTCCACTGCACCGCCATCTTGTAGACCGGACTCTTGCGTGCAGCCTCCATCCACTGGTCCGGAATGCCGTCGGTGCGGGCCTGCTCGATCACCTTGGGGTCATTCGGGTCGAGGAAGAGGTCGAGCTGCGCCTGATACAGGTCGCGGTCGTGCTCCACGCTGGCGGCTTCCTGGATGCGATCGGCGTCGTACAGCAGCACACCCAGATAACGGATGCGGCCGACGCAGGTCTCGCTGCACACCGTCGGTTCGCCCGCTTCGATGCGCGGGTAGCAGAAGGTGCACTTCTCGGCCTTGCCGCTCTTCCAGTTGTAGTAGATCTTCTTGTACGGACAGCCGCTGACGCACATGCGCCAGCCGCGGCACTTGTCCTGGTCGATCAGCACGATGCCGTCTTCCTCGCGCTTGTAGATGCTGCCCGAGGGGCAGCTCGCCACACACGCCGGGTTCAGGCAGTGTTCGCACAGGCGCGGCAGGTACATCATGAAGGTGTTCTCGAACTGGCCGAGCATGTCCTTCTGCACCTGCTCGAAGCCGTCGAGGTTCTTGTCCTTGCTGCGCTTGGAAAATTCGCCGCCCAGGATCTCTTCCCAGTTCGGGCCCCACACGATCTTGTCCATCTGCTTGCCGGTGATCAGACTGCGCGGGCGCGCGGTCGGCGTGGCCCGCATCTCGGGCGCCGATTGCAGATGCTGGTAGTCGAAGGTGAAGGGTTCGTAGTAGTCGTCGATCTCGGGCAGATTGGGATTGGCGAAGATGCGCATCAGCAGCTTCCACTTGGCGCCCTGGCGCAGTTCGGTCACGCCATTGGCCTTGCGGATCCAGCCGCCGTTCCACTTGTCCTGGTTTTCCCACTCCTTCGG
>Ga0105044_10002076_pt1 | contig 27238 bp, 25 predicted proteins | sample MAT01_FD_78092 | JGI IMG/M metagenome (GOLD analysis project Ga0105044, IMG submission 78092) | Freshwater microbial communities from Lake Fryxell liftoff mats and glacier meltwater in Antarctica - MAT-01 | ecosystem: Environmental > Aquatic > Freshwater > Ice > Liftoff microbial mat | place... | reverse complement strand
GTTTGAACGGCCTTATTTATTCCCGGGCGCTGAATTTTAAGAACTATTTTTTCGCCCGTTTCTCTGACCACAGCGCGGTGAACTTGCGCAATGCTCGCGGCAGCCACTGGAGTTGACTCAATCTCGGAAAAAAGTACGGAATGAGCTTCGCCAAACTCGCTTTCTAAAATTGCCTCAACTTCGGCAAAAGAAAATGGAGAGACCGAGTCTGTGAGTTTAGAAAATTCTGTCACATAGTTTTCGGGAAGCAAATCAGGCCGAGTTGAAAGCAATTGCCCGAGTTTTACAAAGGTAGGGCCGAGTTCTTCACACGCCATTCTGAGCTGCGCGGGAATTCGGGCATCTTCAATTTCCTGTTTGGTCCCCTTTGCGGGGGTGAGCCCGAGTTCACTCAGAATTCCTGAGAAGCCATGCTTAGTCAAAACGCTCACAATCGTTTGAAAGCGAGACCAGTTAGAAAATCGCTCCTTAAGACTCACTTCTCGTTCATACGAGAAACGAAGCGAAAAGTAATTTGTCTTCTAAATCTGTCCACATCCGCAAGCTGGACCTTGACGCGATCTCCCAGCCAAAACTTGTTCTTTTGGCCTCTAAAGCCGGAAAGGCAGGTTTCGAGTTCATCTGGTGAATAATCATCCCGAGGCAAGTGTCGGAGGGGGATGAGTCCTTCAACGGGGTAGTCCATCACTTCGATGAAGAGTCCAAACGACTTAACCGAGACAATCACGGCATCATAGAATTTGCCCACAAAGCTCGACATGAATCGGCATTTCTTAATGTCCTGCAAATCTCGTTCGGCCAAAAATGCTCGGCGTTCATTTTCAGAACAGACTTTCGACATCTCCTCGAGCTTTTCAAAAGTATAGGGCGCTTCTGTGTTTTTTAGAAAATCTGATCGTCGAAGAATGCGATGGATCATCAAATCCGGATATCGGCGAATCGGACTGGTGAAGTGACAATAGGATTTCGATCCTAGCCCAAAGTGACCAACATTTGTTGGCGAATACTGAGCTTGCTTAAGAGATCGCAAGAGGGAAGTGACCAAAATCTTTTCGCTCTGATGTCCTCGTACTGAATCCAAATATCCCTGCAAAGATGGCACGAGCCCTTTCTTGTCCGAGATCGTAAAGCCCCAGTGGCGAACAACTTGTCTGAGTCGTTCGAGCTTGAGCGGATCAGGATTTTCGTGAACGCGAAAAACTGAGGGGTAGCCCTTCGCTTCAATCGCTTCGGATACCTGCTCGTTCGCAAGAATCATAAAGTCTTCAATGAGGCGATGCGCTTCGTTTCTTTCCACCGTTTTTATGGCAATGACGTCACCGAATTTATCGACGTGAATTTGCGACTCAGGAAGATCGAGGTCCAAGGCCCCACGTTCATTTCGAGATTTGCGGACTTTCAAGCTCAGTTCATGAGCGAGCAGAAGCATCGCAGAAATCTTGGGGGCAACGAGCTTTGTTTCGCCCTCAATCACTTTATTCACCAATGTATAAGTAAGACGGGCCTGGGATTTGATCTTCGATGGGTAAATTCGCGTCTTTAAGACCGTCCCAGCGTTATCAATGAGGATCTCGCAGGTCAGGGTGAGGCGCTCTTGATTGGGTACCAAACTGCAAAGATCGTTCGAAAGTTGCTCGGGAAGCATGGGATAAACGAAGTTCGGGAGGTAAACTGACGTAGCGCGTTGATACGCCTCATTATTAAGAGAACTACCTTCCTGAACGAAGTGGGAGACATCTGCGATAGAGACTGTGAGTAAAAAATGCCCCTCTTTTGTCTTTTCGACACCGATGGCGTCGTCAAAATCTTTTGCCGTTTCTCCGTCGATGGTGACGATGGTTGCGTGGCTCAAGTCCGCACGCTTACCGTCTTTCAGAGATCTTGCTTCGTCGGCGTCACTCAATGCTTTGTCAGAAAATTCGGTGGGAATGCCGTGAGCTTCGGCAACAATTGCTCGTTCTAATTCTGGATCATCAAGAGACGGAAAGACTTCTAAAACTTTTCCTTCGAAGGTTTGCCCTTTGAGTCGGCTCAATGCGACGCGTACAATTGTGTGCATTTGACAGTCGTGATTTCGAAGATCTGACTTTTTAAGGACAATATGGATATCGACGTCCTTTTGGAAGGGACGGAGAGAAAGGTGATGTCTTGACTCACTTCGATCAATCCACCCCAGGCAAGTCGTATGATTTTTCTGGGTTTTTTTGCTCGACGCGAGTGGGGACTTTAATGTTTCATTCTTGTTGGAGGTGTTTTGTTTTATGAAATTTAGTTTACGTTTTCTCATGAGTGCTTCTGCTGGCTTAGCAGCATTAGCCGTGATGTCACCAGTGGCTTCTGCCAAAACGGTGGATCACGAGATTTCCGGTCATGCTCGTACCCGGATGGTGTTTGAAGATAATGATTTAGCTGGATTTGCCTCGGATACCGATGCGACAGAGCGTTGGGAAAACCGAGTTCGCTTGAATATGGACGTTATGCCCGCGACAGGTCTCAAGGTTCGCATTTCGCCCCAGTTCACTCATTACTTTGGTGTCAATACAACAACTGGAGCCGCCGGAGAGCCGAAATTCACTGCTAAAGAAGCTTGGATGATGTATTCACCCAACAATATGGTCACTTTGCATGTTGGACGTCAGCAGTTTGCTTATGGAAACGAACTCGTTTTCGGAACAAACGGCTGGTTCTTGGATACAAATCACCATGATGGGGTTCGAGCCACTTTTGAATTCGACGCCGGACACGCCGACGTATTCTATCTGAAGAATACTGAAGCATCTTCGACGAGCGGTAGAGATTCCGATACTTTCGGTTTCTATTCCACCTTCGACAAGATGGGCATGATGAAGGTTGTTGATTTCTACGGAGTTTGGGTGGATCAAAGAAGCGCCGCCGCTCTTGCACGTGCACGATTCGGAACTTTCGGTATCCGAACTGCTGCTGATTTCAATGCAATCGATATGGATGCTGAAATCACCACTAACTTCGGTAAAGTTGCTGGACAGGACATCAAAGGTATTTCTGGAGATTTGCAACTTGGTTACAACTGGATGGATCATCGAGTCGGTCTTGGTGTTGTTTATGCAAACTCTGAGTATCTTGAAATCGCTCCTACCACTCACCGAAACAGCCTTCGAGCTCACCGCTATATGGGTGATGCAAATGCCTTTTCTCGAAACAATATTGTTGCTTTGAGCTTGGTATCAAACTGGGCGCTTTCGAAAGAATTCGAAGCCAGTGTTGATGGTTACTACTTCATGGCTGCGAAAGATGACCACGGTATTACTGGTGGCGTAGCAAGCGCTGCAAAACGTGCTGCTGGTATGGAAGCTGATCTCGCCATTGCGTATACGCCAATGGAAATGATTTCATTCCAAACTGGATACGCTCTGTTCAAGCCTGCTGGTGGTGTGGATGATGCTGGATCTGACAAGACCCTGCACCGTGCTTACCTTCAAGGTATGGTTCGATTCTAAAGACGATTTAACTTTGTGTTAATCGATTGAATTGCGGGGGCTTGAAGCCCCCGCTTTTTTTTGGCCTAAGAAATCTTCAGATCTTCTGTATACTCCAGCGGCTTTTTCAGTGACTGAATCTTTCTCGGCCGCTCTCCGTTATTGATTTGCCGTTGAAGAAATTGAATAGGCTTCCTTCGCACGAACCAAGCCCTCGTCCGCTTCAAATTCTCTACGTGCTCAGAGACCGGGCAGATGCTTTTACTTTTTGGTGGCATTGGTTCCGTGTTCTCTGAAAACCCAACGGAGAGTCAACGGCCAGAGATTAGACACAATATGAGCTGCAAGTGCATGCGAGAAGCCTCTTCTTGCTGAGACATCCCAGAAGTGGGCACCAGAAGCGAGTTGGATGATTGGAATGGTGGTGGAAAACCTATGTATCGGCTCGCCGTCTGGTCTTTCCTCCAGGTGAAAATTATGTGCGAAGCCGAAAGCAAGTGTGGCGGGGATTCCCACGGCCCATGTAGATCCGAAAGCTATTTGGGGAAAGAGTCGGAAAATGACTTCTTCCACCAGAGGACCTTCGATCGCGAAACTTCCGAGTATCGGAAGGAGACCCGCTTCTCTCATATAGGTATCAATTCTTGGATCAATCATTGAGGGATTGTTCTTAACCAAAGGACCCAACGGAGTTAGTTTCAAAATCTCAGTGGCGGCAAGACCCGCGATTTGAATGGTTACAGATTCAAAAGCAGATTTTGCATAAAGATTTTCGGGAAAGTATTGGGAAACAACTTCTGGGATTGAACTCGTCTGGGCACGCTCGCGTTGTAAAGTTTCAGCTGTAGGCTCAGCTTTATCTGATTCAATCTCATTTGAGTTAAAAAAAAGTCTCGTCCAACTGCAACGCCCGCGGCCAAAGCGGCGCAGGTTGTTAAGAAGCTTCTGCGACTGGGATTTTCAGGTTCCTTATTTTGCTCCGCCCTTAGTGAAGCGGCTGTGGCCACAAAAAAGAGTATTTTGAAACTGAAGATTCGCGCCGTCACCGTAAGTCTAGAATTTGCAAGGCTTATGCCAGGATAGGCGTACTAAAGCTGTGTCTAACTAATTCATATTATTCATTTATTCTGGGGCGACCGGTATCTGGCTGCGACTTGAACTTCCCGCAATCTGGGCATTAATCATAAGTGCGGCGCGGTCGATGAACTCGCGAATTGAATAGACTTCCCAGTCTTTCGAAAACATAAAGCGACTCATTCCTTCGAGAACTGCAGGCGCCAAATCATTTCGAGCGGAGAGATTCTCGGGTGTCAGCTGCACGTAGGCATTTTTTACAAATGATAGATCCAATTGGGGGTCTCCCCAATAGAAACTCACACAACCACTCTTGATCGACGTGAAGAGTTTTTCTGAATGATAAAGATGAGTGTTTGAATTCTCGCATGCAATTCGAAATTTGTAGGTGCGAGCGGTTTCGACGTCATCTTTAGCGGGTCCTTTCCAACAATCAAAGGGCCATGGTTCTCGGCTGTAGATGTCGAGCGGGACACCCAGGTCGAGGAGGCGTTTTGCAATACTCAGTCGATGTCCGATGGGCCGTCCAATCCAAACGAATCGGTCGATTCGAGAACTCCAGTTCTCAATCTGTGGGTCGCCCCATGAGCGTCCAAAATACATTCTCTGAAAATCATTTCCAGGAGCTACTGCAAGCGATTTTCTTGGATCCGCAAATTCATAAGCAGCGGGAGCGAGCTCCCGAGGTTCACCAATAAACAAGATAGAGGGAGTCTTTGTCAGACTTTCATTGAGCTTTTGTTCTGCGGCATAAAATTCAAGCGTTGGGCTGGAGAGTTCTGCTTTGCGCAAAATGAGATCCGCTTCATTTGGGGAACTGACGAATTCGAAGCCCTTGGATCTCCAATATTCATCTACTGTAATTTGGCTGCGATCAATCAATGGCCCGTGGTCTATGAGCGTAGGCCAACAAATTCCAGGATTGTCATAGAGGCGGATCACTAATCGAGTTTAACGGCAGAACTAGCGAGTGTCGATTAGTGGGCTTCCGCTCGCCAAGGCGATTCTCGGCTGGGGGGATTCTGAGCAGCCCATAGAGCCTGTACACATTAAAACTAAAAATATGAGGTATCTCATCCCTCATTTTTAATCTGAATATCCGGAACTTGCACTCAAATGCCGAGGCTTGTAACTCTAGTCGGGAACTATTTGTTCGAATTCGCCCGGGTGGCGGAATTGGTAGACGCACCAGTTTGAGGGGCTGGCGGAGCGATCCATGGGAGTTCGATTCTCCCCCCGGGCACCAATTAATTGACTCGAATTTACACGCCTTCGACGGGAATCCGTAACTCTGAATGCTTCGCATTCAGTCCCCCCGGGCACCAATTAATTGACTCGAATTTACGGTTCTTCCCGATTGAATCCAGTCTTTGAAATCTTCGGATGACTCTACTTCAACGTGGTTTTGCCATTCGGGCAGCTTCGAGCTGCGCCTGGGTACTGAGGTGAGGAAAATATTTCTTCAAGGTCAATTCGCGGCTTTCCCGAAGATCGATCGAGATGGAAGATAGCTATGCCTTCGTTTCCCGTGGTTCCTCTCATGCGCCAAGTGTGGCGTTCAATTGTTCCGAATTCATCAGCCCTTTCCATAACACTCCGATCAATGATGGCCAGGCGGTAGGATTCGGAATTTTCAATTTTTAGGATAGTGGAGCGACAGGTCTCAGAAAGCTGAGATATTAAAAGAGGAAAAAGGAATATTCCACTGAAAGCCACCACACTCCATGTATTCTTCAAGTTTCGTGCCTGGATGCCCGCCTCTTAATGCCGAGCTCAATTGCGACTTTGATTTCCTAAGAAATCTTGGCCATCCTCATCTCTTGAGCTAAACAATTCGGATTATGTTGAGAATTTCCGCCCTCGTAGTTTTAGTGTTTTCCCTTTCGGCCTTTAGCGTGAAGAAGCCTACGGCGGTTCGACTGTTTCCTGAGAATTCGGGCCAAGTGGTGGCCACACTGAATCCTTCAGATGATTACAAAGTTTTGAGCGAGTCGGGTGGTTGGGTGATGATTAAATTCAAACAGTCGGGCAAAGAGATCAAGGGATGGATTCCTAGTGCGCCCAAATCAGAAATCGAGACAAAGGCAGCACCTCAGAATGAGAAGCCTTGGTCGGCCTCCAGTCCTGCGACCCTGGATCGTGATGCCGAACGAGAACTGCACTATAGAACGAGCTCGGACCCAGCTTATTCCTTCGTATTTCCTACGGCGCTTCAACTTCCTAAGGGCACGGTAGTTGCGCGAGGTCTTTATTTCTTAGGTTGGACGTTCGAATACACCCCAACTGATAGCACATCAGTGGGTCTTCGACTGACGGTTCCAATCGGAATTTTCGCTGGATCCGTTCAGGCCAAGCAAACTTTTTCGATTAACGACGAATTTCATGTGGGCGTAACCGGGTATTTTGGGGGTCTTACTTCGCTTTTTACCAAGAATGGGAATTCTTCGGCTTGGATATACGGAACTGGACTTATGACCACTGTCGGAAATGCTGATCGCGGAATTACTTTTGGGGGCTATTTATTTGGTGGGGGCTCTGATGATTCTTACGGTCATATCGTTCTTGCTGATGTGAATGCTCACTATCGAGTGACTCGAAGAATTAAAGTGATGCTGGATTATATGGCGCCCATTACAACTCATCGAAAGAATGTCGCTTTTGATTGGAGTGCCATAGCCTACGGAATGCGAATCGGGGGCGAAAACTTAAGTGGAGATGTAGGATTCGTCATTCCCATTTACGATGATGCGGGGAACTTTCTTCGGTATCTTCCGCTTGGTTACCCGTTTATTGGGTTGAGCGTCTTTTTTTAGTTCGATCGATAATATTCCAGTAGAACTTTGCTTCTTCGAGAGCTTGCCGTCTCTTTGAGGCCAATTCAAACGAAAATGAATTTTGAGTCTTTAGTCGCTCTTTAATCTCTTGATCGATTTTAATCTCTTGATCGATTTTAATCGCTCGGTCCTCTGCGTTTTTCATTCTGAAGTGAGCTTCGTGAATGGAATCATGACTCGATCCCCAAAGATTCAGAAATTTTATAATTTGATCCTCCGTTTGACCGGGGAAAGGAAGCACGGTTCCATCAAGGAAATCTCGTAGCTCTCGGTAGAATTGGACTTTGTAGGCCGCATGCGATCCTGCTTTAGTGTTCATATTTGCGAGTGCAAATGCAGTAGCATCATCAATAGATTTAGTGGCTTCGGCAATCATCTGAGAATTCCCTAAATTCTCTCTTCCGTAAGCAGTCGCAATTTTTGAAAATCCAATGCCAACTGGTATAGAGTCGAAGTCTGGGAGCCCATTTTTGATTTTTATTGAGTACTCGCTTTGAAAAGAACTGAAGCTTTTTTCGTTGTCGCCAATTTTTATAGTCTTCCAAAAATATTGAGTCTCATCGGAATATCTGATGTTTAGCGGGCCGTATGGTGCGATTAATTTCATATCCATATCGCAGGTAAAAGCTCGCACGAGATTTGGAAAAAGAAGAAGGAAGATGATTGATCTCAATAACCCCTGCATCACTAGAACCTTGATCCTTAAATCAGATAAGCTTTCTGATCAATAAAGAGTCGAACGAGCTCCCTGTTTAGTTTGCCCTTCACTGCATCTTCCATGAGGATTTCAAGCGCCTTCGCGGCGGCTACGGACTTTTTATAGGGCCTATCGGGTGCAGTGAGCGCATCGTAAATATCCGCTATCGCCATGATCTGACTTTCGACGGGGATCTCATTTCCCTTGAGGCCCTGGGGATAACCTGTGCCATCCAGTTTTTCGTGATGGGAATGAGCGATGGGCGCTACTCGCTTGAGCTCAGGAGTCCATGGAATTTGTTGAAGGAATTTGTATGTATGCTCCACATGGGATTCAATCATCCTGCGATCGTCTACGGTGAGGCTGCCTTTGCTGAGTGCCAATTTGTTCATTTCATCTTGTTTCAAAAGATGAATGTCTTCGCCCAAAACCTCGTAGTGCAGATCCATGAATTTTTTGAGCTCAGATCCAGGATCTTTACTCGTGACGGTTGGCTCGTTGAACCTCAAAACAAGTTCGATAAACTGATCGATCTCTTTGGCAATGCTGGGATGCCCGAGCTTGATTAATTTTGCTCGGCCCAGAATCGACTCGAGTTCGTCAGGATAAAGTTTTTTTTCTTTCTGGAGGATTGCTTCTGGAACTCCAATTTTTCCAAAGTCATGAAGGAGTGAGGCATAGCGAAGTTCTTTGAGCGATTGCTCATTGAAGTGAATGGGAGCGAATTCCTTTGCCGTTGAAAGCGTGATCACCTTGGCAAGATTTACGCTGTAATCTGCGACGCGCTCGCTGTGGCCGGAGGTTGTGGGATCTCTGGATTCAATCGCCGTGACCGAAGCTTTTACAAAACCTTCAAAGAGGTTTTCGATGTCTTTGTAGAGTAGAGCTGTTTCGAGTGAAGAGGCGATGGGCGCGGCTAAGACTTTTCCAATTTCAATGTCTTCCTCAGTGAATGTGGACTCGCGCTTTGAATTAATGAGCTGAACAACGCCAACGAGATCCCCCTTTGATTTTAGAAGTGGGATACACAAAATAGAACGAGTCGTATAGCCAACTTTCTTGTCGAAAGAGTCGTTGAATTTAAATGACTCGCTTTTGGGGATGGCGCGTACATCCGGAACATGAATTGATTTTCGTCGGCTAGCACAAGCTCCCGCCATCGAATTTTCGTCTATGGGAAGCGTGAAGGATTGGAAGGGGACTTTCACACGCTCATTTTGGACATGGGTGAATTTGAGTTCGTTTTTCTCTAGGTCCGCGATATAGAGGCTGGCTCCCTCAGCTCTCACCTGTCGTCGTAGATTTGAAAGAATCTTGTCGCAGAGTTTTACGGGATCTCGCTCCTCTGAAAGTTCCAGAGCGGAAGACAGAATGCTGTCGAGCTTTTCACCCTCCACCTGATAGCGAAATCGAAGCTGTTGGTTCTCGTGACGTAAATCTAAGAATCGACGAGCGGATTCCAAGGTCCAGAGCAGCTGATTTTTATCGCCAGCATTTTCAACGTATCCGAGAACGTAAGAGGGAAAACGTCCGCGCCAGGCAAATCCAGTGGCGAGGCAGATCACTCCAGGGTGTTGGCCAAGTACGGAAGTTTGCTTTTCGCTTAGGGGGGATTCAATCAATAAAACGCAGCCGAAATCATTGTGAAACTCTGTATTCAGAGTCTCAACGAGATCTTCCATTTCGTCGGCACGAAAAAGCCGAATTTCCCCCATCGCTTCAGATTAAACGACGGAGGTCTGCTGGTGCTCCGCGGTGAAGCCTTAGAGCTTCATAATTCGAGGATCTTTAAAATCCTTCAGGGCATTGCGTGTGTCGATCACTACTTTGGAACTCTTGAGCAGAGCAGCATAGTCGATCTTTGAATGATCCGTTGTGATCACGACAGCATCGTACTTTTTCGCAAGGTCCTTCGTCCATGCAACGGACTTCATCTTCATTCCTTCCCATTCGAATTCTGGAACGAAAGGATCGTAATATTCGACCTTCGCGCCTCGCTCGTGGAGCGTGTGGATAACGTCCATCGCTGGGGATTCGCGCATATCATCGATATCTTTTTTGTAGGCAACACCCATGATCAAAATCTTAGAGCCCTTAACCGACTTAGAAGCATCGTTCAGAGCTGCTGATACTTTGTCGCAAACAAAATGAGGCATCGAAGAATTAATGGAGGTCGCGAGCTCGATGAATCGAGCGGTATAGTTCAGTGATCGAAGTTTCCAACTCAAATATGAAGGATCGATCGGAATGCAGTGGCCGCCGAGTCCTGGCCCTGGATAAAAAGGCATGAATCCAAACGGCTTGGTGCTAGCAGCTTCGATGACTTCCCAGCAATCGATTTTCAGTTTCTCACACATGATGGCGACTTCGTTTACCAGTCCGATATTCACAGCTCGAAAAGTATTTTCAAGCAGCTTCACCATTTCTGCAGATTCTGGAGAGCTAACCTTTACGACTCGCTCAACGGTTTGAGCGTAGAAAATTGATGCCAAGTCGCTACACTCTGGAGTAATCCCGCCCACAACTTTGGGGGTATTGTAGGTATTGAATTTTGGATTACCTGGATCCACGCGCTCGGGAGAAAAGGCCAAGAAGAAATCCTTACCACAATCAAAGCTTCCAAAATTTTCGCGTCCCGCGCTTTCAATTCGAGGAAGCATATACTCTCGAGTAGTCCCCGGATAAGTCGTGCTTTCCAGAACAACCAATTGTCCGGGCTGAAGATGATTCACAATCTGATCGAGAGCCGAAACAATATATGACATGTCTGGATCTTTGGTTTTACTTAGAGGAGTTGGCACACAGATCACAATGACATTGGAATTCTTGAGTTGCTCAAATCCAGCAAACGCTTGAAATTTTTTGGTCTTCGTATGTTTTGCAACATCTTTGCTTGGGACATCCGGAATATAGGATTCGCCTTTGGCCAGAGACTTAACTTTGGATTCACTTAAATCCATTCCCAATACCGTAAATCCAGCGTCTGCAAAAACCATGGAAAGTGGAAGGCCAACATAGCCGAGTCCAATCACGCCGACCTTTGCCTTCTTATCGAGGAGTAGTTTCTTTAGTCGGTCATAGGCGGCTGCGTCTGAGCGCTTGAGTTTGGCACTGGAGCGATTCATCTGGGCCATTCGTGTAGAAAAAATATTTTCTGGCTGAGGTGTTATTTGCATAGACCTTGAAAAATAGCCGATTTCGGCGTCTTTTTAAAGACCCATTGCCTTTTTTCGCCAAGCTTCTGATCGGTTGAGGCTGAAGTTTCTCTTGGACCACGCGACAATTATTGACACCATTCGTTCGTAGTGGAAGAGGCCGCAGTGATCATCATTCTTGATAAATATCAGACGGTTGCCGGAGGCGCGGCCAATGGTTTCAGTATCTAAGGGGTTCACGATGGTATCCTTATCGCCGTTCATCGCCAAGATGGGACCCGATGGCTGATTGAGGAGTTCATCGCCGCGCCGCACCATAGTTCGGACAATTTTTAGAAGTTGGAGGGGATGACGAAGTCCAAAAATTCGGAGCAGAGCCTCTGAGATAATGGGATTCAATCCAAAGCCCTGACCCCCTGAGAATGTATGTCGAAACGGAATTCCGTTGCAAATAGCGAAGCAAATACGAGGATCGGTTTTGGCGCAAATGAAAGTCCAAAACGCTCCCATACTAAAACCCACCATGCCAATTTGACTCGAGTCCACCCAAGGTTGTCGGGCGATATCGTCAATGATGAACTTCAATGTGCGTTCGGAATGATCCGACATCGGGCGTTCGTAATCAGCGCTTCCGGGTATCGATAGGCAAACGTAGCCAGGTCCTACATTCAGATGATTTTGCAAGGTAAATGCAATTTCTTCTGCCGAGCCTTCCAAGCCGTTTAGAAAGATGGTGATGGGTACTGGTGAAGAATAATCGGAAGGTCTGTACCAATAGAATCGAATTCGTCCCTCAGGAGTTTCCAAAAATTTTTCGCGAAATGGAATATTCTCAAGTTCGCACCATTTCAAAAAGCTCTTCCTCTTAAGCTCGTTGATCTCGTGTTTCCAAGCATTATTCTCTTTGGGAAAGCAGCCCATGATATAGCACATACACGCCGCTCTAAATTTACCCATTCGTTCAAACTCGAGCCCGCGATCGCGCCAGTAGAGAGTCCATGACTTAGAACTGAGTGAGGGAACCGCGCTAATAATTTTCTGTGCCTCATCCATCGGGATCTGCGCGCCAAAGGCAAAGCGGGGGAGTGTTATGGCGGGTAAAAATCTTTCTACTTTCAGGAACCTCGAAAAGATCGCCTGCGAATTTGTGAGACTAACAAACGTATAAAAAAGATCGCGCCAAAGTCGACCAAGACGAGAAATCATGAAGTTATCCTTTTATTGTATCGCAAATCTTCGAGTCCAGAGGAGAGCCCCCCCGTGGAATACTATTATGCAGGGTGCAAAAATGAGAAGGGGTGGCAAAAGGTATGCAAAAGCCACGCCCAAGCTTCCAGAAAGAAGTAGCCAAACAATCCACTGTCTATGGAATGATTCAGAATTTTTGAGCGCCGAGTGGAGCCCGCCAATGCTGTGCGAATAAATCACCAATTTATGATCTTCAGTAGTTGGGCGGGCCAAAGTCTGAAAGTGAATGCGGGGCAAGATTGGTTCTGATGGGGTGTCCCACCAAGCAGCAATTTCGAGAGCTTGTGGGATCCGCTCAGTCCAATGGAGCTGCCAGTTTTGGCGCTCGGCCGGGAATGAATCATAATGCTTAGATGAAAAGACGGTTTCATGGGGAGCGATCCGCAGTGTCGACGTCAAAAGAATTTGCTGCCGGTCATTCATTGAATTGAGGGATTCTAAATCATTCCATTCATCCGTAAATGCCAGACCACAGACGATCGTCTCGTTGAGAGACAAAAGACAAATATGTCGGCCCGCGTCGAGCCATTTTTTTAGATGTTCGCGGCCTTCGTCACTCATTTCACTTTGGAGGACTCGGTGCCATGAAAAGCTTCCTAGGCGGGCCGTCACTTTAGATCTTTGAATATCTCTAAAGATTCCTGTTACTCCAAGGTGAGGATGTAATTCTGTTTTCTCTAGTTCCAGGAGGGGCTTCTTCACTTTCGCAAAATGATCACGGATTGCATCTGAAATGGGATGCGCCGATTGATGCGATAGGTGAGTCAAAATTTCTCGAATATCCTCCTTGGGCCACTCATTCGAAGTCTCGATCCAGGATTCTTTGACTTCAAGAGCTCCCGAACTCAAAACCCCGGTTGAGTGAAAGAAAAGTATTTTTGACTTTCGAAGATTTCTAAAAAAAGAAAAATCCCTGCAAAGCCATCCATTTTGCTCGGCCAACTTCAAGATTGCAGTCATTAAATAAGAGATAAAAGGAGTCGTAAAGATGACCATCACGAGGGCAAGCGACGGATGCGGTACCCAGTTTTGTGTGGAAATCCCCAAATACACAAAACTTGAGGCTGAAACAAAAAGTCCAAGTGCAAAACTCAGTTTCTGAATTTGATTCGCAAATTTTGCGGGAACTTGTGACCAATCTTTTTCTATGCTCTCGAATTGTAAAGCCAATACTTTTCGCCAGAGGTGAGCTTCGCCAATTCTGAGGCCAATCCAAATCAGACCAAATATTAATAAAAGCCCCATCTCTAATGATTCGGGCTGTCGCACGAGAGAGCCGGCAAGAAATACCGCGATCCAAGTGTTCGATTCCATCAGGCGAAGCGGCCAAATCAAGATTGGAATTTCGAGGAGAACAATTCCAAGAGTGGCCAAAGCCAGAAGCCCGTAGCCGAGTAAAGCTTGGGTTTCAGCAGGAGGATTCTGAAATTCTAAGTAGGCAAAAATTCCAAAGTATATAAACGAAATTGCGATGATAGCGCTCAAGACAAAAGGAAGTTTTCTGTGCTCAAGAATCTGAGCCAACAAACGACTTCCGGAATTGGCATAGGGATCGCCAGGGCTTTGTGATGCTGACCAGACTCGACTCACTCGGCAATACATTAGCGGCCTGGTGCAGTCTCTTTGGACTTGGCCTTAGAGGCAGCTTTCGCTGCAGCCTTTTCTGTGCGTTCAGCGTCGGCCTTCAGAATGTCTTCGATGTATTTTTTGGCCCTTCGAATTTCTGATTTCAAATAGGGATCGGCCTCGGAGGAAAAACTCGTAGCGAGTACTTCGAGAGCCTCTTGATTTGAAAACTTAGATAAACTTTGTATCGCATTGAAGCGCACTTCCGGAACAGGATCTTTTGCTAGTTCAGCAATTGCAGAAAGCGTATCGGGATATCGAAGCTCGCCAAGTTTCTGAGCGGCATTGATCCGCAAATCTGAAGAAGAGTTTTGAAGCTGTCTCACTAAAAAGTCTTTATTTTGAACCAGGGCCTCAGCGGGAATGGTCGAAGCTGTAAGTGCAAAAAATATTGAATTGAGGAACATCATAACTGTATCTCCCGTCGAGTAATTGTAGCGCGGCCAATTTTTAAACAAGAAGCCGTATCCTTCCAGAGCGCGCGTTTTGTAGCTTCTGGCTGAAGCTTAGCATTTTGAACGGCAGTTCTTTCTGCAACCATTCTCAAATAAGGCTTCGCAAATCTCTCGCTTTCCAACTTTCCTTTTCCATCCACCCGCTTTGACTTTGCGCCGACTTCTACCAAATCAAGTTGGATCGTCTGGATCTCTGGAAACTTTTCAAAGACGGTGGCGGCCCCTCGACCAATATGTTGGCCACGACCGGAGAGCAAAAATTGATAACCCGTGCATTCAACCTTATCTGCCTGGGGATCTTTGGGTAAATCCCGCCAAAGGGAAATTCTGGCCTGACTCCCGGTAACAATGACCTTGTCGTAAGGCGTTCGCATTTCGGGCTTCACGAAGAAAATCTCGAAAATTCTGGCAATTTTTTCGCCCTTATCAGTTTCAGAAACGGGGGCCGAGAACTGAACTGCGTTAGGCGCCTGCGCCAGGGTGGAAAAGGCCATGAAGGTTAGGCTGACAACCCAAAAAGTCTTCAGAAATAGCTTTCGAGCGTGAGACATTGTTATTACGGTAATGAGTCTATGGAAGTCAGGCAATCGGAAGAATCAAGCCTCTATGAAAGTCCACTGGGAACTCGCTATGCGAGTCGAGCTATGGCTCGATTGTTTTCCGAGAAACACAAGGCCATCTGTTGGAGAAAGATCTGGGCTATCTTGGCGGACGAGCAGAGGAAGCTAGGCCTCCCGATTTCTAAGGCTCAAGTCTCCGCTCTGGAAGCTGGAATAGAAAAGGTGAATTTGAAGCGTGCGCGGACTTGGGAGCTCAAGCTGAAGCACGATGTCATGAGCCATTTGAAAGCTTATGCGGAAGTGGCGAAGAAGGCGGAGCCCATCATTCATTTGGGAGCAACTTCGGCGTTTGTGACTGATAATGCCGAAGCTTTAATTTTTCGAGAGGCGCTTCACCTCATTCAGTCAAAAATTCTTCTGATATTGAAGGAACTGAATCAACAGATTTTGAAGTTCGCCCACCTCGACATGACGGGTTATACACATTTTCAACCTGCACAGCCGGTCACCCTTGGAAAGCGTTTGGGGCTTTGGGCTCAGGATTTGCTTTGGGACTTTCAGGAGATCAATGAAGTTTTGGCGAAGTATCGGCCGCTTGGTTGCAAGGGAACCACGGGGACTCAGGCTTCGTTCATGGTTCTCTTCAATAATGATTTTCGAAAAGTGCAGGCTTTGGATCGCGGCGTGGTGAAGCGTCTAGGGTTTGACGGCCCGGTTGCTTTAAGCGGTCAGACCCTTTCCCGAAAAATGGATGTTTGGATGATCAATGCATTGTCGAATTTGGCGGCGAGTTTTTCGAAGATCTCCTATGATATGCGACTTTTGCAGCATACGGGAGAGGTGCGCGAACCCTTTGGTGGTGATCAAGTCGGAAGTTCTGCCATGCCTTACAAACAAAACCCCATGCTGGCAGAGCGAATGACAGGGCTTTCCAGATTTTTGATGAGCCTTTCGCAAAACGCATCTTGGACGCATGCCACTCAGTGGTTAGAGCGTTCGCTCGACGATTCAAGCAATCGTCGACTGGTAATTCCTGAAAGTTTTCTTACGGCCGATGCACTCTGCGAATCTGCCTTTCGATTGGTATCCGGCCTTCGCGTCGACGAAGTTTTGATTAAGCGGCATTTGAGTCATCACCGAGGACTTTTTGAAACTGAAGCTCAAATGATGGAAGGCACGATGAAGGGCGAGTCTCGACAGAAGCTTCACGAAGAGATTCGCGGCAAAATGCTTCGTTCCGAAATTAAATTGAGCGCGGGAACTAAGTGGAGAATTTCGGGAGCAGCCGAACTTCAAGCGCGAGAATTTTCTAAAAAAATTCTGCAGCCATTTTTGAATCGAGAATGGAAATCTCGCAAGCCCTCAACCGATCTTTTTAAGAAGGCCAGTGTTTAAAAAATAAAGAGGGCGGTCTATTTCCTTCTGCGTACGCGATCCCCTGAAGAAAACAAACACGCCCCCTTTTGATGTACCCCCTAGGAAATTCTGTGCACCGTTATTAAAATCCTCCAATGGGAATCGCCTTAAAAAACGAATAAGTGCTCGTAAGTCGGTGCGATTGATTCGTCGCCGACCTAAGGCCGAGTCCAGGTTGATTGTTTAAAGGTACAATTCGAACATACAAAAAATTCACAAGCGAATACGGACGTGGCCAACCTGCTACGGGTCGGATGCGAAGCGTATCGCAGACTCCTGTGGCACTACAGAGCAAACACATTTCGGGAGTCGGTAGCGCAGGCACACTCAATAGACCGTTCGCATCTCTTGTATCCACCACCCAAAATTGGAAGTTGGGGGCGTAGTGAGTGGAATCGCAAGCTCCTCCCGCTGTGTAGGTGGGAATGCCGGGATAAACCGGCTGAGAAAATTTGATGTAAATATAATCGGTATGACGAATGAGCTCGCTCGAGGGTCTCACTTCCAGTACGTGGAAGACCCCGCCCCCCTGAGTTGAAATATCTTCCGTTCTAAAATCATATTCATAGGGATCCACAGCTTCGCCGTGGAGATCGGTTAAATAAGGACTCACGTGAATCGTATGCGTTACACCCATATCCCAACCGATGCGCTGATTGTTGATCATTCGAGTGAGGGTGACTTCGTCATTGGCGGCATTCCATGTTCGCACGGTTTGATAGGCGAAGCTGTCGCGAGTATCGCTTACGTAGAGCATATAATCCTCGACCGCTGCCGCATTTATAGGACCTGTGAACTTAATGCGAATCGCGTCACCAACGGGAAATCCGACCTGATCGATCTGAGGGTAAATGGCATTTCGATCAATACTCACTCCGGAATTTTGATTGAGCTGCGAATTATTTTGTTCTCGCTGAGTGGGCGAGAGTTGAGTACCGCAGGAAACTAGATAGAGGCAGCTAAAGATGACGAGATGTCTTTTCATCGTCCCACCCCGTTGTTACGCAAAAAAGTTCGGATGTCGGGAAACCCGCTAGGAAGTTGGAAACCCGAATAGTGAAGAAAGCCTCCCACATAAATCCCATTTCTGAGTCCGCGCGGGGGAACTCCAGGATATGAATCGGTGGAATTGAATCCGTTCAGAACTACAATGATGGCTTGAGCAATGGTATCGGGAAATCGAGTGCCATTGGCGAGTTCAAAGATCAAAATTCTTCGCCTGTTGGTTGTGCGAACATAGCCCGGGAGTCTGGAATATTGATCCCGCATAAAGCTCATCCAGGCGGAGGGATTGCTGACGGCGGTAGTGGCTTGAGACATAAAATCTGAAATCGGAAAATTAGAATCAATGAGACCAATAGTGACCCCTGCAAAACAAGAGTGATTGATGGAAGTCGTGCAAATCGGCATTCGGCCGCCGGGCATTCCGTAGCCAATTTCGGGTAAGAGACCTGTTGTTGTGTCAAAGCTGCCGTGTCGAACAGGTTCTGAGAGCATAAACATGACTTGCGGATTGTCGGTGATCGATAGATATCCGTCGATTCCGTCGAGCAAGCTTCCTCCTCCTGAAGGAGTGGACTGGAGTTGGTGGCCAGGAGTTTGAGCTAAAACTTCAACATCGGGTCGTGGCAGATTTCTAAATTCTTGTCCTGTTGTGAATCGGACAGAGCCCGACGCCAAGCGATCTGGAGGATTTCCGAAGCGGGCCTCAACGCCTGCAAGGATTGCGTTCTCAGTAGAACCTTTGGGTGGAGCTTCTCGCCAAAGCACAATGTATTCGCGATTGGGCATCCAGTAGCGAGAGGGAGGTCGAAGAGTCATTTGGCTGACTTTTGCTCCCGATCCATTGGGATCATCGATGAGATCTCGATTCACCGTTACATTTCCGGGCAAGCGAACGCCATCGGTTGTCCAAACTTCAAAATTTTGTCGGTGAGCCGGAAAGTAGGGTTCAATTTCTTGATTGAATGTAAGAGTGACTCGCGCATCCAGAGCCACATTCACTTCTTCATTGGCGGGGCTATAGTTGGTGATTCGAAGTTCGTTGGAAGTGCTCAGCAGGGGTTGAGATCCGCTGGGCTGAATATCTCCGGCACAGGAGGCCATATTCATGGTCACGAGAACCGCGATGATTCCCTGAACGTTTTTAAATTTTGTGAGGCCCAATCGACCAGTCACTTTAAAATCCTCCTCGGCAAGCCCTTTCAAGAAAGGTCGCGCAGGGCGACTTCTCTTGAAAGGGGGTTTTGGACTGCCATCCAAAACCCGCGCAATCTATGAATCGTCAAAAATTTTACTGACTTACGGTGAAATCGTAGTACTTAGCGTCTTGTACATTCTTTCCGCTAAGGCTGACGAAACCCCGTCCAATCAGAATGATATAATTCGAATTGGGTTCGAGACCGCTTCCGGGAACTCTCACGAGTAATTCGTTCTTCAGTGATCCGTTATATGAAACACACGAGTTGTCTCCAAACTGCGCATTGGCTGGGCAGTTGATGGTGAGATCAACAGGTGTTGTTACTTGAAACGTATCGCTTCCAGCATTGGCCGTGATTTTATAGAGGCCTACACCGTTTCGAACGCTAAACTCTTCGACATCTTCGTTGAAGGTGATTCGGATTTGAGGATTCACTCCAACAGCTCCAATTCCAAACACAGTTCGGAAAAGTGAACCGAGGGCGATCGAGATTCCAGGTGTAAGTTGGTCCCAGTTCATTTCGAGATCGCCATTGTCGTTGAAGGATCCGATATTTTCAAATCCATTGGTGGATCGAGGAACAGCGGATTGTGCATTGGCCACCTGAATCGCTGTTACGTTGAAGGCATTTCCAGCTCCGCAATTCGAGTTAGTCAAATCACTAGTGGTGAATGAAATTGAATTTCGGTTGGCACCAATTGAATTCGTGGGAACTCCCGCGATCGTCATAATATAATCGTGGGTTGGAAGCATGGCTCTCTTCGCCTTGAAGAAAATCGTACATTCATCGAGTCCAGAATCAAATACGGCTCCGTCGGTGAGCTCGAGTGGATTTGATCCAATGCTGGCGGCTGAATAGAGGCGCATATACTCGTTGGTACGGGCATAGGCGTCGCAGTTATCTTTAGAATCTATTTTGATGGTGAAGCCTGTGTATCGGCATACATTCGTTGCTCCGGCTGCCGGACTCACAAAAGTAATCTGATCGGGATCAAGGTTGAGCTTCGGAATTGTTGATCCGCCGCCATCTCCCCCGCAGGCTTGAATTAGAAAGCCTAGAGTCGCAAGGACTGCAAAAGCTTTTACGTTAGACGTTTTCATAGATGTACCTTTCTCTCTTTCTGTTTCTTTCCCTGTGGGTGATAAAAAGAAGAATTCCCTTAGATCCTAGAATCCCGGAAACTCCTCTCCACCCAGGGGCTAGAAAGAGCAAGGCCTGTGCCAGAGTTAAGAATCTGTGAATTCCAGCCTAAGCCTATGAAATTACGGGCCTAAATTGCGACCTCGGTGTCCCGGTTCGAAAGGCGCAAGTGGGACAGCCTTGTCGCAGGAAGTAGGGTTCAGAGCACTTAAGGGCTCTGAACCCTTACGGTGCGCTAAAATCCATGATGAATTTCTGCTCCACTTTTTTTGGCTTTTTTCCAAAATAAGCATTTGGATTTTTTTGCACTTTCAAACTTCTCTTAAATTGAGCGCGAGATTTCTTTAGTCCACCCGTAAATGTCCGAAGATTATTATCTCGATGGGCCGAATCGATTTCCCCCTGGATGCGAGTCAGATCCTTCAAATTCATTTGTCGTTCTTTTAAAAAAAGATGGGTGAGCGCCATCAGTGTTCCAAAACTCACCAACCACCATGCAAATGTTGCCAATTCAAATCCCGATTTCCGCAGGCGCTTTTGAAATGGATTCATTCGCTTCTCACCACTTCAATTTCTGTAGTCAGTAATCCTTCGTGAGCTCGCAAAAAACATTCGGAAGAAAGTTTGGCCAATCCAGATTCTTGAGTTTGTCTGCTAGAGACTTTCAGAATCGACTGAGAATCAAGACCCATCATTGATCTACTGGGCAAAAAATCCAGGCCGTAAGTATTGGCATTCTGAAACCCAGGATGCGGAACAAGGCGTCTCGGCCATTTAACTGCAAGGGCAGTTTGGTAAGCGATTTGATCCGGCCGCAGAAGCTCTAGACTGAGGCCAGAACTTCTGCCAGCAATCGACCTCCGAAGTCTGGTTTGATTCAATTGATTCGCCAGTTTCAGTTCTTGAAACCTCTGAGTGGCCCGTAGGGGATATGAAGCCAAGGAAGCCGCTTCCTTCAGCATCAGCCCCATTCCTTGAACCGCTTTAGTCTGAAGTGTGGGCATCAGCGCCGGGCAGATCTCGAGATTGGCCAAACATTCAATGGCGAGAGCGTCCATGGTCAGCTGAAGGCTCTCGATCTCGTCATTCATCTCAAAGATTTCGGATTCCAAAAAAGCCTTCCGCGAATGACAAAGCGATAGGCTGATGGCATCGAGCCTACTTTGCTCGCTGGCCGCATTCATCCGGTGGTTTGAGACATTCAAGGCCAGAGCAAATGCGCTTAAGATAGGGATAGTAAAGAGCGCCATGAGAACTGCCATGGGTCCTGCACTTGCAAAAAATCCCCCACCTTCTAGCAAGGCTTAAAGTTATTTTGAGGGCATTTCCCGCTCCGGAAAGCGAAAACTAGATCCGGCTCATTGACAGTCCTTATCGGCCTTGGGATCGTCAGAAATTAGAAAGCGAGGTCGTCTCACGTGATTATCGGAGTACCTAAAGAAATTAAGGATAATGAATACCGAGTCGGATTAACCCCTGCGGGAGTGTCGGCTCTTATTCAAGACGGCCACGAGATTTATTTTCAAAAGTCTGCGGGCATTGGTTGCGGTATTTCCGACGAACAATTTATCCATGCGGGCGCCAAAGTTTTAGACACAGCCGCTCAAGTATTCGAACGAGCTGAGATGGTCATTAAGGTCAAAGAACCACAACCAGTGGAAGTTGCGATGATGCGAGAAGGCCAGATCCTCTTTACTTATTTGCATCTTGCTCCCTCCCCCGAGTTAACGAAGCAGCTTCTCGATAAAAAAATATCTGGAATCGCCTATGAAACAATCGAGTTGCCAGACGGATCATTGCCACTTCTTCGACCCATGTCAGAAGTTGCAGGTCGAGTGAGTGTTCAAATTGGTGCTCACTATCTACAAAAGGACAAGGGCGGCAGTGGAGTTTTGCTCGGCGGAATTCCCGGCGTTAAGCCAGGACGAGTGACAATCTTGGGTGCAGGAATTGTAGGCATCAACGCTCTCAAGATGGCAGTAGGCCTGGGCGCTCAAGTTTCAATTTTTGATATCAATCCCGTTCGACTGGCCTATTTGGATGATATTTACGGCGGCCGAATCACAACCATCGTTTCAAATGCAGACGCAATTTCGGAAGAGGCTTCGCTTTCGGATCTCGTCGTGGGCGCGGTTTTGATTACCGGTGCCAAAGCTCCTCGCTTGATTACCCGAGATATGTTGAAGCGAATGCGTCCTAATTCTGTGGCTGTTGATGTTTCGATCGATCAAGGTGGTTGTTTTGAAACTTCTAAAGCTACGACTCATTCGAATCCCACTTACGTTGATTCGGGAGTTCTTCATTACTGTGTTTCAAATATTCCAGGCGCTGTTGCTCGTACGTCGACCTATGGTTTGACCAATGTCACCTTGCCGTATGCTCGGAGGCTCGCCGGAATGGGTCTTAGAAAAGCCCTCAAAGAAGATCCAGCTCTTGCAAAAGGTCTGAATATTCATGCAGGTGAAATCACCCAAAAAGCAGTCGCTGAGGCTTACGAGTCCTATCGATAGGGGGCCCTGCGGGGCATCATCAATCTTTCTCGATATAATGGAGATTGTATGTCGGGGGGAGATTGTCGGGTCCTATTTTGTGACTACGATGGTGAATTCGAATTTGCCGAAACGCTTTCGCGCGTGGGTTATCTGGTGGACCAAATTCGATCCGACGCGCTTAGACAAGTTGGAGTAGGCGATCATCAGCTTTTTCTATTTACGTTCGGCAATCCAGATTCATTGCCCAAAGTATTGAAGACTTGCGAGAAGCTCAAATTTGCAGAGCTCAGTACTCCCATCGTTTTATTGGCTAGAGCTCCGATGGGGCCTGAATTCCTCAATCACCAAAAAACACGCTATGCTGCCGATGCGTATATTTCGAATCCATCGAGTGAAGCGATTCTTTTGGACAATCTAGATCTCGTAGTGGGTTGCCCCATTCCGCCCCAACTTAAGGGCCCTCGACTATTTGAAGATCTAAAGTCTCAAATTCAAGAACTCGAAGCTGAGCTAGAGGTTCTACGAGGCAAATCTGAACAAGCGATCAAGCAGGAGCGCGATGCGCTCAAGCCCAAACTCAAGGCGCTTCTTGAGGGGCAGAAATTGCAATTTCAAACGGAGTCTGAGCGACTTCAGGTTCAACTTTCAGAAGTGGAAGCCAAATTGATTGATCGAGAGTCCAAAATTAAGGAACTCGAAACCGCTCAGGATCGGCACAAGAAGAAACTCGAAGATGTCATCGCGCAGCATGATAAAGCTCAACAGACTCTTCGAGATTTTTATATGGCGAAGCTCAAGGCTCTCGAAAATGAAAAGCGCGAGCTCGAGAAAAAAGCTTTAGCTTAAAGCGCCGATTCGCTAGGAGGCTCGAGTGGGCGCGAGTCTTTTCATTTATCTGAATCTTCTTTTTTCATCTCTCTCTGAGTTAAAACAAGAGGCACAGCTGAGGGGCTGGGATGCAAGCACTTGGACTCAGAATCAGTGTGAAGAACTCATTATTCGAATCCCTTCATCAAGCGGCTCCGTTGAAAATGCAGTCCTTCTTCACTCGGTCAGCGAAGACGAGTTTGTTGTCGCTCGGATGCACTGGGAAGCCATCAAGCAAATCCAAAATCGAGCGCGAGATCTGTATTTGGTGGTTACCTGTGGCGGTTCATCGACTGCAACTTTTGTGCATAGTTTTCTAAGAAAACTCGAGGGCTTCATCGAGGATCTCACCACCACTGAAAAATTGGAGTTTGCAAAGTTGGGACAGGACTTTCCGAATTTGACAAAGGTGAAGTTCGTTTGGAATCAGGGCGCTGAATTTGACTCTGAGATACTGAAGCCGTGGATTCTCGCCCCCATTGGCATCTCGCAGCCTGGTTTCTGGAGCGGGAGACTTAAGCTCAAGGCTCAATCCTGGGTAGAGCTGCAGGCAAAATATTTGGATCTGCAAAATTATTTTGATGAGATCTCTCAGCCTAAAAGATTCAGTATGAAGACCCTTCACTTTGAGCAGGCTGAATGGGTTTCGCGCCTTTCGAAAACGCAAGACTGGTGGAATCGAATATTAGACTTTTTGAGTCCCCGAGGCATTTACTTTAGGAATGGGTGGGAGCGTAAACTTGCTCAAGAATGGGAAATGAGTGAACCGGAAGCTACAAAGATAGAAACCGAGGGGATTTTTATTGTGAGTCATCGTTTCATCGGAGGGCGACTCCAAAATGAAATTGAGGAGACCCTAAGGGACCAACTTGAGAAAAGTTTACTGAAGGGTTTTAAATTTAATATCGAAACGGTGCATTTCTCTCCCTTCATTCGCTCGGTCTATGAAGGAAAAGAGGCGAGGGCCTTTGATAGGATTCTTCGCTCAAAGCCCCAAGTGATTCCTGTTCCTGTTATTTCGGATGAACAATCTGAATCGGCGCTCTTTCGCCAAGCGGGTATCTCAACTTATGATTTATCACTGCCGAATAATGAAATTGACCGGGAACTCCTCTTCGAGATTCTGAAATGATCTTGAATTTCTTGGCGCCGACTTGCGCGAATTGTGATCGACGTTCCTTCAAAATGCTCTGCGCAGATTGCCAAAGCGAAATGAAATTTCAAGGATGCTTGGGACCCAGTATTGAGGCGGCCTTTTGGTATCGAGGAGGTCTGGTCGATTGGTTGCGAGACATCAAAGAGGGCCGACGTCCCGAGCGGCTACGAGAGATTCTGCCATTTTTGCCACCAGCCCCGCAGGATTTGGACGTCTTGGTGGCTGCCGCATCGGATCCCACATCAAGGGCCCGACGTTTGTTCGATACTTCAGATGCCTTTGCTCAATTGCTATCGAAACACTGGGGGATTCCCCTCCTCAAGAATTTCTTTGAACGCCGTCCATTTTTAAGCGCCCAAAAAAATCTAAAATTCGGGGATCGAAAGTCTTATTTGAAGAAGCTCGTGAAAATTTCCGATCGATACAAGGGAGTTAAACTGGGGCGTATTCTATTGGTGGATGACGTTTACACCACTGGAGCGACTATTGAGGTACATCAAGGCCTGTTAAAGCCCCTCGCTAGCGAAATTCGTATCTTTTGCCTTCTAAGAGCGCCTGCGATCTCGTAAATTACGCCTTTATTGAGGAGGCATCGATGAGAGTTATAGTTGGGGTCATTTTTCTATTGGTTACCGGAAATCTGCATGCGGGAGACACGACCGAAGGATCTGGAGCGATGGAAGTTTTGTATGAGGCAAAAGTTTGCATTACGGATCCATGCCCGCAGTACAAAATCCTCAGTTTGAACGGCGAGAGTTTGGAGATTTCGATGGGGGCCGATTTGATGAATTTAGAACCAACTTCAATGCCTCAGGGTAAGCCGGTCTTGCTCATGGGGTCGTGGATTCGCGAAGGAAATTATTTTAAAGTTAGAGTGAAAGAATGGATTTTGGTTGCTAGAGAAAAAGTAATCGAATCCAAAAAGACGGAAGAAAAACAATAAATGTCTTCTCGCCCAGGTTCCAACCGAGTGGCCATCGTACTCGCCGCTGGGGCTAGTACTCGTATGAAGTCTGAGACTTCAAAACTTTTGAAAGAAGTTTTGGGTCGGCCGGTTATTCATTGGGCGTTTGATCAGGCATTTTGGGCGGCTGAAAAAATATTAATGGTTGTCGGCCATCAGCGCGAGGCCGTGATGAAGGCTCTCGACCCGCTCGCTAGTCAAGCCGAACTCAGGTTCGCTGTTCAGGCTGAGCCAAAGGGAACGGGGCATGCGGTTCAGTGTGCGCTCGCGGAAATGGATGGCCTTTGCTCAGACGATTCCGACATCTTCATCATGGGCGGCGATTGCCTACTGCTCCATCGGGAAAGTCTTGAAGCATTTTTACGACATCATGAATCTCAAAAGGCCTCGCTCTCTGTGATGACGAATTTTTTGCATGATCCAGGTGCCTACGGTCGAATTATCCGTGGTCCTCAAGGGGAGATCGAGGCGATTGTTGAACTAAAGGATGCGACGCCCGATCAACTTGGTATTCGCGAGGTGAATCCAGGATTTTATTTGGTGCGCTTTTCAGTCCTCAAGGAAGCCCTTCAGAATTTGGACAATCGCAATAAGGCCGGTGAGTTTTATCTAACGGATCTGGTTTCCTATTGCCGCAAAAAGGGATTGTTGATTTCGACTTTTGAAATTCGCCCGGAAGAGGGCTTGGGAATTAACACTCAGAGCGAGCTCGCATTGGTGGAGAGGCTTTTAAGGAATCGCGTGAACGAATGGTGGATGAGCCAGGGAGTTCGGATGATGGATCCGGCCACCACTTGGATTGATTCAGACGTTCAGTTGGCTGCCGATGTAGTTTTGGAGCCAGGCGTAATCTTGAGAGGCAAAACGCAGATTCGGAAGAATGTTCGGATTGGCGCTTATTCGGTCGTGGAGAATTCGGAGATTCAAGAAAACTCCGTTGTTCAGGCCTATTCTCATATTTCGGGGGCGCGTTTAGGAATTCAGACGAAAGTGGGCCCTTTTGTGAGACTCAGGGCCGGAACTATATTGGATAAAGACGTTCATATTGGAAATTTTGTGGAAGTCAAAAAATCTCATCTGCACGAAGGCGTGAAGGCCGGGCATTTGAGTTATCTGGGTGATGCCGTCATTGGAAAAGATTCGAATATTGGGGCAGGTACCATTACTTGCAATTACGATGGATTTTCAAAACACGAGACGAAACTAGGTGCGAATGTTTTTGTCGGTTCCAATTCGTCGCTTGTGGCACCGCTTGAAGTGGGCGAAGGTGCGATCATTGGAGCCGGTTCTGTGGTAACGAAGAAAGTTTCTCCTCAGGCAGTCGTGATCGAGAGGTCGGAACAGCGCGAAATTCTTCAAGGCGCCGCCAGAATGCGTGAGCGCAAAATGCGTACTAAGAAAGGTTAGTATTTAAATGTGTGGAATCGTTGGTTACGTTGGGAGCAGGGAAGCTACTTCGGTTGTTATATCTGGGCTCAAGCGATTGGAGTACCGTGGCTATGATTCAGCGGGTGTCGCCGCTTTTGAAAAAGCCAATGGACATGCACCAAAGCTGAAGATCAGGCGCGCCGAAGGAAAAATAGAAAATCTCATTCGTGCAATGGAAAAGGATCCCATCTCAGGCACCAGTGCAATTGGGCATACTCGGTGGGCAACGCACGGAAAACCCTCAGAGCGAAATGCACATCCGCATCGATTTGAAGACGTGGTGATCGTGCACAACGGAATTATCGAGAACTACGGCGAGATCAAGGCAGCCCTCGAGAAGAAAGGAAATAAGTTTTCGTCAGATACGGACTCGGAAGTGATTGCCCATTTACTTCAAATGAATATCGACGAGGTCGGTAACTTTGAACAAGCCTGTCAGAAAACGGTTGGAAAATTGAAGGGTGCGTTCG
>Ga0105044_10002073_pt1 | contig 27254 bp, 20 predicted proteins | sample MAT01_FD_78092 | JGI IMG/M metagenome (GOLD analysis project Ga0105044, IMG submission 78092) | Freshwater microbial communities from Lake Fryxell liftoff mats and glacier meltwater in Antarctica - MAT-01 | ecosystem: Environmental > Aquatic > Freshwater > Ice > Liftoff microbial mat | place... | reverse complement strand
GGAATCGGTTTCTGCCGAGGCGCTTGCCACACCACATGTCGCGATGAGCTCGACGAAACCTTTTGCCGCATCGCTTGCTTGGGGATCTACGTACACGCGGAGTCGTTCGGCGTATGGATACGCTTCACTTCGAATCGTTTCGGTTGTTGGGCGGATGACTGGCGCAGGCTGTCCAGGCTCATGGGCCGCGACCTGCACGCCCAGCACCTTGACCGTTTGGCCCGTTCGCGGAAGCTCGGCGAAGTTCACGAGACCAATCGCCTGAGGATCGAGGCTTACAGCCGCAGCAACAGCCTTTGTATCGGGTAGCAGCGTCAATCGACCGGTCCTGGCGGGCTTTTGTTCGCGGTGGGCGAGCACGGTGGCAGCGTCGTGACCGCGGGCGCCGAACCTGTTGATCGGAATGACGTTCGGACCACGACGCTGGACGGGAGCGGGTAGCCCCGTGCCGCCGATGGCCTCCCAGTCGTTCATCTCGCCCGCGAAGATTGCCTCAATCTGTGCCTGCGGCAGCATGTCGAGCTTGTTGGCGGCGCTGACGATCACGGCGGTCGCTCGTCCCGCCAGCACGTGTTCCGCGGGAGCAAGTTTGCGCCACGCGTCGGCGTCGGCAGCCAGTGTCGTGTCACTTGGGCGGCTTGTGAGAAACAGCAGCTCGGGCTCGCTTCCGCGTTCGCCGACAAATGCCCCGATAGCGGCCTTGTCGGTTGTGGTTGCCTTGAACGACACCTGGGCCGGTTCCTTCGCCCGCGCGTATTCGGTGGCGAGGTCCGGCAGGATTTCGCGAATCGAAGCCGGCCCGACTGCCATGATGCGGTCTCCTTCACCCGCCACAAACGCCTTCACTCGTTTGTTCACCGCGTGTTCTCGCACATGATGCGGCGTCATGAACGCGTGCCGCGCGACAATCTCGGCCGCGACCGGGCCCGTGCAGAATCGGCCAAACTCCCCGAGACTCTGGGGGGCTTTGGGGTGAACGTAGAGCATCAAGGGCTCGGCGAGCGGATAGTCATCCTGAATCTTTGGTTCTGGAATGAGTGCCACTGCTGGGGCACCCTCGCCTGGAGAAATTTCGAGGAGCTTCACACCTTTCAGGTCCTGGCCGCGGTACCAAAAGAGCCCGAGGCCGTTGGGATCGCGACGCACCTGTTCGATGACGGCATCGCCATCGCCGACCGACTGAATGTCGTCGCGAAACTTATGAAAACTATCGAGCGTGTAGGTCGGATGTTTCTCGGTGTACGCCAAACACTTTTCACGGACGAGGTCTCGGAAGCCCGGTGTTCCCCCTTCGTCGTAGACCGTGACCGGGCGCCGCTCGCCACCGATGGCGTCCCAGCCCGCGAGCTTTTCGGATTTTGTGAGGAGCGTTCCTACCTGGGTCGGAGAAAGGTCGCGTAGCCGACTCTTGCCGTTGACCACCACCGCGATCCTTCGCTGGCCAAGGACGAAGACCCCGGGCTGCGGTGAGCCCTCTGGAAATCGTCGCGACAGGCACCACTGAGCGTGGTCGTCTGGTGGTTCACGCACGATGAGCGCCATGAAGGGGTCGTCGTCGTCGGCAAATCGACCGACTGAAGCATAGTGCGACCTGCCAACCGCCACGCCCTGCCCGGCCTGGCCCTCGCGTTGCGATGCGGCGGTGGCACAGGCTTCCACCACGTCCGTTGCGGCGCTCTCCCATGAACCAGTAACGGCGTGAGACGGCAGTTGCGCTGAAGCGCCAACGCCAAAAACACCGAGCAACACCCCCACGCCAACGCTGGCCAGGCTGATCTGATGATGCCAGCGGTCGCGTGTCATTTGAATTTGTCGTCCGGCGAGGCACTCGCTCGCTTCTCAATCGTCTCGCGGAACTCGACCGGAAACCACTTCGCGCCATCCTTGAGCCTCGCCTGCTGAGGGATTGGGTTATACGTCAGGACATGAAGGCTCTTCTTCTCATCCACGACAAAATCAACTCGTTCATCCCACTCTGACACCCCAAGGATCAACGTTTTTGGGCTCGTGCTGAAACGCACACCAGGCTCTAGTTTTGCTGGCCAGGGAACGGTGAGCCGGTGGTCGTCGGGGCCATCATTCAGGTTGAACAACTGTTCACACCGTCTTTCAAAGTAGGCCCTCGGATCTGGCTGCTCTTTCGGCAAAGGCAGTATCACGCGAAACCCGTTGGTCGTAGTAACACACTGAAGGGACAGACCATCCCCAGGGCCTTCGTCTTGGGGTAATTCGATGCGCACGGTGTCGGGCACGTCTTCACCCGACAGCCAGATCTCTGCTTGTGCCCGTCGGAGCCGATCATGATGGTCCGCTTTGAGCACCAAGCCTGCCCTAGCACATACCGAGCGCCGGATAGCGGCAGGTAACTTCTCGAAGGGCACGACGGCATCTGGGGCACCCGCCGGGTTGGGGGCGAGCTTCTCGCCAAACTCCACTGTGCGCCATTCCTCAAAAGGGTCTTGGGCAAAGACCACGCCACACGCCGCACCAGCCACCACGGCTGTGACCCACAAAGCCTTGAACTTCATAAGAAAGAACCCTCACGGTAGGTAGACGTGTATATCCTCTTTCAGGACGGGCTTCCCGTTTTCCATAGTGTACCAGGAGAGTGCCCGGAAGGTGCGCAGCACGGCGAGGGCGTCTGGGAAGCCGCCCTGCCGCAGAATCCCTCCGGCATAAAATCGGGTGCGCCCGTCGTACGAGAATTTCAAGGCCGCCTCATAGCAGTTAAAAGTGGCTGCGCCGGCCGTAAGGCCTTGAAACCAAGTCAGCTCGGTTGGGTGCCCAAAGAGAGGGCCCACGCATAGCCCTTGATGGGGGGCGTCCTTCACGATGGGTTCCTCTGGTTTCTTTTTTGTAGCATAGACACGGACGTGCTTGTACTCACCCGGAACCCCAACCATAAAAAGCACCTTGATGGCATAGCGAACGATCGACTGGCAATCTGCCTTCCCGTCGGGAACCTCCCAGGCGTTTTTCACATCTACGGCAACGTCGAACCGATCGGCCTGCCCATCCACAACGTGTTGGGCGATTGTGTGTGGATCCACACCCACTCCGCTGGCCGTGGCAATAGCTCGCTCCATTCGCTTTATTGTCACTTTATGCTTTGAGTCGTTGGTAGCCCTCGGTGTGTCATAGGTCACATACACCACGTGACTCCCTGTTATGCCTGCGGGATATTCTCGTTCCTTGCGATGTACGGTCCACGTGATTTCGCCTTCGGCTTTGTGGATCTTTGACGGCAGCACCTTCTTCGTGGTGATCTGAACTCTGTTGAGCCCACCGCGAAGGGCTACATCGCCCACATCGAACGGCAGGTCCGGTGGAAACTTTCCCACAATGCGAACGCCGGTGACCGGTGGTGCCCCAGTCGGCTCGACGCTGATCGTGACGACGGCAGTCACTTGTTTTCCCATGGTGTGAGATATCGGCTGGTTGCGAGGCTGGTTGCGTATCCCAAGAACCCAATCGGGTCGGGTAAGGTTGTTCCCGATGCTCTTGTAATTGGTGGAGTTGTCGTGCATGAGCCTGTGGTCGCTAGTGAACGAAAGCTCTGTGACTTTGACGGAACAGTCGATCACTTGTGGCGTGATACTACCGGGTTCCGCCCCGTCTATCGTGGTTGCACGAATGCCCACAGTGCCAAGACGTAGGCCTTTGACTGGTACCGTCACGGTGTCATTCGGGCCCACAATAGCCCGGGGGAGCACGATAGTATCAACGTCGCCCGGGGCGTTGTCGTCAACGATGGTTACGGTGTACGACTTATTCGGTATTGCTCCGACAATTCTGACAGACAGCGTTGCATCGATATCCTCTAACCAAACGTAGTCATCGCTGTTGCCAAGCTTGTTGATCTCCAGGAGGATCCAAGGCCCCCCTTTCTCGTAGAAGTTATTCCAGTCCTCAGGCTCTTTGGCCTTGCCTTTACCGACCTTGGCGTCTTTCTGGACGATGATTCCCCATACGGAATAGAGGCTGTCGCCCTGGCGTGCGTTCACGTCGGCAACGTGGAGTTTTGCTGAGGGCCCTGTGGCACCATTCTTGGGATCGATCTTGGCGAGCTCATCACCGTGGATTTGCGCCCCCCCCACGTGACCCGGGCCGTCTTGTCTCCGGTATCTACAAACAGCTTGTCGTCGCCGGTCGCACTGATGAACGTGTAGGTGGCGTTCAATTCGGGTGCGATTCCGGCAGCGCCGCTGAGCGTGTCCTCGGCCAGGGCTCCGGCCGAATGGCCCAGGATAGCCACGAGAGCCAAAAGAACGAGTTGAAGCCGTCTATGCATCATCAATCCTTCGCTTCGGTGTCTGATTCCAGTTCTGCTTGTAGTTCTTGAAGCCGGCGCTCGATCCCGGGGCGATGACGGGTGGCAGGGAACTTCTCAAGGAGTGTTTCTAATCCGGTCGTAGCCGCATCAAGATCCTTGAGCGTAATCGCGTCCAGCGCGTAGTAGGCACGCGCCAGTTCCGCAAGTTCATGGTCGGGATACCGGTCCAACATTTGTTGGTAGCGAGCCATTGCGAGAGCGTAGTTCGGGGCCTGGTTGGATGTGTAAAGAGCACGGCGGAACATCGCATTGGCATGCCAATGCGACCCGGCCAGGTCGCGGCGAGCGATCAGTTTTTCAAGCCACTCAAAGGCATCCCCACGCCGGCTGAGCTGCCGATCGATCGCAACAGCGATCTTGAGCATCGCGTACGCCTCCAATTCAGCGGGCACTCGGCCAAGCGCCGGCTCCTTCTCAACGAATCGCAGGAATACAGCTTCGGCGCGCTCTGGACGGATGCTTTCCAAATAGAGCCCGCCGAGCTGCAAGGCCATACGCTGCTGGTCATTAACCGCTGCCTCTATGGCACGCGGATCAACGACCTGCTTCCGGCTTTGAATGTTGCTCAACAGGTAGTGAACGCCGATCGCACGGAAGTCAGGGGCTTGCGTGAAACCGGCCGCGGGCGCTTCGGGGCCAGCGGCAGTGACGTATTCGACCGCTTCGTCGTATTGCTCCCTGAGATAGGCCGTGAGGGCGGCACGGATAAGGCACTCGCGGCGCATGGTGGGAAAAATCGAATCCGAACTGGCACGAGGGGCAACCGCCCATGGAGGCGATTGCTGCGGGGCTGCCACATACGGCCCTGCCTTCGCCCACGTGGCTGCGAGTGGTCCCAGTGTTCCAGCACGCTCCAAGTCGAAAAGTCGCTCAAAAGAGAGATCGATCTGCCGCACATAGGCGTCCCCGGCATACTCGCTCTCCGGATACGCCTCGGTGAAGGCTCCGAGCGCCTTGGCGGCATCCCCCCATGCCTTCTCGACGCGCTTGCGGGCCTCAGCGATTCCACTGGCGTCGGCCTTGGAACCGGCAGCAGCAGACGCCGCTTCTGCGCTCTCATACGTCAGGACGCCCACGCGGTACATCGCCAATTCCCGACGCGGGCTTTCCGGAAACCGCTCGACGAGCTCTCGCCAGAAAGGAAGCGCCCCGGCGCGGGCGGTACGAGCTGCCGCAACCTGGTCGCGGCCGGCCTCGCCGCCTTTCGCAACCTGCGAGTCAGCCTCGGCTTCGATGATCGTGGCCACACGAAAAAGTGTTTCGTCGTGCCACGAGCCGTCTTTTGCGGCCTTCAAGGATGCGAGAAACGCGTCTCTCGCGGGCTGGGTCTTCCTCGCGGCTTGCAGCACTGCGCCCTTGCCAAACGCTGCGAACGCAAGCTGAGCGGGGGTGGCCCCGGGCAACGGCTGCACCGCCGGGCGGGCTGGTGAGCCCTTCGTCGCGGGAACAGCCGGGGTGCCCGTCACGCGGTCAAACAATCTTGTTGCCAGGTCATCAAGGCCCGCTAGGTGATGAATCATCCCGAGGTTCAAGGCGAGGTGAACACGATCGCCATCCGTAGCCTGACGCGTGGCCGCGGTACTGCGGGGATCGGACGTGGCACGGCGACACTCTTCTGGAATGATGCCGCGTTTTTCTCGGGCCACTTCGATGAGCGACACCAGGCGATCGGCGGCGGCTTTGTCTGGCGCTGCCACTCGCGCCTGCTCGAGCGCTTCGCAGGATGCGGCGTAGTCCTCGCCGCAGAACGCGATCATTCCGATTCGCAGAGCCAAGCCATAGGCAGCCTCACTCCAACCGCCCGTGTTTACCCCCAGATTCTGGCCGAGCGCTGCCGCCAAGGCTGTTTTCGCTTGCAGCGCGTAGCGCTCGGCTTCGGCCAGATCGAGTCGTTCGGCAAGCTGAATATCGATCAGCCTCAAAAATGCCTGACCACGCCACGGCCCGGCAGGGGCAGCGGCAATAAACGCTCGCCAATGCTCGATGGCCTCATCCTGCCGGCCCATCGAGACGAGACACGCGCCCACCTCGCACTGGCTTCGGGGGGCGTAGTCTGACGCCGGAAAGTCTTGGCTGACTTGATTGAAGAGTTCGATCGCTCGCGGATACTGCTTTTCCCGCTGCATGCCCCGCGCCAGCAGAAACAGAGCGTGGCCCTTGCTGGCAATCGATTCCCGGGCGTGCTTCACGCCCTTGGCAAAGGCTTTTTGGAGCTCCCCTGGTAAGGCGATACTCTCGGGGTATCCGAGGATTGTGTCGGCTTCATCGAGCTGTGCCGTGGCATCGCGAACACGATCCGCGTGGGCGTAGAGAAGGGCCAACTCGATCGCAGCCTCAACGGCGACACACGACGGCAGGTTCTGCTTCGTAATCTGCTCGATCGACTCGATCGCTTGTGCGGCTTGTCCGCTCTTCTCAAACCCCAGACCGCGAGCGATCTCCGTGCGGGCTCTCGAGTACGGATCGCCCTGCCCTTCGCGAGCGAGCTCTGTCCAAAGGCTCTGGGCCGCGCGCTGGCTTGCTGGATCACCTGCAAGCCAAAGGCTTCGGGCTTTCACATGAAGGGCGTGAAGCTTGGTGCCGAGATTCGACGATCGCGCGAGCTTGTCAACGGCTTCGGCCGCGGAAAAGGGCTGGCTGTCGTAGAAGGATGACCAGCCCTTGCCCAGGGCCCCGGTGGCGGCAGCCTCGATCGACTCCTGCGCCGCCGCCTGCGGCAGCGGAAAAACTGTGAGTGCCAGGAATCCGGCAACGAGGATCGCCATGTGGCGGGGATGCCACATGGCCGATCGGTAGGTAGGTCGCCGTTTCATCATCACGAACCCGCATATCCACAAGGGACAAGATTCGTTACGGAACGCGAAGGTAGTCTACCCCCCCCGGTCAAGCGCGGGGCTTTACGGCAGAGGGCCCACGTGCGCATCACGGAGTAAGAACTTCACCGTTGGAGTCGCTTCATCCCACCTGGCCGAGGCCGAGCATGTCGCCCCAGCGGTCCAGGACGAGCTTGCGGAGCCGGTCATACTTCGGATCGGCGAGGTCGGGATCTCCTTCGAACACGGCCAGCGCATCGCAGCGGGCCTCGGCCACGATCGCAGCGTCGCGAAGCAGATCGGCCAGATAGAGCGGCGGTGCCCCGCTCTGCCGCGTGCCCACGAGATCGCCTGGCCCTCGCAGCACAAGATCCTTCTCCGCTAAAGCAAAGCCGTCGCAGGTCTCCACGAAGGCATCGACCCGCGGATGGGGCTCGTTACCGGAGCCCGTCACGGCGCCGCAAATACCGCGAATCTTCCCGCGGGCCACGCGGCCTCGAAGCTGATGAAGCTGCGCCAGGCCGAATGATTCCGCATCGAGGATCGTCATGATCGTGGCCTCGGGCACGTCGATGCCGACTTCGATCACGCTTGTCGCCACAAGCACATCGAGCTTGCCCGCCCGAAAGTCATCCATGATGCCGGCCTTTACGGCTGGCTCAAGCCGGCCGTGGATGAAGCCGAGCCGAAACGCTTCGAGCGGCCCGTGGGACAATTGCTCGAACGTCGACGTGATCGTGGCCAGATCCCGCTTCGACTCCTCGACGGCCGGAACGACCACGTATCCGCGACGTCCGCTCACGAGTTTCCCGCGAAAAAACTCCCACCAGCGGTCGAGCTCGTCGGGCGTCACGCGATAGGTTGCCACCGGCTGGCGGCCTGGCGGCTGCTCATCGAGCGTCGAGACATCGAGGTCGCCGTAGACGGCGTGGGCGATCGTCCGCGGAATCGGCGTGGCGGTCATGACGAGCGTGTGCGGCTCGCCCGTGCCCTGCTGGAGCACCGCCCGCTGGAGCACTCCAAAACGATGCTGTTCGTCGATCACCACAAGGCCGAGACAGCGAAACGTCGCCGAGCCAGCGACCAGCGCCTGCGTGCCCACGACAATATCGGCCTGCCCGTCAGCGATCGCAGCGAGCACCCTCCGGCGTTCTTTTGCCTTCTGGCCTCCGACAAGGAGCTCGACCGTGACGTCACTCCCAGCCAGGAGCCGTCGAAGCCCCACATGATGCTGGCGAGCCAGCAGCTCTGTCGGCGCCATGATCGCAGCCTGATACCGCAGCGGTTTTCCGACTGCCGCGTCAGGAGGCGTTGCACCGCTTGCCGGCACGGGCGTGGCCACCGCCGCCAGCATCGCGTAGACCGCCACCGCCGTCTTTCCACTCCCCACGTCCCCCTGGAGCAGACGGTTCATGGGCTCCTGCTTCGCGAGATCGGCCACGATCTCACCGCAGACCCGGCGCTGGGCAGCCGTGAACTCGAACGGAAAGCGGGCGCGGATGCGGGCATCGAGCCGCGCGTCCACGACGATCGAGGGCGCCGCATGCGACTGTTTCTGCTGTCCACGGTGCATCCGCAGCGCAAGCTGGAGCATGAATAGCTCCTGGTAGACGAGCCGTCGCCGCGCGGCATCGATCATCGCCTGACTGGAAGGCCGGTGGATCTCCGCGAGCGCCTGCTCGATCGGGAGGAGCCCTTTCTCCGCGAGCATCGCGTCTGGAATCGCTTCAGGGCAGATGCCCACCGCGTGGTCGAGCGCCGCCTGCACGGCAAGCCGCACATGCGACTGCTGCACACCCTCGGCGAGCGGGTAGATGGCCAGCCACTCCGAACCGTGGGCTGCTTCGTCCTCGGTGAGCCAGCGGACCTCGGGGTGAGTAAATTCCCAGCCGCTGCGGCCACGCTTGGGCACGCCGGCGAGCACCACTCGCATCCCGCGCTCGAAGCGCTTGGCCATGAAGGGCATGTTGAACCACACCGCCCGAACGGCTTCGCTTGATGCGTCGATCGTGACGGTGAGGATCGTACGCCCATGGAAGCTGGTCCTCGACGCGACCTCGGTCACCGTGCCGGCGACCGAGGCATGCTCACCCTCCCGAAAATCTGCCACCGCATGCGCGCCGGAGAAATCCCTGTAGTCGCGAGGAAAATGCATGAGGGCATCCCGCACGGTGACAAGCCCGAGCTTCACGAGCTTCTCAGCGCGGGTCGTGCCCACGCCCGGCAGACGCTCGAGCCGCGTTGCGAGGCTGGGCTCGAAGCTGGATGAGGCGGCGTCCATCGGCGTGCCTGGAGAGGTGGAGGCTTCGACGTGTTACCGGCCGTTCTTGAACTGCTGATAGGCTTCCACCGCGAGGCGATCACACTCCTCGTTCTCCGCGTGACCTGAGTGTCCGGCCACGTGTACGAAGCGGATTGTGTGGGCTGCGGCAAGCTGGTCGAGTGCCCGCCAGAGGTCTTCGTTCTTGACGGGTGCGGGACGTCCCTTCTCCCTTCGTTTCCATCCTTGAGCCTTCCACTTGGGCATCCAATCGGAGAGCCCCGTGCCGACGTAGACGCTATCGGTCACGAGATCCACGACCGTTGGCCGCTTGAGCAACTCAAGCCCACGCACGACCGCGATCAGCTCCATTCGGTTGTTGGTGGTATGAGGCTCACCTCCCGAGTCCTTCGTCTCGCGGCCACTCTCCGGATGGCGGAGGATATAGGCCCAGCCCCCAGGCCCCGGGTTCCCGCTGCACGCGCCGTCGGTGAACAAAATGACCTCGGCAGGTGTTGCCGACTTCGCCATGAATCATCTCCTCTTTCGTTGTTCGCATGCCGTGACCTTCGCACGGCTCGTCAGGCAACGCCCCGCGTTCCGCCGAATGAAGCCGCAGCGTCGTCACCATCCCGCTCGAGCCGCACTGGGAGCCGCACGGTGAACCTGCTCCCTCGGCCAAGCTGACTCTCGAGGGTCACGTCGCCTCCCAAGAGCCGACAGAGCTCCCGCACGATCGACAGCCCCAGGCCCGTTCCGGAAAACTCGCGCGTCATCGCGTCGTCGCGGCGGAACACATCCCCCTGGCGAAACTTCTCGAAGATCGTCTGCTGGTCCTCCGTGGCGATGCCCACACCAGTGTCGATCACCTCGAGCAGAAACGCCGGAGGATTGCCGGCCGGTTCGTCGGCGAGGCGAGCATGGACATCCACCCGCCCTCCCTCGGGCGTGAACTTGATGGCGTTGGAAAGCAGGTTCGCCAGGATCTGCTGCACCTTGGCCTGATCTTGAAAAAGATCCTCGAGGCCCGGCGCAACCTCGTGAGAAAGCTGGATGTTCCGCTTTTCGGAGAGCGGGCGGACCATATCACACTGCGCGGAGATGGCTGCCTCGAGTCGGAAAGCCGCCGGCCGCACCTCCATCTTGCCCGCCTCGATCTTCGCGAGATCCAGGATGTCGTTGATCATCTCGAGGAGCATCCGTCCTGAGGTGCGGATGTTCTCGACGTACCGTCGCTGCTTGGCGTCGAGCGATTCGATCGACCCGAGCACGTCGGAGAAGCCGATGATGCTGTTGAGGGGTGTTCGAAGCTCATGGCTCATCGTGGCCATGAAATCCCCCTTGAGCCGGTTCGACTCATAGAGATGGAGGTTGGCCTGGGCGAGCTCGTCCACTTTCTCGTCGAGAGTGCTGTTGGCCTTGCGGATCTCGTCCTGTGTATCAAGGAGGCCTCGGAGCATGCGATTGAACGCGACGCCAAGCTCCTCGAATTCGTCGGCCGTATGGATGTCGGCTCGGGCTTCAGTGTTCCCTCGCCGCACCTCGTCGGTCACGTCTCGGAGGTGCTCGAGCGGCTTGACGATCACGTAGCGGACGATCGCGTAGGCCACGAGCATCGCCAAAAAGGCCGTCACGATCGCCGTGGCCAGGAGCAAGGCGCGGTTCGCATTGATGGCCTTGCGGGTGGCCGCGTCGGGCATGACGAGCTTCACCACGGCCATGAGATCGCCCTCCGCCAGCCGCTGACGTCCCTCTCCGACATCCCCTCCAGAAGCCCCGCGGTATTCGTGGCAGATCATGCAGTCCTTGCGGAAGCGGATGGGCTGGTAGTAGTGGTATTCGGCGCTGTCATCGGTGCGGAAGTCGCGGCACTCGAAGCGCCCTGCCGTATCGGGTATGGGCTGGCCCGGCGTCACGGGTGACTCGTTCTTGAAGTAGTCGAGCATCGCCCGGTCGAGCCGCCGATACTGCTCCATCTCTTCGGGCCCTGCATCGGGGCGGAGAAAACGCCACTGATACCGCTCGCCGAGCAGCCGCTTTTCGAGGCTCTCGATGGTGCTCGCGTACTGCTGTTCCTTTTCGAGCATTTTCCAATGGTGCTGGAGCATGATCGCATCGACCACATGCCGCGCCGTGGCCTGGCTGCTCGAAAAGACAAGCTGCTCGGTCCGGCTCCCGTACCACCAGAAGCTTCCCGCGATGAGCGCAAAGAGGCAAAGCCCAAACAGAAAGCGAACCTTCCGTTCCAGGCTCGTCTCACCGAGGATGTCGCGGAGGGAGCGGTATGCCACGAGGCAATCTTACAGCATGTCCACTGGGTCGACGTCTACGATCCAGGCGAGGTCGGGCGGCGTCTTGAGGCCCGCGGTCGCCCGTCGCACGAGTCCCCGCAAGATCGCGCCATCTGGCCCGAGCACCTGGAGATGCCAGCGGAACCGCTCACGGAGCCGCGGGATCGGCGCTGGCGCGGGCCCGAGCACACGGATAGCAGGCTGGCCCTCGGCAGCACCGCATGCCGCGGCCTCTGCTCGCAGCCGCGCGGTGAGGTGCGTGGCCCATTCCCGCACGCGTTCTTCATCGAGGCCCCGCACGACGAGGCGAATGATGCTTCCGAATGGCGGATAGACAAGCGCCTCACGGATCGGCAGCTCGCTCCGCACAAAAGCTTCATAGTCGTGGGCGGCGGCCGCGCGGATCGACGGATGCTCTGGCGTGCTTGTCTGCACGACGACGCGGCCCCCCAATTGGCCTCGGCCGCTGCGGCCCGAGACCTGGGTGACGAGCTGGCAGGTCCGCTCGGCCGCCCGGAAGTCGGCGAGGTGAAGCGCCGCGTCGGCATTGACCACGCCCACGAGCATGACGCTTGGAAAATCGAGGCCTTTCGCGATCATCTGCGTGCCCACGAGGATATCGATGTGGCGGTCGCGAAACGCATCGAGCGTCTTCTCATGGCTGCCGCGGCTTCGCATCGTGTCGGTATCCATGCGAGCCACCGCCGCGTCGGGAAAGGTCCGACGAATCTGCTCCTCGAGCCGCTGGGTTCCGGTGCCGCGGTGGGCCAGGCCGGGAGCCCGACATTCCGGGCAGTCGGGCGGCAGTCGGACAACGAGGCCGCAGCCGTGACAGATGCCGCGGTTCCCAGGCTGGTGGAGCGTGAAGGCGATCTCACACTGCGGACACCGCATCGTGTGGCCGCAGGCTCGGCATTGCACATGCGTCGCAAAGCCACGGCGATTGAGGAGGAGCATCACCTGTCCCCCGGCATCGAGCGCCCATCGTATGCCGGCAGCAAGCCTCGGGCTCACCGCCCCACGGGCTCGGGCGGTCGGATCGCGAAGGTCCACCGTGAGCACCCCGGGAAGCTGCGAGCCGCCGACACGGTCGGCCAGGCGGCACATCCGCCACTCACCCGCAAGACACCGGGCGAAGGTCTCGATCGCCGGCGTGGCCGACCCGAGCACGAGAGGCACGTTTTCGGCACGGGCGATCCACTCGGCCACGTCACGGGCGTGATACCGCGGCGACGTTGCTTGCTTGAACGAGCTTTCGTGTTCCTCGTCGATCACGATGAGACCGAGCCGCGGTGCGGGCGCGAAGATCGCCGAGCGGGCGCCCACCACGACGTTCACCCGGCCTGCTGCAATCTCACGCCACTGGGCGTGGCGTTCGGCGGGCGTGAGATGGCTGTGGAGCACGGCCACGGTGCCGAACCGGGCGCGGAACCGGTCGCATGTCTGGGGCGTCAGGCTGATCTCTGGCACGAGCACGATTGCCTGCCGTCCGAAGGAGATTGTCTCTTCCACCGCCTGGAGATAGACCTCCGTTTTGCCACTGCCCGTGACGCCAAAGAGGAGGATGGTCTCATGACGCCCGGCACGCATCGGCCCCGTGATGGCAGCGAGCGCGTCCGCCTGGGCCGGTGAGAGATGATCGGGCCGGTCGTGAGAAATCCCTGGCCGCTCGGAGGCTCCAGCACGGCGGGCCTCGACCGAACCCACCTCCTGGAGCAGTCCATTCTTCACGAGCCGCGTCACGACCGCGCGGCTGGCGCCGGAAGCGCGGGTGAGCTGGTCGGCCGTCGCGGGCTCGGCGGCGGCGGCCAGCACCTTGGCCTGGGCCGGCGTCAGCTTTCGATCTCCAGGCAGGCCCGTGGCGACGAGCAGCGGCGAGACCTTGACCTTCCGCTGCATTCGCACGCCCGATGGCAGGACCGCCTCGAGCACTTCGCCTCGCCTCGCAAGCCATCGTTCCGCCATCCATTCGGTGAGCTCGAGCATCCGACGCGACAACAGCGGCTTGTCGTCCTCGACGCCAGCCACGCTCTTGAGCGGCGTCTGGGGAAGCTCGCCCGATCGCACGGCCACGCAGTAGGCCAGCCGTAATCGGTTCGCCTTGCCAAGCGGTACGCGGACGCGGCGACCGGGTTCCACGCTGCTGACCAGCGGCTCGGGCACCAGATAGTCGAGCGGTTTGTCGACGCCATCCGGGAGGATGACCGTGGCCACGGTGCCGTGGCGGATATCATCGTCGACCCACGCCGGTCGGTCTTCGAAGAGGCTACGTTGAGCGGACTGGTCAGGGCCCATGCGGCGGATTAGACCATATGCCCCGTCGGCCACACCGACGAACTTCGGAGAGTGGATCCATGCGAGTCGGCGTCTTCGGAGGGAGTTTTGATCCGGTGCACTACGGGCACCTGATCGCGGCCGAGTGTGCCCGCGAGCAGGCGGCCCTGGATCGGGTCGTGTTCGTGCCAGCCGCCACGCCGCCGCACAAGCCGGGCGTGCGGCTGGAAGATGCTTCCCATCGCCTCGCCATGCTGTCGCTGGCGATCGGTGGCCATGACGCATTCGAAGTTTCCACGATCGAGCTCGACCGAGGTGGCACAAGCTACACGGTCGACACCCTCGCCGACCTCGCGGCCCGGCACCCGGGCGACACGCTCGTGCTCCTGCTCGGCCCCGACAGCCTGGCTGCCTTGGCGACGTGGAAAGAACCGGATCGCATTGTGTCGCTCGCGGACATCGTGCCAATTGAACGGGAGTCACTCGACGACATCGTGGCGGCCGCCGCTGGGTCTGGCCTCGCGAGCGTGCTCGGCGAGCCGGCGGTCACGGCGATGCTTGGCCGGCGCGTGAGCATGCCGGCCGTTGGCATTCGGGCCACGCACGTGCGGGCCGCAGTCGCCGTAGGCCGAAGCATCCGGTATCGCACACCGCGAAGCGTCGAGCGGTACATCGCAACCCACGGCCTGTACCGGAGTGCGTGATCAGCCAGTGGACGACCGTACGGCCGCGAGCCGCCCGGCCATGAGCTTGCTCTTCGGCTCGTGATCGACACGGGGATCGGCGGCCAGCGCCCGAAGCATGATCTCGAGACGGTCGGCCGGCGTTCGCTCGATATTCACGAGGAGATGTTGGCGGCCCGCCACCGTACATGGGCCGCCAGCAAGATCGCCAAGCGGCTCCTCACGAACGGTGTAGCCCAGGTCAGCGGCAAGCTGGCAGGCTTCGGCGAGGAGTCCGAGGGTGTCCATGATTGGTGTGGGGGGGAATTGGAAGCGTGCTTCCACGACCATGTCACCGTGGTGGCCACGAGCTCGGAAGCCCGCGCTGCTCACGGCGGGCATCGAGGGCTCGGGTGTATTCAGTGAACCGGGCTCGTTCCTGCGGAGTCGTGCGGTCGATCATCGATTTCCGCCACTGATTGCGTTCGTCCTCGGAACGGCTGGACGAGGGCGTCCGATCTGCGGGCTGGTTGGAGGACTGACCGCCGCCCAACGCCCCCATCACCAAACGACCCGCTTCAAAAGCCTTCCGCATGATCTCCTGCTGATCAATCTGGCGGTCGAGCTCGGCCTGTCGCTGCTGCGGTGGGAGGCCGAAGTAGCCGTCGACCCGTGCCCAGAATACCGACCGAAAGGCATTCCCTGCGGCTTCCTCGACCCGCGGTCGCAGATGAGGAGGCAGTTGCTCGGTCTTCTGACGGATCTCGGCAAACGAGGTGAATGCAGCCGTAGCCTCGGCGAGGTTTTTGGGCCCGCCGTCGGTCGCATACCGCTGCCGGGCCTGGTCCTGGAGCGCAAGGATTTCCTGCACGCGCGGGTCGGTCCCAAATTGGAGCCAGCCAGCAAGCCATGCCACGAGGACCATGACGATGGCCACGACGGCCAGCGCGATGATCCACGTCAGGCGATTGGATTCAGAGGTTTTCGACGTGGCCATCAAGGTAGAGGAAATTCCTGGCGCCCTCGGGGGGCGTGGGACGCTCGTTGAAGTCTGATTCAGCCGAGCTTTCAAAAAAGGTAAACCCGCCGTGGAACGCATCGAACTCGTAGAGCACCCAGAGCTTTGATGATGCCCCCTGGTTGCCGCGGTATGTGAGTGCCTCCTCGCGAGTGCGCCCCACGACCTTTCCGGTGGCGGAGTCGGTCTTGGTCAGCCGGCGGGCCGGATACTCGTAGCTCGTGCCTTCATACGGAACGTCCTTATACTCCGCCGGTCGGTCGTTCATGGAGCGTCCGATCTGGGCGAGCCTCGCCTCAAACTCGGTCATATAGTCCTGTGAACGAACGAAGTAGGCCGAGTCGGACGGGCAGCGAAAGCCCTCTCGATTGTTGTCCATGAAGGCACCGATGGACGTGACGATGCTTGGCTTGATTGGCCGCTGGGGCGTGAAGAACTCGAGCTCTTGGCTGGGGACGACCGCGGCGTCCGGGAACCTCGACCTCTGCCCCTGGCCGGTCTTCCGATCAAGGTACATCTGCATCGCAAGTCCGATTTGCTTGAGATTCGACTTGCAGGCCGTCCGTCGGGCCGACTCCCGTACCCCCTGGATCGCGGGCAGCAGGAGTCCGATCAAGAGGCCGATGATCGCGATGACAACGAGCAGTTCGACGAGCGTAATGCCTCGCACATGGCGACCCCGGGGGGGAATATGCGGCTGCATGATGGAAAGGCGGGTTTTGGGGGGGCTGTGCGGCGCCACTGGCGTGCGGTGGGCGCGACTCGCGGGATGGATGACGGTCCGCCCAAGTTCAACGGTCGAGGAGCCGTGTCGGCTCGTCACCTTCATTGTAGAGGCTTGGACACGTCATCGACGATACCGTCTGTCGGGACGGAAGTCTCGACACAGGCACCATTTGAACCCGCCGACCGGCCGACCCTCTGGCGGCCAGGAAAACTCGCGAGCAAGGCCATTGATGGAACCCAACGGAGGCTATCCCGAGCGGCCTGAACTGCCCGCGGCCCCGCCGCCGGGGTTGCGGACTCGCTGGCACGGGCCAGCCCTGATCGGCGATGGACGGGGCGATCAAGGTCCGGATGCCGCGAGTCTTCGGGCCGAGGTCGCCTCGTTGCAGAGCGAGATCGCGGCCCTGCGGTGCGAGCTTCTCGAAGCCCGCAAGCAGGCGACGCTCGGCGGGCTGCTCGGCACCACCACGCACGAATTCAACAACGCGCTCACGACGATCCTCAACTACGCTCGCCTCGGCATCCGGCATCGCGATCAGCCCACTCGCGACAAAGCCCTCGAGCGGATTCTTTCGGCAGGAACCCGGGCCGCGAAGATCACCGCAAGCGTTCTCTCGATGTCTCGCAATCGGTCGAGTCGGTTCGAGCCGCTCGATCTCCATGTACTCGTTGAAGATGTTCTTGTGCTGCTTGAGCGCGAGATGATGAAGTACCGGGTGCAGGTTGAGCGGGAGTTTGCCCCGGTGCCTCGGGTGTCGGCCAACCCCGGCCAGCTCCAGCAGGTGCTCCTGAACCTTATGGTGAATGCCCGGCAAGCGATGCCCGAGGGTGGTCGGCTGATCCTGCGGCTGTCTCACGACGAGCCGACGGGCTTTGTCGATCTCATGGTCCGGGACACCGGCAGCGGAATGCCGCCAGAGGTACTCCGAAGGATTTTCGAGCCCCGCTTCTCCACGAAGAGCGGGCCTGACGAGACCGGCAAGGGGGGCAGCGGGCTCGGCCTGACCGCATGCCGCGAGATCGTCGAGTCGCATCGCGGCCGCATCCGTGTTGAAAGCGCTCCCGGCAAAGGCACGGCCGTGACGGTGCGGCTCCCCGCGGATGTTGCTGCACGGCGTTCCGCCTGAGCCGATCGTGCGCTGCATGATCGGCTCACATACCCCCGTCGCATCGCGACGGGGATGTGCGGACGAAAACCCGTGGATCGACACATCAAATATCTATAATTCAGCGAGAGACTCGGCGTTGCCCTCGCGCGACCGCGAGGGGTAGTCTCATGGCGTTCCGTCTCGCGCTCCCTGGATCGCTCGCCCATGCTGTCTCGTCTCTGCCGATTGCTCTACCTCACGATGCCGGCGCTCGCCCTGGTATGCGTTGGATCTCTGCCCATCGCCTCACGATGCCTTGCTGCCGAGCCGCCTGCCGGGAACCCAAGCCCTCGTGTCGCCGCGATTCCCCCCGTGCCGGAAGGCTCGCCAGCTGATCTTTTTGCCTACATCGAGGCGGTTCGCACCTCACCGTTGCCGGCTACGTCCCGAGGCCGTCAGCGTTATTTCAAACGGAAACAGATAGCGGCGATCGCCGAGGCCGCGGGCCGCGTCATCGCCCAAACGCAGCCTGGCGATGCAGACTTTGCGCAGGCGGTGTCCTTTCGTTTCGCGGCCCTCGACACGCTGACGCGACTCGACGAGCCCGGGGCGGCTGCCGCGCATGCGGCGTTTGCCGAATCGCTCGTTGATTGCCCAGATGAGACAGTGGCCGGGCAGGCCCGAAAGATCGCCCTCGCTGCCCACATTGATGCCGTCTTGGAGTCGGGGCGGCCCGAGGATGTGATGCCGCTGATCACGCGGATCGCAGCCCTTCTGCGGGAGGCGGCCGACGATGAGGACCTCGCCGCGGCAGAAGCCGACATCGCCGAGACGGCAGCCGACCTTGTCACGAAACTCAGCCGGCTCCCTGGTGGCGACGCGGCCGCCGCAGCGGCCCTCGAAACCTTTCTTCCGATCTTCGAAGCGAGTGCGAACGTCGATGTGCAGCGCACGGGGAAGGGTCTCGCCGGCATGCACCGACGGCTCTCGCTTCCGGGCAATCCGATGACCATCACCGGCACGCTGCTCTCCGGCGAGCCGTTTGATCAGCAGACACTCGAAGGCAAGGTGGTGCTCGTGGACTTCTGGGCGACCTGGTGTGGCCCGTGTGTCGCGGAGATGGCCAACCTCGAGGCCGAGTATGCGAAGTGGCATGACAAGGGTTTTGAAGTTGTGGGCGTGAGCCTCGACGAAGACCGCGACACGCTCGAGGAATTCGTCCGGTCGAAGAAGATTCCCTGGCCTGTTCTCTATGAGGAGCCAAACGGCCCCGACTGGCAGCACCCACTTTCCACCCACTACGGCATCACCGGCATCCCGACGGTGATTCTCATTGGCCGCGACGGCAATGTGATCACGCTCGATGCCCGCGGCAAGAAGCTCGGCGCAACACTCGAGCGACTTCTCGGCAACCCGCCTGCACGCATCGGCGCCCGCCAGCCCTGACCCCCTTGGCCTGCGAACCTCCGGGGAGGCCCTGGGGTTGCCCGAGCCGGCGCCACCCGGGGGCGTTTGACACGGGGAGCGACCGCATCGACACTCGCTTGGAGTTCCGGGGGTGGTTGCCACGACCCCCTCCCCTGCGAGAAGCAATGCCATGTCTGCCTGCTGCCCCATGCCGCGCGTCCTTCTCTGTTCGGCAATTCTCGTGGCCATGATTCATGGCGTCTCGAATGGCATTCGCGCCGATGACTCTGAGGCAGTCACGTCTGACCCGGCGGCAACGGATACCGAGCCGAAACCAGACGGAGGCCTCGCGGGGGGATGCGGCGCCGGCCCGTTCCACCGTAAGGTCGTGCGGGTTCATTCGCAGCCCAACCTACGGCACGCAACGCCCCGCTATGAAGTCACGTTCGCCGTAAGTCCCGGTGATGCAGCGTTGAATGCGTTGCTCGAAAAGCCCCTTCCGGAGGGCGGCATTGAGGCCATGAACGAAAGCCCGCTCAGGGAATTGCATGCCTTACTTATCAAGAAGCTTTCTGTGCCGGTTTGCATCGACACGCGTGCGCTCGAAGACGCTGGCATCGACCTTGACGTGCCCATCACTTCGCCCTCCATCAATACTGGCAGCCTGGGCGACACACTCACACGCGTTCTCTCGCGGATCGACATGGCAGCCATCGTCGAGAACGAAACGCTGACCCTGACCACAACCGATCGCGCGAACGAAAAGCTGATCGTCGGTATCTATTCCTTGCCGACCGATGGGCTATCCCCCCGCGTCGGAAACCTCATCGACGTCATTCAGTCGACGGTCGCGCCGGAAACGTGGGATACCTTCGGGGGCCAGGGAGCCATTCGTCCTCTTCACGAAGCCAACGAGCTGGTGATCTCAAACACTCTCGAAGTGCACATGGAGACCATCGCCTTTATGAGGGCGGCATTCGATACCGATCTTGTGGCCAGCTCAGATCGGATTGAAGGCCAAGTTCCCGTGCGAGTGTATAGACTTAGGGACGCGACGCTTGCCAAGGAGCTTGCTACGACGCTGCCTCCCCTCTGCAACGGAGCGCTCGGCAAGGCCGGCGATCCTGAAGCGACGGTCACACTTTTCGGAAATGACCGGCTGCTCGTTCAGTCAGCGAGCCGACCGTTCCAGATCTATGCTGGTGAGCTTATCCGATCCCTCGACGGCATCGACGTTCCAGGCGACTTTGACTAAGCGTTCGCCGCCACGCCAATACGGCCAGGCTCGGGGTGGCCCGTGCCACAGAGCCGGCGTAGGAGACAAGCGAAGCCAGGATGGCACGCGCCCCGTCTGCTCGAGCACACCACACCACAACGCGCACGAAAAACGGGAGCCCGGAGGTGCGACCTCCGCCCGGGCGGAGGCCCGGCAAGGCCGCGGAGGCATGGATGCTCCGCCGGCCGTAAAGCATCCCGTCCGGCGACGTGGCACGAGCAGCCCTGAGCTGGCGCGTCACCCGCAGACCGACCGCAACGCCAAGGCAGCCCCCGGCCCCGCCGGCCGTGAAAGCGCTACGCGCTCTTCGTACGGGTCTCGCGGAGCGGGATCACAGCTTCCGTGCCCTCGACATGCCGCTCGTCGATCATGTACGTCGCGCCCTGATGGTCGGGCAGGTCGAACATGATGTCGAGCATCGTGTCTTCCATGATGCTCCGCAGACCACGAGCCCCGGTGTCCTTCTTCATCGCCTTGCGGGCGATCGAGCGAAGGGCCGCCTCGGTGAACTCGAGCGTGCAGTTCTCGAGCCCAAACATCTTCTGGTACTGCTTGATGAGCGCGTTGCGAGGCTCGGTGAGCACCTTCACGAGGGCTTCCTCGTTGAGGGGCTGAAGCGACGAAATCACCGGGAGACGTCCGACGAGCTCGGGGATAAGGCCAAACTCGAGGATGTCGTCGGAATCGACCTGCGGGAGCAGCTCGGCCAAGTCGGCGTCGCCACGGTGCCCCATGGGCTGACCGAAGCCGATCGTCCGCTTGCCGAGCCGCTTCGCGATGATCTTGTCGATGCCGACAAACGTTCCACCGCAGATGAAGAGGATGTTTGTGGTGTCGAGCTGGATGTACTGCTGCTCGGGGTGCTTGCGGCCCCCCTGCGGCGGAACATTCGCAACCGTGCCCTCGAGCATCTTGAGGAGGGCCTGCTGCACGCCCTCGCCCGACACGTCGCGGGTGATCGACACGTTCTGGCTCGTCTTGCCGATCTTGTCGATCTCGTCGATGTAGAGGATGCCCCGCTGGGCCGCCTCGATGTCGTAGTCGGCGGCATTGAGGAGCTTGAGGAGCAGGTTCTCCACGTCCTCGCCTACATAGCCGGCCTCGGTGAGGGTCGTGGCATCGCCGATCGCGAAGGGCACGTCGAGGATGCGGGCGAGGGTCTTGGCAAGGAGCGTCTTCCCGCAGCCCGTTGGGCCCATGAGGAGGATGTTGGACTTGTCGACTTCGACATCGTTGCCGTCGCGGCTGAGGTTCAACCGCTTGTAGTGGCTATGCACCGCCACGGCGAGCACCCGCTTGGCGTGCTGCTGCCCGATCACATATTGATCGAGGTGTGTGACGAGCTCACGTGGCGATGGGATCGACGTGAAGAGTTGCTTGCCGGTGCCTCGACGCTTCTTCTCCTGATCGAGGATCGACTGGCACAGCTCGATACACTCGCCACAGATATAGACGTCACCAGGCCCCTCCACGAGCGGCCCGACATCGCGGTAGCTCTTGCGGCAGAACGAACAGAAGGCGTTCTTCTTGGTCGTCCCGCCAGTCCCGCGGCGTCCCAGACCTCCCGTGTCTTTCCCGGCTGGCATCCGTTCGTTCCCTCGCTTCAACTTGGCCCGATGGGATCCGAAGGCGGCCGCTGCCGCCCACGGAGTTCGGGTGTGTCTGACCTGATCCTTGGCCCGACGAGTGTTCTTATTCTTCGGAATTCTTCTTCGCTCAGCACACCCTCGTCCCGGAGATTCCGGTATTGAAGGAGCGTATCGTGCCATTTCTCTCCGTCTGTTCCGGCGAATCCTTCAACTCCGTCTAGTCCGACCCACCGACGCCGCACCCAGAGGATCGTACCGACTGCAACAGCCAGGACAGCTGCAAGCGCCACGAAGTTGATCACGTAGCCCGCAGGGATGCGGACCTGTGCGACCAAGGGGATACTCGCGGCATCGACGGCGAAAGCCAAGGCGAATTTTTGCACTGGTCAGACCCCTCCAAAACCTCCTGGAAAATGCGGCTCGAGACGTGGTGTTCCAGTGGCTGTTCGCGTGACGAGACTGCCGCCTGCCAGCGGCCGTGATGTTCTCTCATCACGCGAGTGGGTGGCTCATCAGTATGGCGACGTTCCCAGCTCCCGGTCCAGCAGAGATCCCCCAGGGAGCCCGGATTGCCCGTGCCCCCTGGTTTGGCGTCGGGAGTGCAAACGGCACCACCGTCTTGGCAAGCTGGGGAAACCATTCTGATCCTGCTGAAAATGAGTGACTTTCCAGTAGTTCCTATGCCGATACCCGAAGCCATGTGTACTTCGGCACGAGCACTGCACGTCCATGCCGATCACCCGGCCTCCCGAAGCTGGGCGATCACTGCATCGGCGGCTCTGATGTTGGCGGCCCTCCTCTCGGGGGTTTTCGCGGCCGCGCCGGCCCAGGCCGATTCGCTTGCCGAAGCTGCGGGACTCCCGAAGCTCATTCGCACCAAGCACCGCGCCTTCGCGATCCCGTTCAAACTGCCTGAGACACGGGATCCAGATGCTGACGCGGCCCCACAACGGGTCATCCTCAATGTCTCGAAGGATCTCGGGGCCACGTGGTCGGTGGCTGGCGAAACGTCCCCCACCGCGGGCACCTTCTCGTACACAGCCGATGGCGACGGTGAATATTGGTTTCGGCTTCGGGCCGTCGATCGCAAGGGTCGGTCCCGGGGCAGCGAAGGCCCCGACATCCGCGTGCTTGTCGATGCGGCGGGTCCGCGGCTTGCGGCGCGGGTCTGGAAGGGTGCCGACGGTGAGATCATTTGCCGTTACGCCGCTGCTGACGACTCGCTGAAGCTCGATACGCTGGCGCTCGAGTTCCGTGGCGGCGATGAGAAGGGCTGGAAGAGCGTCGCCGCCGACGCCGTCCTCGCTCGTGAGAGCCCGGCCCATATGGTGGGTGAAGCCATCTGGTGGGCGGGCGAGCGCGTCGAGCAACTCGTCGTGAAGATCTCGATCAACGACTCGTCAGGCAATCAGACCGTCAAGCAGTTCTCGTTGGAGACAGCCGATCCCGGCGTTGATCAGTCAACGCTCGCCCGGGAGCTTGGACTCCCCCCGCTGCCGACGACTGGATCAGCGGACGTGCAGCCTTCGTTCCCGAGCGATCAGGCAGCCTTGCCGGCTGACGAGGAGACGGGAACTAAAAGTGTCATCGTGAACCGCGACGGGGCGTCGCCTTGGCCGGCCGAAAAGGCCTCGTGGAGCGACGCCACGCCTAAGGCAAACGCGACCGCAGACCAGCGGCGTCCCAGCGGCCCCGTGGCACTTCCCGCGGCCGCGGGGCTTCTTCCACGAGCCAAAAACGACGCGAGCCGTCCAACCGTTCCTGACGCATCGCTTCTTGCAACCGCAGGCCCTGCGGCGAATGGCCAGGATGGCGGCCCGCTCGAGTACCGCGGCCGGCCGCTCCACCTCGTGAACAATCGCCGGTTTGCGTGGGACTATGAGATCCCCGAGGTTCGTCGCACGGCCGGCCCACTGCGGGCCGAGCTCTGGACGACCATTGACGGTGGAGTGACCTGGCAGCGGGCGACCGTGGACAAGCAGTGCCGCAGTCCGATCGCCGTTGAGCTTCCCGAAACGGGCTTCTATGGCGTGCGGCTCGAGCTCGTCGCCGATGTGCCCGATGCCGAAGGGGGCCCGCGGAGCGGCTCCGAGCCCGATGCCTGGGTCGGCGTCGATGATGCGGCGCCCCATGTCGAGCTCATGGCCGTGGATCGCGTTGAGGCTGGCTCAAGTGACACTCTCGTGATCCGCTACGCAGCCCGTGACCCGCTGCTCACTGCCAATTCCGTTCGGCTTCTCTACTCGCCCAATGCGAGCGGGCCCTGGGCGACGATTGCCACCGGGCTTGCCAATGAGGGGAACCATCGGTGGGAACCAGGGCGGAGCGTTCCGGCGAGAGCGTTCCTCCGCATCGAAGCGACGGATGCCGCTGGCAACATGGGCTCGACCGTGAGCGCCGAGGCTGTGTCGGTCGCCCCAACTCGCGTTCACGGCCGCCTCGGCTCACTCCGAGCCCTGCCGACGCCGTAGCGGCCAGGCTGCTTTTCGGCCGGCGGGGCCATCCATTTTTATGGCCGGCGGGGCATCCATTTTTATGGCCGGCGGGGCATCCATGCCCCCGGCGGCCCTGCCGGCCTCCGCCCGGCCGGTCGCACCTCCGGGCTCCCGTTTTCCGGGCGCGTGGCGGTGGTGTTCGCCCGAGCAGACGGGTCTGGCTTTACGCCCGGCCGGTCGCACCTCCGGGCTCCCGTTTTCCGGGCGCGTGGTGGTGGTGTTCGCCGTGACAGACGACGATTGCGGATTGCTGTAGTCTGAGCGCTGCCCCGGAGGCTTGTGCGTTGGCTGGTGGTACTCACGCTCTCGATATTCTGCTCGAACCCGAGAGCCTCGACGTCAGCGCGGCGTCGATCGTCGTGCTTCACGGGGACGAGCCATTTCTTTCTGGTCGCGTTCTCAGTGCGCTCCGTGACAGGCTCGTGCCCGACGAAGCGGATCGCGACTGGGCATGGCGCGAGTTTGCCGGCGACCAGCCACTCGATCCGCGGGACGTCTTCGACGAGGCCGCCACGATCCCTATGTTCGCCACGGCCACTCGAGCCGCAGTCGTCCGCCAGGCCGATGCCTTCGTGACGGCGTCTCGTGAGCTGCTCGAACGGATCGCCGGCACGCCCCGCGGACGACGCGGGCTCATCGTCCTTGAAGTCCGGACGTTTCCCGGCACCACTCGGCTGGCCAAGGCGGCCGCCAAGGATGGGCTTGTGATCGAGACGACGGTGACGAGTAAACGCGACCTCGCGGGCTGGGTGCGGAAGTGGGCCCGAGCGGTTCACGGGCTCACGCTTGCAGCGGCAGCAGCGGAAGCTTTGCTCGAGCGGCTTGCCGGAAACCTCGGCCTTGTTGACCAAGCGCTCGCGCGGCTGGCAGCCACGCTGCCAGCCGCCGACCGTGGAAAGGCCATCGCGCCCGAAGCGATCGATGCCTTCGCCGCTACGCCAGGCGAACGACCGGCCTGGGAAATGATCGACGCGGCAGCTTCAGGCGACACGCCCAGGGCACTCTCCGAACTAGCTGCCATCCTCGAAACCGGAGAGAGCCCGATCGCCATCGCTGCCCAGGCCTCGGCCGTGCTCCGAAAGCTGGCGACGGCCGCGAGGCTGCTCGCCCTGCCCGCCGGTGGCGGCCGACCAGCGGGGGTCGAACAGGCGCTTCGCGAGGCGGGCGTAGCCGCCTGGCCCAAGGCGCTTGCTCAGGCCCGCGAATCGCTGACTCAGCTCGGCACGGCGCGGGCCCGCCGGCTCCCCGTCTGGCTCCGCGACCTCGACTTGGCCCTCAAGGGGGAAGCCTCGCGGGGGCTACGGTCGAGACTGGCACTCGAGCGGTTGTTTTGCAGAATGACGCGGCAGCCTGACGGCCCGCAGGCATCCTCGGCCCGTCCACGTCGGTCTTGATCGAGACTGACGAGGCGCTATCATCGCCTCTGCACCATTCCACGAGCCACTTGGAGCCACGCCATTGCAGCCCGCCGCCGCCCTTGATCGCGATCGTTGGGAAAATCCACTGGCCGCCCGGTATGCGTCGGCCGACATGACGCGACTGTGGGGTGACAACCATCGTTATTCGCTTTGGCGTCGCGCGTGGCTGGCGCTTGCGGAGAGCGAGGCGGAACTTGGGCTGGCCGTCACGCCTGCCCAGCTCGACGAGATGCGAGCCCACCTCGACACGATCGATTTCGCGAAGGCTGCCGATTACGAACGGCGAATGCGGCATGATGTGTTTGCCCACCTCCATGCCTTCGCGGACGACTGCCCGGCGGCGCGGCCGATCATCCACCTCGGCGCGACAAGTGCCTTCGTCACCGACAACACTGACCTCGTGCTTGTCCGCGAGTCGCTCGATCTCGTAGCCGCCCGGCTCGCGACGGTGATCGAACGCCTGGCCGCTAAGGCGATGGAAACAAAATCCCTCGTCTGTCTCGGCCGCACGCACCTCCAACCCGCGCAGCCCACGACGGTTGGCAAGCGGATCTGCCTCTGGATTCACGATCTTCTCCTTGACCTCGAGGAGGTGACGCATCGTCGCAAACTTCTGCGGGCGCGCGGCGTGAAGGGCACGACCGGCACCCAGGCGAGTTTCTTGGAGCTCTTTGACGGAGATCACGCGAAGGTTCGGCGGCTCGACGAACTCGTAGCCCAGAAGCTCGGCTTCCACTCCTCCTACGAAGTGACGGGCCAGACCTACACCCGCAAGATCGACTCGCAGGTGGTCACGGCGCTGTCGGGCGTGTCGGAATCGTGCCACAAGGCTGGCAACGATCTGCGACTGACGGCCGCTTGGGGCGAGATGGAAGAGCCCTTTGAGAAGGAGCAGGTTGGGTCATCGGCCATGCCCTACAAGCGAAACCCCATGCGTGCCGAACGCATGTGTGGCCTCGGCCGATTCGTGATGGGCCTCGCGGTGACGGCCGGTCAGACAGCAGCTACGCAATGGCTGGAGCGGACGCTCGACGACTCCGCACCCCGCCGGCTCGTTCTGCCACAGGCGTTCCTGGCGACCGATGCGCAACTCGTCCTTTTCGCCAACATCGCAGGCGGCCTGATCGTCCTCCCCGGTGGCGTTCGTAAGAACCTCGAAGCCCACCTGCCCTTCTTGGCTTCCGAAAAGATCCTGATGGCCGGCACGCAGGCTGGCGGCGACCGGCAGGCACTTCATGAGGCATTGCGGGTCCACAGCCATGCGGCCACCGCTAAGATCCGTGAGGGCGAAGCCAATGATCTGGCCGACCGCCTTGCAGCCGATCCGCTCTTCGCCAGCGTCGATCTCGTCGCCGCGATGAACGCCGAGGGTCTCGCCGGCCGATCCGCCGAGCAAGTCGAAGAATTCGTGCACGGCGCCGTGAAGGCAGCCCTCGCCGAGTGCCCCGCCCGCGCCCCCGACGCCACGCTCAACGTCTGACGACGAGGGAGATAACAAGGGGGACGGCCTTCAACCCGCAGTCCCCTCGCTAGCGCGAGGGGCTTTTATTGGGTTGGGGTCGAATGCGATTGAAGCCCATGGCGATAGCCGTGGGACGGCGGGT
>Ga0105044_10002072_pt1 | contig 27255 bp, 26 predicted proteins | sample MAT01_FD_78092 | JGI IMG/M metagenome (GOLD analysis project Ga0105044, IMG submission 78092) | Freshwater microbial communities from Lake Fryxell liftoff mats and glacier meltwater in Antarctica - MAT-01 | ecosystem: Environmental > Aquatic > Freshwater > Ice > Liftoff microbial mat | place... | reverse complement strand
GGGCACGCCGATGCTGGGCACGTTGATGCTGGGTTGGTCGGCAGGGCATCGGCGCTACGCGCACATCACCGCGCTGCGCGGCAGACCCCTGCTGCTGGCTGCAGTGGGGCGAGCAACACACAGCTCAGGGCAGACGACGCTGTACCTCACGCCGCTGCACGGCAAGGCAGACCTACTCAAATCGCCGACCGCCAACATCCACGCGGCTTTACAGCATGTCAAGACTGCTGCGGAGCAGTTCAAGGCAACGGACCGATAGGCTGCGGCGCCGGCATCATCGGAGCGCCTTGCCTGTGCGGTGTACCGCTCCTCGCGGCGGCCTGCCGGGCACGTCGATTGCCCTTGTCGAGCGACCGTCGCGGTGCGCAGCGGCGCCGGCCGTTGACGCACCCCCGCTCTCCTCGCTTGCCGTCGCAGAGGACGGCAGGCGCGCCTTCCCACGCCAAGGATCCCGCGCCCCGGACTTCAGGCCCGGGGGTTGCCGCCCTGAACTCAACGCCAAGGATCCCATGCCGCACCCGACCCTGAACCTGCGCGGGTTCGTCGTCCGCGTGCTTGTCGTGCTGGCGCTGATCGCGCTGGCGCTGTTCCTGTGGCGGGTGGCCGACGTGCTGCTGCTGATCTTCGGCGCCAGCCTGGTTGCCATCTTGCTGCGCGCCGTGGCCGGCGCAATTGCGCGTCGCACGCCGCTGCCCGATGCCGCCGCACTGGCGCTGGCCGTGGTGCTGCTGGTCGGTCTGCTGGCCGCGGTGGGATGGCTGTTCGGCGCGGAGATCTCTGCGCAGATGAGCGAACTCGTCGCTCGCTTTCCCGACGCGCTCGCATCGGCGCGTGCCTGGCTGGAGGGCAGCACCGTGGGCGAGGTGGTGCTGCGCGGGATCGAAGATGCGAGCCCCAACCTTGGCAACGTGGCAGCCAAGATCACGCAGGCCACCGTGATGACGGCCGGCGCGCTGCTGCAACTGCTGGTGGTCGCCTTTGGTGGCCTCTACCTCGCCGGCGACCCCCAGGTCTATCGCGCCGGACTCCTGAAGCTGATCCCTGAGGGGGCGCGCGAACAAGTCGCCGGCGTCATCGACACCAGTGCGCGCGCGCTGCGGCTGTGGCTCTTCGGCCAGCTGGTCACGATGGCGGCGGTGGGCCTGCTGACCGGTATCGGCCTGTGGCTGATCGGCGTGCCGGCGCCGCTGGCGCTCGGCCTCGTGGCGGCGCTGGCCGAGTTCGTGCCGTACGTCGGGCCGATCCTGGCGGCCATTCCCGGCCTGCTCATCGCGCTGTCGGTGGGGCCGGACACCATGTGGTGGGCGCTGCTCGTCTACGTGGTGGTGCAGCAGGTCGAGAGCAACGCCATCGTGCCTCTGGTGGCGCGGCAGGTGCTGGCGTTGCCGCCGGCACTGGTGATCTTCTCGGTGGTCGCGCTGGGGCTGGTCCTGGGCCCACTCGGGCTCGTCTTCGCCACGCCGCTGACCGTGCTGCTGGTGGTGGCGGTGGGCAAGCTGTACGTGCGCGAGACGCTGGGAGAGCCGCTCGAGGTTCCCGGCGAAAGCAAGGGTCCTTTGGCTGCGCCGCCACGGCCGCCTTGATAACAGCAACTTCGCCGGCGACGTCAACAGGGCGTCAACGACGCAGCGACAAGCCCGGATCGGCTGGCGTCAGGCCGCCGCCGGTCCGCTCTGGGCAACCGCCTCCGGCCGCTCGCCCTGGTGGCTCGACGTTTCGAGCCGCGTCTGCGTCAGCGAGAGAAGGCGGGCCGTATTGACCAGCGCCATGTGGGAAAGCGCCTGCGGGAAGTTGCCGAGCATGGCCCGGCTCTCGGGCTCGATTTCCTCGGCGTACAGGCCGACGTCGTTGCCCAGCGCGAGCAGCCGTTCGAACAGCGCCTCGGCTTCGGCCCGCCGGCCGCAGACGGCGAGTGCATCGGCGAGCCAGAATGAGCAGGGCAGGAACGCTCCTTCGCCGGCCGGCAAGTTGTCGACACCGGTCTCGGTCCGATAGCGCATGACCAGATCGCCGATGACCAGATCGCGCTCGATCGCGCCCAGGGTCGCGAGGATGCGTGGGTCTTCGGGCGGAAGAAAGCCGACCAGTCCGATCAGCAGCAGGCTCGCGTCGAGCGCCTTGCTGCCGTAGTGCTGCACGAAGCAGCCGCGTTCGGGGTCGACGCCGTCGCGGCAGACCTCGGCATGGATGTCGTCGCGGCTGGCCCGCCAGGCGTCGACGGGCCCTTCCAGACCGAAGCGCTCGACCGCCTTGACGGCGCGGTCGAACGCCACCCAGGCCATGACCTTCGAATGCACGAAGTGCTGGCGCGGGCCGCGAATCTCCCAGATGCCCTCGTCGGGGTCGCGCCAGCAGCCGCCAAGGAAATCGAGCAGCGCCAGCTGGATCTCCCAGGCGCGCGGCTCGGGCGGCAGGCCGGCGGCGCGCGCCAGGTGCAGGGTGTCCATGACCTCGCCGTACACGTCGAGCTGGAACTGGCGCGCTGCGGCGTTGCCGGTGCGCACCGGCGCGGCGTTGCCGTAGCCCGGCAGCCAGGGCAGCTCGACTTCGTCCAGGCGTCGCTCGCCGGTGACGCTGTAGAGGATCTGCATGTCGCACGGTTTGCCGGCGACGGCGCGCAGCAGCCACTGCCGCCATTCGGTGGCCTCCTCGACGTAGCCGGCGAGCAGCAGCGCGTTGAGGGTGAAGGTGGCGTCGCGCAGCCAGCAGAAACGGTAGTCCCAGTTGCGAACCCCGCCGCGCTGCTCGGGCAGCGAAGTCGTCGGTGCGGCGACGATGCCGCCGCTGGGCTGGTAGGTCAGCGCCTTCAGGGTGATCAGCGAGCGCATGACCGGCTCGCGCCAGCGCCCCTGGTAGGTGCTGCGCTCGGACCATCTGCGCCAGTGGTCCTCGGTGTCCGCGACGGCCTGTTCGGCGTCGATGGCGGGCTGGATGTCGGTGTGTGAGGGTCGGTAGTTGATGACAAAAGGGACACGATCGCCGACGCCGACCTCGAAGCGGGCCAGCGTCTTCATGTGCTCGCCGCGGGTCTGCACCGGCGTGTGCAGCTCGACGGTGTCCGGACCGGCCGTGGCGAGCAGGGTGTCGTCGACCCGGCGGACCCAGGGCACGATCGAGCCGTAGTCGAAGCGCAGCACCAGTTCCATATGCATGGCGACCCGGCCGCGCAGACCCTGGACGATGCGCACGACGTCCCAGCGCTCGTTGGACAGCGGCATGCAGTCGATGATGCGAACGGCGCCGTCGTCGGTCTCGAAATCGGTCTCGAGGATCAGCGTGCCGGCCCGGTAGCGGCGCTCGGTCCGCCGCACGGCGGCGACCGGCGCCAGCAGCCAGCGACCGTGCTCGGGGCTGCCGAGCAAAGCGGCGAAGCAGGCGCCGGAGTCGAAGCGCGGCAGGCACAGCCAGTCGATGGAGCCGTCGCGGCCGACCAGCGCCGCGGTGTGGCAGTCGCCGATGAGGGCGTAGTCTTCGATCGGAAGGGGCATGGGTCCCGATTGTGCCGATGCACAGCTTGCGCCGACCGACGCGCGGGTTTTCGCCGGCCCGCCGCAACAGGGTCAAAAGGGCGACTTGCCCGCCATCTTCAGCTCAAATCCTTCTTCGGCTCATCAACCACAGATTTTTCGACCGGCCCGGGCTGCTGCACCAGTTTCTTGCCCGCGTAGCGGCTGATCGCCGGGCCCATCAGGCAGGTGACCAGAATCACGATCACCACCGCGTCGACCACCACCTTGTCAAAGGCGCCGGCCTCGCTGCGGTGACGGTCACCGCCAGCGCGGCGGCGGCCTGTGGCAGGGTCAGCCCGATCATCAGCGTTCGATCCCATCTCGAGTAGCCATAGAGCCAGCCTGTGAACCACGCCGCGGCCGATTTGCCGATGATCACGGCCGCGATCATCGCCCCCGCCATGGCCCAGACCCACGGCTGGCCGGTCAGCACCTCGAGTTCGATGCGCATGCCGGTGTCGATGAAGAAAAACGGAATGAAGAGCATGCGGCCAACGAAGCCCAGGTGTTCGTGCAGCTCGGGCCGTTCACGCAAGGGGCGGTTCAGGCACAGCCGGCCAGGAAGCCGCCCAGGATCGATTCGGTACCGGATAGGCCACCAGCGTGTGGGACGCCAGTGCAGTTCCCAGCAGCAGGGCCCCGGTCCAGGAGAACTGCTGCAGCAGCCCGGCGCCCAGCGCCAGCAAGAAGGTCAGTCACAGCGTGAGCAGCCCGAAGGCGGCGACTTCCCGCTTGTGCTCCTTGACAACCTGGAGGTTGATCTCCACACCCGCCAGGAACATAATGTAGGTGGGCCCGACTTCGCCCAGCAGTTCTGCCATCGGCTCGCGGGGCAGAACGGCCAGCGCACCCGGCCCCACCGCGATGCCGATCAGGAGCAGGCCGACCAGGAGCAGGCCGACCAGGAGCAGGCCGATCAGTCCGGGCAGCGTCACGCGCTCCACCGTCAGCTGCACCAGCAGCGCCAGCGTGGCAAGCACGGTGAATTGCAGGACTGCATCCTGCAGCGGCAGTTGAAAGTTCATCGGCAGGACGAAACAATGCGGCGTGCAGCCCAAATCTTAAACATTGCCGGGCTGCCGTGGATCGCCGACAGCCCGGCGGTTCCAGAGTGAGCGATGTGCGACCTGATCGCTTGACGACCGACTCGTACGTCGTCGGGCATTCGCACGGCGGACGCTGCCGGGCCGGTTCGGCCGCCCGTGGGCCACACCCAGTCGAGCGCCTGTCTGGCCAATTGCAGGCAGGTGCGGTCAGGCGCGGGCAGGCGCAGACAGGCGCAGACAGGCGCAGACAGGCGCAGGCAGGCCTCGCGCCGATCAGTGCCCTGCGAAGTTCACCAGGGTGAACAGCGGCAAGCCCGCGTCGCGCAGCTTCTGGCTGCCTTGCAACTCGGGCAAATCGACAATGGCGGCGCCCTCGATCACCTGTGCGCCCAGCCGCTCCAGCAGCTTCTTGCCCGCCATCATGGTGCCGCCAGTGGCAATGAGGTCGTCGATCAGCAGCACACGGTCGCCGGGCTTCACGGCGTCGGTGTGCATCTCCACCGTGGCGCTGCCGTACTCCAGCTCATAGGTTTCTTCCACCGTGGTGAAGGGCAGCTTGCCTTTTTTGCGGATGGGCACGAAGCCCACGCCCAGCTCGTAGGCGACCACGCTGCCGATGATGAAGCCGCGGGCGTCCAGGCCAGCGATGACATCGGGGCGCAGGTCGAAGTAGCGGTGCACAAACTGGTCGATCAGCACCCGGAAGACGCGCGGATTGGACAGCAGCGGCGTGATATCGCGAAACATCACACCCGGCGCCGGCCAGTCGGGCACGGTGCGGATGTGCTCGCGGATGTAGTCCGCGGGTGATGCAGTGGGGTCGGCGGCCATGGCGGGTGTTGCTCCGGTCTTCAGACGTTGATGCGGGACAGCACCTGCACGTTGCTGCCGGTGTCACTGCCACCGCCCGCGCGCAGCACCAGGCCTTCGCCAGAGCTGCTGTTTTGCTGCGTCAGCGCAGACAGCACGAACATGTGTGTCACCCACACCTGCAGCGCCCGCGGTTGCGCCGCGGCTTCTTGCAGTGCACGGCGCAGTTCACCCAGATGCTGCCCGTTGGTCTGTTCCGGGCTGCCGCGTGGTGACCCCAGAGCAGCCCAGGGCTCGATCTTGCCGAAGGCCAGCTTGGCGGTGTCCATGCAGCGGCACCATGGGCTGCTGCGCACACGCGCGGGTTGCAGGCCTTGTGCCATGAACCACCGGCCGATGCGGCGCGCCTGCTCGCGCCCTTCGTCGTTCAGGTTGCGCTGCGTGCTGCAGTCGCCCAGTTTGAATTGCGGTGGGTCGAAGGTGCCCGGCGCCAAAGCATGGCGAAAGGCCAGGACCACGCCGCCTTGCCGCACGGCGCGCAGCGCGTCGTTGTTTTCTTTCGTGCCTTGGCCCGAAGAAAACTGCGGCCAGCCCAGCATCGGCGTTGCCAAAAAAGCGCGGCGGCGCAGTTGCTTCATTTCAACCCCTCATCAACTTCTCTTCGGCCAAGGCCAGCGGCTCTGGCAGGCCCGACAGAACAAGCGTATCGCCAGGGGCCAGGACATGGTCAGGTCCGGGGTTGCTGATGGCGCCCGTGCTGCGCCGCACCGACACCACGCTCACACCCACGGCGTGCAGGGCTTGCGCGTCCAGCGTCTGGCCCAGGCAACGCGCGGCTTCGGGCAGCGTCACACTTTTCAAGCGCGCCTGGTCGAGTTCGGCCACGGTGTCGTCGTCAGCGCCGTGGAAGTAACCGCGCAGCAGGCTGTAGCGTGCGTCGCGTGCGTCGCGTGTGATGCGGATGACACGCTGCATGGGCACGCCGACCAGCGCCAGTGCGTGGCCGGCCAGCATGAGGCTGCCTTCGATGGCCTCGGGCACCACCTCGGTGGCGCCAGCGGCGCGCAACTTTTCGATGTCGGCGTCGTCGATGGTGCGCACGATCACCGGCACCTTGGGCGCGTGGGCCTGCACCTGGCGCAGGATCTTCAGCGCCGATGGCGTGTCGTGGTAGGTGATGACGACTGCAGCAGCGCGCGCCAGGCCGGCGGCCATCAGGCTTTGCAGTCGCGCGGCGTCACCGAAGACCACACTCTGGCCGGCGGCGGCGGCCTGGCGCACCCGGTCGGGGTCCAGGTCCAGTGCCATGTAGGGGATGCCTTCGGGCGTCAGCAGGCGCGCCAGATTCTGCCCGCTGCGGCCGTAGCCGCAGATGATGATGTGCTTCTCTGCCGCGATGGCCTTCTTGGCAATGCTGGTCAAGGCCACCGACTGCATCAGCCAGTCGCTGCTGGACAGCTTGTTGACGATGCGGTTGCTGTACAGGATGAGGAAAGGCGTGGCCAGCATGCTCAGCACCATGCTGGCCAGCACGGGGCTCATCCATTCGGGTGCCACCAGGCCGTTGTCGGCGCCCAGCGTCAGCAGCACGAAGCCAAATTCGCCGGCCTGCGCCAGGTACAGACCCGTTCGCAGCGCCACGCCAGGCTGGGCGTTGAAGGCACGCGCCAGGGCCGCCACCAGCACGGCCTTGGCGATGACGGGCCCGGTGGTCAGCAGCAGCACCAGCAACCACTGGTCGAGCACTGGCCGCCAGTCCAGCTTCATGCCGATGGTGATGAAGAACAAGCCCAGCAGCACGTCGTGGAAGGGCCGGATGTCGGTCTCCACCTGGTGTTTGTATTCGGTTTCTGCCACCAGCATGCCGGCCACAAACGCACCCAGCGCCAGGCTCAGGCCCGCGTGTTCGGTCAGGTAGGCCAGGCCCAGCGTCACCAGCAGCAGGTTCAGCATGAAGAGCTCGTCGCTCTTGCGCCGCGCCACCAGCGTGAGCCACCAGCGCATGACCTTCTGCCCGCCCACCAGCAGCACCGTCAACAGCGCTGCGGCCTTGATGAACGCCAGGCCCAGCGCCATGACCATGGCCTCGCCAGTGGACGACAGCGCCGGGATCAGCACCAGCAGCGGCACCACGGCCAGGTCCTGGAACAGCAGCACGCCCATGACCCGTTTGCCGTGTTCACTTTCCAGTTCCAGCCGCTCGGCCATGAGCTTGACGACGATGGCCGTGGAGCTCATCGAGATCGCACCACCCAGCACCACCGCGCCTTGCCACGACATCTGCCACTGGCTTTGGAAGACCGAGCTGTAGGCCCACACCAGCAGCGCATGGCCGGCCAGTGTGCCGGCTATGGTCAGCGTCACCTGCGACAGCCCCAGCCCGAACACCAGCGTGCGCATGCTCTTGAGCTTGGGCAGGTTGAATTCGAGCCCGATGACAAACATCAGGAAGACCACGCCAAACTCGGCCAGGTACTTCACACCTTCACTGTCTTGCGCAATGGCCAGTGCATTGGGGCCGATCAGCACGCCCACCACCAGGTAGCCCAGCATGGGCGGCAGCTTCAGCGAGCGGCAGACCACCACACCGAGCACCGCGGCAACCAGATAGAGCAGGACCAGTTCGAGGGTGGAAGCCAAGGCTCAGGTGCCAGCGGGGTGGGTGCCTAGAATGGGCCGATCGTATGCGACCGCCGCGACCCCTTTTGGCGAAGCCTTTGCCCGACACCGCCCCACCTCCGAAGCCCTTCGATGCCGCGCGTGCACTGCTGATGGCGGCGCGCACGTTTGACATCGAAGCGCGGGCCTTGACGGGCTTGGCGGCGCGCCAGGGCGAAGGCTTTGCGCAGGCTGTGCACACCATGCTGCTGGGCCGCGGCCGCGTGGTCGTGATGGGCATGGGCAAGAGCGGCCACGTGGGCCGCAAGATTGCCGCGACGCTGGCGTCCACCGGCACGCCGGCCCTGTTTGTGCACCCGGCCGAAGCCAGCCACGGCGACCTGGGCATGGTGACGCCGGGCGATGTGGTGCTGGCCATCAGCAACAGCGGCGAAAGCGACGAACTGGCGGCCATTCTGCCGGCCATGCGCCGCATCGGTGTCACGCTGGTGGCCATGACCGGCCAGCCGATGTCCACGCTGGCGCAACATGCCGACATCGTGATCAGCAGCGCGGTGGCAGAAGAAGCCTGCCCGCTGAACCTGGCGCCCACGGCCAGCACCACGGCGCAGATGGCGCTGGGCGATGCACTGGCCGTGGCGCTGCTGGATGCGCGCGGCTTCAAGCCCGATGACTTTGCCCGTTCGCACCCCGGCGGCAGCCTGGGTCGCAAGCTGTTGATGCATGTGCGTGACCTCATGCGCAGCGGTGACGATGTGCCGCGTGTGCCGCCCACGGCACTGATGAACGAACTGCTGCGCGAAATGACCGGCAAGGGCCTGGGTTTCACCGCCGTGGTCGATACCGATGGCAAGCCGGCCGGCATCTTCACCGACGGCGACCTGCGCCGCCTCATAGAAAACGGCGCCGACCTGCTGGTGCTGAGCGCGGCCGAGGTCATGCACCGCAGCCCGCGCCTGGTGCAGGCGGCATCGCTGGCGGTGGATGCCGCCGGGGTCATGGAGCAGCACCGTGTCACCAGTGTCCTGGTGGTCGACGAGAGGGGCTCGCTGGTGGGCGCGCTCAATTCCAACGATCTGATGCGCGCCAAGGTGATCTGAGATGCCCGGGCCCGCACTTCGATTTGCGCCTGAGCTTCTGCTGCAGGCCCAGGGCGGCGGCTTGGGCGTGAAGGCCGCCATCTTCGATGTCGACGGCGTGCTGACCGATGGCCGCCTGTACATCGGCGACCACGGCGAAACCGTCAAGGCCTTCAACACGCTGGACGGCCACGGCCTGAAGCTGCTGGCCCTGGGCGGCATCCTGCCGCTGGTGATCACCGGTCGCGATTCAGCCGCCGTGCGCAGGCGCGTGGCCGATCTGGGCTTGCAGCATGCGGTGTATGGTGCGCACGACAAGGCTGCGGCCGCGCACACGCTGCTCGGCACGCTGCAGTTGCAATGGTCCGAGGTCGCCGCCATCGGAGACGACTGGCCCGACCTTCCCTTGCTGACCCGCGCCGCGTTTGCCTGCGCGCCAGCCAACGCACATGCCGAGGTCAAGGCGGTGGCGCACCATGTCACCACCGCAAGCGGTGGCCATGGCGCGGCGCGAGAGTTCTGTGACCTGCTGTTGATGGCCTGCGGGCGCTACACCATGCTCTTGCAGCAACAGATGAACACGCTGGACGGCCAGTGAGCCTGCGCACTTGAGCGTCGAACTGCACCTGCCCGACTTGCCGGAGGTGCCCATCTCGCTGGGCCCCGCCGTGGCGGGTCCACCCCGGGTGGCAGCGCCCTGGCATCTGCGGCTGCGTGATGCGCTGTCGTCCTACCTGCCGCTGCTGCTGATGGCTTTGCTGGCGCTGGCCACCTGGTGGCTGGTGAAAAACGCGCCGCGGCCGCAACAGGTGCAGCCCGCGGCCGCGGTGTCCAGCGAACCCGACTACACGATGAGCCAGTTTGCGGTCGAACGTTTCGATGCCAACGGCCGCCTGAAACTGCGCATCGAAGGCGCGAAGCTGCGGCACTTTCCCGACACCGACCGCATCGAGATCGAAAGTGCGCAGATCCGCGCTTATGCCCCCGACGGGCGCGTGACGCTGGCCACGGCGCAACGGGCGCTGGGCAACGGTGACGGCAGCGAGATCCAGCTTCTTGGCGGCGCCGAAGTCACGGCGCAGGACGCCAGCGGCGTGCCGCTGGTCATGCGCAGCGAGTTCTTGCATGCGTTTTTGATCACCGAACGTGTGCAGTCACACCTGCCGGTGCTGGTGCGCCAGGGCGGCACCGAACTGCGTGCGGCGGGTTTGACTTACGACCACGCAGCGCGCAGGCTCGACCTGAAAGGGCCTTTGCGCGCGGTAATGCCGCCGCGGGCGCAGCCCGCACCCGCACCCGCACCCGCGCCCGCGCCGGCGGCAGCGCGGCGGCCTGCATCTTCGCCATGAGCGCCGCGCTGGTTTTCATCACCGGCGCGTCCAGCGGCATCGGGCAGGCGCTGGCGGCCCGCTATGCACAAGCCGGCTGGCGACTGGCGCTGGTGGCACGCCGCACTGCTGAGCTGCAGGCCTGGGTGCTGGCGCAAGGGCTGGACGACCGCCGCGCGGCCGTCTACGGCGCCGACGTGGCCGACGCCGACAGCATCATCGCCGCCGCACACGCGTGCATCGCCAGGCAAGGCCTGCCGGACGTCGTGATCGCCTGCGCCGGCATCAGCGTGGGCATGGACAGCGCCGAGCGCGAAGACCTGGACGTGATGCGCGACACCTTTGCCGTCAACAACTTGGGCACCGCCGCCACCTTCCACCCCTTTTTGCGGCTGATGCGGCAGCGGCACAGCGGCACGCTGGTGGGCGTGGCCAGTGTGAATGCCATTCGCGGCATGCCAGGCCATGGCGCTTACTGTGCCAGCAAGGCTGCGGTGGTGGCCTACTGCGAAAGCCTGCGCGGGGAATGCAGGCGCCAGGGCGTGAAGGTGGTGACGCTGCTGCCGGGCTACATTGCAACGCCGTTGACGGCGGGCAATCCGTACGGCATGCCCTTTCTGATGTCCGCTGCCGACTTTGCCGAGCGTGCCTTCCGGGCCATCGAGGCCGGCAGCAGTTACCGTGTCATTCCCTGGCAGATGGGTGTCGTGGCCAAGGTGCTGCGCCTGCTGCCCAACGCTGTGTTTGACCGGCTGATGAGCGACAGAGGTCGAAAGCCGCGCCGCAACTGACCGCTGCTGCGCCAAGTGGCGACAGCTGGAGCCACCAAACAAAAGGCGCCCGAAGGCGCCTTTTTTGTTGTGGGTGCAGGGACTGGTCAGTAGCCGCCGCGGCTGCCGCCGCCTCCGCCACTGCCACCGCCGTAACCACCACCACCACCGCCGCCGCTGCGGCCACCACCACCGCCACCGTAGGGGCTGCGACCACCGCCGCCACTGCCGCCGTAAGGGCTGCGACCACCGCCGCCGCCGCCAGCACCACCGGTGCCGCCGCTACCGCCACCGTAGCCACCACCACCACCGCCGCCGTAGCCACCGCCACCGCCGCTGCGACCACCACCACCGCCGCCGCCAAAGCCACCCGGGCGCTCTTCACGCGGGCGGGCTTCGTTGACGACGATCGCGCGGCCGTCGACCGGCTGCCCGTTCATGCCGTTGATGGCGGCTTGCGCTTCAGCGTCCGTGCCCATCTCCACAAAGCCGAAGCCCTTGGAGCGGCCGGTTTCGCGGTCCATCATGACCTTGGCCGACGACACATTGCCATATTGAGAGAAGGCCTGGAGCAGCGAATCGTCGCGCACCGAATAGGCCAGATTACCGACGTACAGTTTGTTTCCCACGGGGAGCCCTTAAATGAACCAGATAAACCATGCGGAGCTCAACCCTGCGTGAACCATTCAGACGAAAGGCGCGGCTGCCAGACACAGACCCTCAATTATGGGTCTCGTGCAGGTATGCCTGCAAAGTGGCGTTGCGTCAAGTGTTGTTTTGTCGTCCCCGTGCTAACCCTCGATGTGCCAGGGCGCACGGCATCGGTGCGTGCCACTGCGCTGCCTCTACCATCGCTTCATGGATCTTCTTAAGCCCCTGATCGCCTTGTTGGCCATCGTCAACCCGATCGGGGTGGTGCCGTTTTTCATCCACTTCACGCAGAATTTTTCGCGAGAACAGCGGCAACGCACCATCCGCATCAGCTCGTTTTCTGCCTTCGTGGTCATTGCCGTCAGTGCGCTGGCAGGCTTGAAGATCATCGAATTCTTCGGCATCTCGCTGGCTTCGTTCCAGGTCGGCGGGGGTTGCCTGCTGCTGCTCAGCGCGCTGGCCATGCTCAACGCGCAGCCGGCAGAAAGCAAACCCAGCGATGTGAGCGACGGCCAGGAAAAGGTGGACGCGGGGGCCAGCATCGCCGTCGTGCCGCTGACGATTCCTCTGCTTACCGGCCCTGCCACGATCTCGACGATGGTCATCTACGCCGAAAAGACACGCTTCGTCTGGCAACTGGGCGTGTTGGTGGCGTACGGCGTGGTGATTGCCATCATCACGTACATCGTGTTTTCGGCTTCGGGGCGAATCGCCAAGGTGCTGGGGCGCACGGGCATCGACGTGATGACGCGGTTGATGGGCTTGATATTGGCTGCCATGGCGGTGGAGTTGCTGGCGGACGGGCTGGTGAAGTTGTTTCCGGTGCTGGCCAGCCACGTCGTGCGCTGATGGCTGGGGTGAGCGTTGCACACAGCAAAACCAATGTTTGACTATGTGATCGTGGGTGCCGGCACGGCCGGCTGCCTGCTGGCCAACCGGTTGTCGGCCGACAAGACCTTGCGTGTGCTGTTGGTCGAGGCGGGTGGCAGCGACAACTACCACTGGATCCACATCCCGGTGGGTTACCTGTACTGCATCGGCAACCCGCGCACCGACTGGATGTACCAGACCGAAGCCGATGCCGGTCTCAACGGACGCCAGCTGCGTTATCCGCGCGGCAAGGTGCTGGGCGGCTGCAGCAGCATCAACGGCATGATCTACATGCGGGGCCAAAGCCGCGACTACGACGGCTGGGCCGCGCTGACGGGCGACGACACCTGGCGCTGGGACCACTGCGTGCCGCACTTCAAACGCCATGAAGACCACTGGCGCGGCGGCGATGCGCTGCATGGCAGCGGCGCCGAATGGCGGGTCGAACAGCAGCGCCTGTCGTGGCCCATCCTCGACGCCTTTGCCGCCGCCGCCACCGAAGCCGGCATCCCGGCCACTGCCGACTTCAACCGCGGCAGCAACGAAGGTGTGGGCTACTTCGAGGTCAACCAGAAACGCGGCGTGCGCTGGAACACCAGCAAGGCCTTTTTGCGGCCGGCCAGCGGACGACCCAATTTGCAGGTGCTGACCGCCCACCACGCCACGCGCCTGCTTCTGGACGGCCAGCGGGTGACCGGTGTCGAGCTGCAGCCGGCCGCCGGTGGTGCGCCCGTGCAGGCCCTGGCCGCGAGGGAGGTGGTGCTGTGCGCCGGGGCCCTGGGCACGCCGCAGCTGCTGCAGCTGTCGGGCATCGGCGCCGCTGCGCTGCTGCACGAACACGGCATCGCGCTGCGCCATGACCTGCCTGGCGTCGGCGAAAACCTGCAAGACCACCTGCAGATCCGCGCCGTGTTCGAGGTGCAGGGCACCCGGACGCTGAACGTCATGGCCAACAGCCTGCGGGGCAAGGCCGGCATCGCACTGGAATACCTGTTCAGGCGCAGCGGGCCCATGAGCATGGCGCCGTCGCAGCTGGGCGCTTTCACCCGGTCGTCGCCGGGCCACGCCTGGCCCAATGTGGAATACCACGTGCAGCCCTTGTCGCTGGACGCTTTCGGCCAGCCGCTGCACCGCTTCAACGCCTTCACGGCCAGCGTGTGCAACCTGAACCCCACCTCGCGCGGTTTTGTGCGCATTGCCTCACCGCGCCCGCAGGATGCGCCGCGCATCCAGGCCCGCTACCTGTCAACGCCCGAAGACCGTCTGGTGGCCGCTGAATCGCTGCGCCTGACACGGCGCATCGCCGCCATGCCCGCCTTGGCGCCTTACCAACCGCAGGAAGTGAAGCCGGGTGTGCAGTACCAGAGCGACGACGACCTGGCGCGGCTGGCCGGCGACATCGGCACCACCATCTTCCACCCCGTGGGCACCTGCCGCATGGGCCGCAGCGGCGAAGCGGGCGCGGTGGTGGATGCGCGCTTGCGTGTGCAGGGCCTGAGCGGCTTGCGCATTGCTGACGCCAGCGTCATGCCCACCATCACCAGCGGCAACACCAATGCACCAACGCTGATGATTGCCGAGCGCGCGGCACAGTGGATGCTGCAGGACGTGCGCGCGGCGGGTTAGTCCGGATACCGGCCGTGGTGTGCATGGTTACATTTCGCCCACTCCCGTTGGATCGTGTGCAAAAGCCCGGTTCTCCGGCGGAGGCCAGAGGAGACGACAGACACAACCCGAAGACCAGCAGTCGGGAACCCCGTTCATCCATTCGACCGGCCGGGCGCTTGGCGCACCAGGCCGGCAGGTTTCACAAGCGCCGCAGTTGGGGCGCTTTTTCTTTGGCTCCGCCGGCCCGTTGTGCCTACGATCGGGTTCCCATTCGTTTTGGCGCCGCCATGTCCGTGAACCCCGAACTGCGCAAGCTGGACATCGACATCCCTTCGCAGCCCCAGTCGCTGCTGGAGCTGTCGCTGCTGCTGGCCGAAGATGAAATCAACCTGCAAGCGGCGTCGACGCTGATCGAAGGCGACATGGCGCTGGCTGCTGCCGTGATGAAGGCGGTGAACTCGTCGCTGTACGGCCTGAGGGGGCGCGTGCAAAGTGTGCACCAGGCCATTACCTACCTGGGCATGCGCGAAGTCGCCGCCGTCACCTTCGAGATGGGCCTGCGTGCGGCATTCCCGCCCACGCCCGAGCTGGACCCCATCTGGCGCCGTGCCGCCTGGCGCGGCATGCTGATGGGCCGCCTGGCGCAGCGCCTGGACCTTGACGGCTGGGCCGCGCACTCGGCCGGGCTCTTTGAAGAGTGTGGCAAAGCGGTGCTCTGGCGCCATGCGCCTGACCACTACCGCGCCATGTTGCGCGCCGCGCCCGGCGACGCCGACCTGGTGCTGCTGGAACACACGGGCTTCGGCGTCAGCCACGACGCGCTGGGTGCCGCGCTGTGCGAAAGCTGGGGTCTGGGCGCCGCAGCGGTGTCCAGCGTGCGCCACCACGTGCAGGCGCAAACCAGCGGCGAGTTGCCGCCGCCGCCGGCCAAGCGCACCATCTGCGCGTTGTCGGTACTGGCCCATGCCCTGGAAACTGCGCCCGACACGCTGGACGCCGTGGCGTTGTCGGTGGCGCCACAGGCCGACCTGGAGCCGGCACTGGTGCTGCGCGCACTGCGCCAGGTGCAAGGCCAGCTGGAAGAAGCGGCGGCCAACGGCCGACAATGACCGCCTGCGCGGCATCCTGCGTCGCGCGTGAACCGCTGCCTGCCTGAGGAAAGTCCCCTGTCAGGGGCCGCCCGCCTTCGGTACCCTGCGCGCTGATTCCGCAACCGCACAAGCCCGCAAAGGGCGAGGGACCACCATGGCTTCAATCGTTTCCGACGACGCGCTGGCTCTGCAGCGCCTGTACCACTGGGAAAGCACCAGCCCCGACCGCGTGTTGTTCACCCAGCCGTTGGGCGGCGGTCAGGTGGTCACCTACACCTGGCGCCAGGTCATGGACCAGTCGCGCCGCATGGCCGCGCACATGCAGAGCCTGGGCCTGCAGCCTGGCGACAAGGTGGCGCTGCTGTCCAAGAACACCGCGCACTGGCTGATGGCGGACTTTGCGATCTGGATCGGCGGTTTTGTCTCGGTGCCGCTGTACCCCACGCTGGCGGCCGGCACCATCCGCCAGATCCTGGAACACAGCGAAGCCAAGCTGCTGTTCGTGGGCAAGCTCGACGGCTGGGAAGGCATGAAGCCCGGCATCCCCGCCGGCCTGGCTTGCATCAGCCTGCCGCTGGCACCTTCCGATGCGGCCAAGAGTTACACCACCTGGGACAGCATCATCGCCAAGACCGAGCCCATCAAGGGCAACCCGGTGCGTGATGCCGACGAGCTGGCCACCATCATGTACACCAGTGGCACCACGGGCGCGCCCAAGGGCGTGATGCACAGCTTTGCCACCTTTGCCTGGGGCGTGCAAAGTGGCCTGAAGCGGGTGCCGGCCATCAACAACAGCGCGCGCATGCTGAGCTACCTGCCGCTGTCGCACGTGGCCGAGCGCGCGCTGGTGGAGCACGGTCTCATCGCCACCGGCATGCAGGTCTATTTCGCCGAAAGCCTGGACACCTTCACGTCCGACCTGCAGCGCGCCAAGCCCACGGTGTTTTTCAGCGTGCCGCGCCTGTGGGTCAAGTTCCAGCAGGGCATCAGCGCCAAGATGCCGCCCAAGAAGCTGGACACGATGCTGAAGATTCCCATCCTGGGTGGCATCGTGCGCAAGAAGATCCTCACCGCACTGGGTCTGCAGGAATGCACCTTTGCAGCCGGCGGCGCCGCACCCATGCCGCCCGACCTGCTGCGCTGGTACAACAAGCTGGGCCTGGACCTGGTGGAGGTCTACGGCATGACCGAAAACTGCGGCGTCAGCCATGCCACGCTGCCCGGCAAGCAACGCCCGGGTACGGTGGGCCTGCCTTATGACGGCGTGCAAAGCCGCCTGGACCCCACCACCAGCGAGATCCAGATGAAAGCGCCCTGCCTCATGCTGGGTTATTTCAAGGAGCCCGAACTCACGCAGCAGACCTTCACCGCAGACGGCTGGCTGAAGACCGGCGACAAAGGTGCGATGGACGGCGAAGGCAACCTCAAGATCACCGGCCGCGTGAAAGACCTGTTCAAGACCAGCAAGGGCAAGTACGTCGCGCCCGCGCCCATCGAGGACAAGCTGGTCATGCACAACGCCATCGAGGCCTGCTGCGTGACCGGAGCCAACCTGGGCCAGCCGCTGGCGCTGGCGATGTTGAACATCGACGCCGCCAAAAAGGCCGGCACCGCCGAAGGCAAGGCCGAGCTGGAAGCCACGCTGGCCGCTCACATCAAGGCCATCAACGAAACGCTGGACCCGCATGAGCAGCTGGACTGCCTGGTGGTCACGGCCGAAGCCTGGACGGTGGACAACGACCTCATCACGCCTACCTTCAAGGTCAAGCGCAACCGCATCGAAGACCTGTTTGCGAAGAACTACGACGCCTGGGTCGGCATGCGCAAGAAGGTCATCTGGTATAGGGCTTGACCACCCCCGGAGCGGCTTTGCCGCTCCCCTTCGAGGGGGCAAAACGCTGGCGGCCCGGCAGAGCCGGTTCCGCGGCGTTTCCTCCAGGAGGGCGCTGGCTGCGCCCTGCTTCGTCAGCGTGAGGCTGCGGACGCTGCGGCTGCGGCTGCGGCTGCGGCCGCTGCCGCCGCCGCCGCCGCCGCCGCCGCCGCCGCCGCGTTGCCGCTGGGCGTGTTCACGATCACGCCGGGGCCGATGGGAATTTCATCGGACAGCGCCATGCCGGTGACGAAGTGGCGCGTCTCGCCGAAGCAGCTGGTCGGCAGGCCCACTTTTTCCTCGTAGTGCAGCGCCACGCGCTTGCCGATGCTGGTGGCGATCTGTTGGGCCACCTTGTCGTCGCGCACCGTGAAATAAAACTTCTCGGCCGTGCTGCCGGGCAGTGACACCAGGGCCAGTTCGCCTTCCCAGGTCTTGCACAGCCAGCCCTTGTTGGACAGTTTTTGCACCCAGCCTGCCCGCTCGCCGGTGGAGTAGCTCCATTGCAGGGCGACCCAGAGCCAGGCGGCCAGCAACGCGGCAATCACCATGATCGGCAGGACGAAGAGCTTGAACATGGTGGCGGCGGACTCAGGCTGAGAGGGGCGGATTATCGGCCGCGAGCCAGACCAGTTCAGCCGCTGCCAGGTCTTCGAGAGCGCTGCCCACACTCTTGAAGAGCGTGGTTTCTTCGCCGCTGCGGCGCCCCTGGGCCTGCCCCCGGCACAGCTGGGCCAACGTGCCTTGCAAGTGGGCGGGCAGAAAGTGGCCTTCGCTGACGGCTTGCAGCACATCGCCGGCCTTGGCCAGTGCCTCTTCGGTGTCGACAAAGACGCGGCTGCGCGCCAGGCAGGCGCCGTCGGCTTCGCGCATGGTGGGGGTGAAGCCGCCGATAAGGTCGAGGTGGGTGCCAGGGGCCAGCCAATCGCCGTGCACCAGCGCCTGTGTGGCCATCGTCGCGCAGCTCACGATGTGGGCCTGGCGCACAGCGGTTTGCAGATCGACCACCGCGCTCGCCTCGAAGCCTTCGTCGCACAGCTGATGCGCCAGAGCGCGGGCTGCTTCGGGTCGCCGCGCCCACACTTCCACGCGGTTCAAGTCCGGGCGCACGCTGCGCATCGCCTCAGGCAAGAGCGCGGCGACGCGGCCTGCGCCGACCAGCAGCAACCTGCTGGCGTCTTCAGGCGACAGGAAGCTGGCGGCCAGGGCCGAAGCGGCGGCCGTGCGGCGCGCAGTGAGTTCGCTGCCGTCCAGCACCGCTAGCGGCACGCCGGTGCTGGCGCTGAAGAGCGCATAGCTGGCGTGCACACCCGGCAGACCCAGCGCGGCGTTGCCCGCAAAGATGGTCACCGTCTTCACGCCCAGGCAGCCGCCTGCACGCCAGGCCGGCATCAGCAGCACGGTGCCGGCCTCGTTAATGGTGTGCGGGTGACGTGTGGGCACCTCGCAGCCGTCGATGAACGCCTGCCGCAACGCGGCCAGCAGTGCCGGCCAGGGCAGCGCCTCGCGGACGGCTTGGGCGTTGAAATGCAGCAAGTGCGAGTTCGGCAAGTGCGGGTGCAGCAAGTGCGGGTGCGGCAAGTGCGGGTGCAGCAAGCGAAGGTTCGCGATCGGTTTGCTGCTGCGCGGTGACGTGACGCGCCTACTTGGTGTTGGCCTTGAAACTGGTGAACACGCGCGTCTGCACCCGCCGGATGTCCTGCGGCACGGCGTCGGGCGTGGTGAGCTTCTTGATGTCGGCCGCGCCCAGGAAGATGGTCGGGTTTTCGGCCACGTCCTTCTTGACGAACTTCTTCGACGCCAGGTTGGGGTTGGCGTAAAACACCTTGTTGGTCAGGCTGGCGTGCACCTCGGGCTGCAGGATGTAGTTGATGAACAGGTGCGCGTTCTTGACGTTCTTGGCGTCCTTGGGGATGGCCATGGTGTCGAAGAACAGTGTGCCGCCGCTGGGCGGGATGAGCGCCCGGATGTCATGGCCGCTCTTGGTTTCGATGGCACGTGCGCGGGCGATGTTGATGTCGCCCGAATAACCCATCACCACGCACAGCTGGCCAGCAGCCATGTCATTGATGTAGCCCGATGAGGAGAAACGCGTGATGAAGGGGCGCGCCGCCTTCAGCACGTCGCGCGCGGCGTCGTAGTCCTTGGCGTTCTTGCTGTAGGGCTCTTTGCCGACGTAGATCATCGCCACCGGCATCACTTCGCTGGCCGAGTCCAGCACGTTGATGCCGCAGCCTTTGAGCTTGGCGGCGTACTCGGGCTTGAAGATCAGGTCCCAGGCGTTGGCGGGCATCGGCATGTTGCCCAGCGCCGCTTTCACCTTGCCGACGTTGATGCCCACCGTGACGTAGCCCCACAGCCAGGTCACCAGGTGTTCGTTGCCGGGGTCGATGCCGGCCAGCTTTTCCAGCAGCGCGGGGTCGAGGTTGGCCCAGTTGCCGAGCTGGCTGCGGTCCAGTTTCTGGTACAGGCCGCCCTGGATCTGCGTCTTGGCGAAGTGCGCGCTGGGCACCACGATGTCGTAACCGGTCTTGCCGGCCACCAGCTTGGCTTGCAGGATTTCGTTGTTGTCGTAGTTGTCGTAGCGCACCTTGATGCCGGTGGCTTTTTCGAAGTTCTTGATGGTGTCGTCGGCGATGTAGTCCGACCAGTTGTAGATGTTCAGCACCTTGGGCTCGGCGGCCTGGGCCCACGCGGGTGCGGTTGCGGCCAATGAGGCAGCGGCAAGGCCCAGCGCGACGATCGTGCGGGCCACAGGGGTGGATTGCGACATGGCGGGGGCTTCCTTCAAGGGTTGCTCAAGATCCATCAAAAGCGGCAAGAACCGGACCAGTCGGGATTGTGGCCGAGCGCCCCTGGGCTCGTTTCAGCTGGGGTTGAGCGGCGCTCACAATGCCGGTCACCATTTGCTGGCAACGTCTGCCTGGAGCTGAACCCATGACTGTCCTGATCCTTGGCCTGGTGCTGTTCCTGGGTGTGCATTCGGTGCGAATTTTTGCTGACGACTGGCGCACCCGCATGCGCACACGACTGGGCGAAAACGCCTTCAAGGGCGTCTATTCGGTGCTGTCGCTGGCCGGGCTGGTGCTCATCGTCTGGGGCTACGGCCTGGCGCGCCAGCAGCCGGTGCTGTTGTGGGTGCCGCCCGTCTGGACGCGCCACGTGGCTGCGCTGCTCACGATCCCGGCTTTCGTGATGCTGGCGGCGTCGCAGGTGCCGGGCAACAGCATCAAGGCGCGCCTGAAACACCCCATGGTGCTGGGCGTGAAGGTGTGGGCCCTGGCCCACTTGCTGTCCAACGGCATGCTGGCCGACGTGGTGCTGTTTGGCAGCTTCCTGGTCTGGGCGGTGTTGAGCTTTCGGGCTGCGCGCGGGCGTGACCGTGTATCGGACGCTGTCCCCGCGCCGGGCCGCATGGGGCCCACGGTCGTGGCCGTGGCCGGCGGGCTGCTGGTCTGGGCTGTCTTTGCGTTCTGGGCGCACGGTTTCTTGATCGGCGTGCGGCCTTTCGGTTGATCGGCTGAGCCCCCCCCGACCGGGGGCCATCGATCGGGGGGCGGGTGTGTGGGCCCCCTTCATTCCCGCCGTTTGGCGATGGTTCAGACGCCGGTGGCAGCCGAGCATGAGGCCCTGTTCTTTCAGGAGCCCGCCATGTTTCAGCTGCTGTCGCGTTTTTCTTCGCGTCTTTTGTCGCGTTCACTGTCCCAGTTCCCTTGGATCGCACCTTGGTGCAATTCCTTGGGCCTGCAAGGTCCACGGCCCCGGCGCACGGCCACCAGGCGCCCGCCAGAGCCGGCTGGCGAAGTCGATGGCGAAAGCGAGCCGGTGACGCCAGCTTGCGGCTGGTTCGATTCCAGCCATGAGCTTGAACAGGGCCTGATGGTGTGCGAACACGGCAACGACAGCGCCGGTGCGGCGATGGCGACGGCGATGGCGACGGCGCCGCTGGCCGACTGGCTGGACTTCGAGTTGCGCGGCTGGCGCGGTGCAGACGCACAGTTTCAAGGCGCTGCGTCGCCACAGGCATGATGTCGTTCCCGGCCTTCACGGGCCCACGCAGACCACACGATGAAACGAACTGGGATGGCGCCGCGGACGCGGTGGATGGCGATGTCGCTGTTGCGCACGCCAGTGGGTGCGCTGCTGCTGTGCACCAGCCTGCTGCTGGCGGCTTGCGGCGGCGGCACCGACCGCACCAAGTCACAGCTGCGCCTGGTGCATGCCAGCTCGGGCTACGCGCAGCTGGACCTGCGTGTTGACGAGCAGTTGCGCCAGGGCGGTGTGACGTACGGCAGCAGCGCCAGCTACGTCGAAGTCGACCCCGACGACACCGCCACCACCGTCTCCAGCTCAAGCTCGGCCACCGCACTGCTCAGCTTCACGCCTGCGCTGGCGGCCAAGAAACACTACACCGTGCTGGCCTACGGCGCGGCGGGCGTGCTGCGCCACGTGCTGCTGGACGACAACACGTCCGCGCCCGACAGCGGGCGCGCCTTGCTGCGTGTGTTGAACGCAGCGGCCGATGCCGGCGCGGTGGACATCTACCTGACGGGCAGCGACGAAGCGCTGAGCGCTGCCGTGCCGGTGCAGTCCGGCGCCAGCTTTGGCGTGTTGGGTGGCTGGATCACCGTCAACAGCGCCAACTGGCGCCTGCGTGTCACGGCGGCCGGCAGCAAGACCGACGTGCGCCTGGACGTGCCTGTGCTGGCCCTGCCCAGCCGCCACGTGACAACACTTGTGCTGACGCCCGGCGCGCGCAATGCATCGGGTCTGGAAGACGGCGGCGGGCTGCTGTCGGGCGCGCTGGCCGTAGCGCAGCAGGGCGCCGTCACCCGCGAAGACGCACGCCACGCCCGTGTGCGTCTGGCGGCTGTGGTGGCCGACAGCGGCAGCGTCGCAGCCAGCGTGGGCACGCTGACACTGGGCGCCGGGGTCGGGTCGCCTGCCCTGGCCGGCTACCAGTTGCTGGCCGCGGGTTCTGCGGCTGTGACCGTCAGCGTCAACGGCTTGCCTGTGGCCAGCCCGGCCTTCACGTTGCGCGCGGGCCGCGACTACACGCTGATGGTGCACGGCTTGCTGGCCGCGGCGCGGGTGAGCTGGATCGAAGACGACAACCGCCTGCCCAGCGACGCCAGCCGCACCAAGCTGCGGCTGATCAACGGCCTGGCAGAAACTGCAGGCACGCTGGCCATGACGCTGGACTTCAACCCGGTGGCCGACAGCGTGGGCGTCGGCACGGCGTCGGCCTATGCCAGTGTCGCGCCCACCACGGGCGGTGGCACGGACGGCGCGCTGTCCGTCACCGCGCCGAGTCTGCCAGTGCCGGTGTTCTCTGCCCGTGACCAGATCCTGCAGCCGGGCAGTGTCTACAGCGTGTTTCTAGTGGGGCGGCAGGCGGCGGCGGTGGGCATCGTGCGCAAGGACCGGTAGCAAGACTGCAAGCAGGACTGCAAACACGACTGAAAGCACGACCGCAAGCGCGTCTTCAAGCGCGACTGACAGCGCGAATTGATTCGCGACTTCGTTCGCGACTTCATGCGCAGCCTCAGGCCAGCTTGCCGGCCTGGAAGTCCTGCACCGCCTGCACGATTTCCTGCTGCGTGTTCATGACGAAGGGGCCGTACTGCGCAATCGGTTCTTTCAGCGGCTGGCCGGCGATCAGGATGGCCTGCGCGCCTTCGGGCCCGGCCTGCAGCACCGTGCCCTGACTGCCGGGTGTGTTGGCCAGGATGGCCATGCGCTGCCGCCGCACCAGGGTGTCGGCCACCGTCAGTTCACCGCGGTAGACGTAGACAAAGGCGTTCAGGCTGGCGGCCAAAGGCTGGTGGAAGGTGGCGCCGGGCGCCAGCAGCACGTCCAGGTACAGCGGCTCGGTCACCTCGCGCTGCATGGCGCCGGTCACGCCGTGGGTGTTGCCGGCGATCACACGCACGCGCACGTCGTCACCCTGCCATTCGGGCACTTCATGGCTGGCTATGTCGCGGTACAAGGGCTCGCGCATTTTGCTGTGTGAGGGCAGGTTCAGCCAAAGCTGAAAGCCTTCCATCGCGCCGTCTTCCTGCTCGGGCATTTCGCTGTGGATGACACCGCGGCCGGCGGTCATCCACTGCACGCTGCCGGGCACCAGCAGGCCTTCGTTGCCGGCGCTGTCGCGGTGGCGCATGCGCCCTTGCAGCATGTAGGTGACGGTCTCGAAGCCGCGGTGCGGGTGGTCCGGGAAACCGCCGATGTAGTCGCCCGGGTTGTCGGTGCCGAAGGCGTCCAGCATCAGGAAGGGGTCCAGCCGGCGCTGCAGGTCTTGTGTCAGCACGCGCACGAGCTTGACGCCGTCGCCGTCGCTGGTGGCTTGGCCTTGCACCAAGCGCTCTACGCGGCGCAGGGCGGTGATGGGGGATGATGTGGTGTTGGTGGTGGCGTCCATGCACAGACTGTAGCCAGCCCGCCAGCGCCATGGGTTGCGCGGGCTTGAACGCCACGTTCAAACCGCCATCAGATGCGCGTGGGTGGTAATCTGAAGCGCCCTGAGTTCCTTGAAGCGCTCGCGCAGGAGACATTGATGAAAGCAGTCTGGAAAGGCACCGTCGTTGCCGAGAGTGACGACACCGTGGTCGTCGAAGGCAACCACTACTTCCCGGCCACGGCGCTGGACCCGAAGTTCCTGCTGCCCAGCAACACCAAGACGATGTGCTCGTGGAAGGGACAGGCCAGCTACCACACGCTGTTTGTCGATGGCGACTCCAACCCCGACGCGGTCTGGTACTACCCCGACCCGAAGGACGCCGCCGCCCAGATCAAGGGCCGCGTGGCGTTCTGGAAGGGTGTGCAGGTGGTGGAGTAAGGGCAGCAGACCCTCTGGGCGATGCAGGCCGCCACCGAACTGGCAAAGGCGCTGGGCACGCGACATCGCACCCGACTGCGTGAGATGTGGCGCAGCGCCGGCTGGCCGTGTCGCGACGCGGTGGAGCTGGACCTGCTGGCCGCCGGCTTGCTCGACAGCCACCGCGACGGCGACGGGCGGGAAACGCTGCACCCCAGTCCTGCTGGGCTGGCGTGGCTGGCGGCCGCACGTCGGCGCGCCCAAGCAGGTCTGGACGCCCACGAAGCGCTTGTCGAACATGTTGCGCGCGAGATGCAGCGAGCCGGGCGCATCACCTGGCGCAGGCTGGCGCTGCGTGCGCCCCTGGCGCAGGAGGATGGGCGCACCTCCTGGGTGATGGCCATGCCGGATGTGTTTTCGATCCGCCACACCACGGTCGAGGACTACGTGGAGCCCGTGGTGCACGAGATCAAGGTCAGCCGGGCCGACTTGTTGGCCGACCTGAAGCGGCCTGCCAAGGGCCAAGCCTACCTGGCGCTGGCCAGTCAGTGCTGGTACGTCGTGCGCGAGGGCCTGTGCGACCCCGACGAGCTGCCGGCCTGCTATGGCCTCTTGCTGGCGCGCGACGAGGCTGGGCAGCAGCGCCTGGACGTGGTGCGCCCAGCGCCTCGGCGGCCCATGAAACCTGGCCTGGCGCTGTGGATGGCGCTGGCGCGCGCGGCAGCCGAGCCGGCACCTGAAGACTGCGGCCAGGACGGCCTGATGCCGGCCGATGTTCCGACTGACCGGCGGGCCCACTCGGCGACGCCGTCGCGATGAGTGCCCCGCCGCCGACATCGCCCCGCTGGTGTGCGCGCTGGTGGGCGCGCTGGTTCGGGGGCAGTGCGCCTGGCGCAGCGCAGCGACCCAGTCAACCGCCAGTGGCCGCGCCAACCGTGCAGCCGTCCTCGCCAAACGGTGCCTTGAGGCGTCCGCTGGTTGGCCGAGATGGGCGGGTCGCCGCCTTCGAATGGCTGCTGGCAGGTTTGAATCGCAGGCCCGAGCAGGAGGTACTGGCGTTGCTGGCGGCAATCGGTGCCGCACCACGACCTGGGCTGCTGACGCTGCCGCAGTCATGGCTTGACAGACCCTCCGTGTTCAGCGCCTTGCCCTCGGGCTTGTGGCTCCTGCTCGACGGCCCGGTCGATGCGGACCTGGCCCGTGCCCTGCGCGCCCGTGGCCTGCGTCTGGGTGAGCCCGACGGGCTACCCACGGCCAGCCGGCAGATCGACTTCATCGTTGCCACTGCTTCAGGCGGCGGGCTCGAAACCTTGCTGCTGTCGGCGCAGCGCTGGCGCGAAGCGCAGCCCCGGGTTCAGATGGTGGCGCTGGGGCTCACCGCCGCAGGCGACGTGGAGCAGCTGCTGGCGCAGGGCTACCACCGCGCCGGCGGCCTGCTCGGCCGCAGCAGCGCGCCGCCTGCGCCGCGGCCGCTGGGTGCCGAGGCGCACCGCATCTGCGACTTGCTCAACCGCCTGTCCAGTGACGCCGACACCGCGACGCTGGCCGAGGCGGTGCGTGGTGATGTGGCACTGGGTTACCGCTTGCTGCGCTACGCCAACAGCCCGAGCATCGGCCTTGTGCGGCCGGTGGAATCGGCCGAGCAGGCGATCGCCGTGCTGGGCCGGCGCGAGCTGACACGCTGGCTGCAGGTGCTGCTGCTGTCGGCCGCAGCCTCGCGCCCGGCGCAGCGGGCGCTGCACGAACACACGCTGGTGCGGGCGCGCCTGCTGGAAGGCTTGGCGCGCCGCCGCGGCGAGCCGGAGCCTGGCGCCTTTTTCACGCTGGGGATGCTGTCGATGCTGGAAATGCTGCTTCAGCTGCCACTGTCCACTGCACTGGCACCCCTGCGGCTGCGTGCGGAGATTCAGCAGGCGCTGTTGCAGCGGCAAGGGCCTTGGTCGCTGCAGCTGGAGTTGTTGGACGCGCTCGATGACCCCGATGAATCGCGGGCCTGGCGGGCGGCAGCAGGGCTCGGCCAGGCGGAGTGCTTGACGGAAGAAGTGGCGGCGGCCTGGGCCTGGGCGGCCGGCGTGGATGCGGGAGGCTGAAGAAATCGAAGCCCAGAGCTTCGCAAGCGGTCCTTCAGAAAGAGATGAGCCAAGGGGCAGCTGGGTTCGCCCTCATCGCCGGGCGGTGAGAGCTGAGCCCTTGGTTGCAGTCATCGGGCGCACCAATGAAAAGGCCCGTCATGGACGGGCCCTCTCATGATGCCGGATGCCGGCAGCTGGTGATCAGTCGGCTTGCTTGCGCAGGGCAAACAGCTTGCGGCGGCGCGTGGTTGCCACGCCCAGCAGTGCCATCCCGGCCAGTGCCAGGGAACCGGGTTCGGAAACCGAGCCGCCGGTGCCACCAGGGCCGCAAGTGGCGCCGTTGCCGCCGCCAGTGCCAGTGCCCGATGATCCACCCGTCAGCGTGCCGGCGCACAAGCCCACGGTGAAGCTGTCGAGCTTGAAGCGGTCGTTGCCGGCGTCCAGGCCACCACCGGCTGCGCCGAAATAGGTGGTCACCAGGAAGTAGCTGGAGTACAGCGTGCCGCTGGTATTTTGCGAGCCAGTGCCGGAGCCAAAATTGTGGTTCGATACCAAGGTCCAGCCAGTGAGCGCCGCCGCGTCGTCACTGGTGGTGCCCGTTGGTGACCGACTACCGCGGGCGTCGGTGGCAGCCACATTGGCGTTACCTGCACCGGTCCAGGCCCAGACGGAGAGGTCAGCATCTCCGCTATTCCAGCCGATCCCGACATTGGTGAGGTTGACTTTGGAGGTGCCGAAGTTCAGGAACAGCGCTTCAATGTTGCCTCCGCAACCGCTGTTGGCAGTTGATGTTGTAACGCCGCCAGTGGGTGTATTCGTCGTGCCGCAGCCTGATGCCACGTTGTCGAAGGCGTGCTGGCCGTTGGTGCCAGTTTCCTTGTTGCCGGAGTAAACGCCGAAACCGCTTGAATTGAAGTCACCGAGGTTGCCCTGTGCGAAGCCGGACTGCAACGAAGAGCTCAGCGTGGCGCCAGTAAAGCCCCACGCCTGGAGCGTGACCCCCACCGTACCAATGGGTGTACAGGTGACCGACGCATGCGCGCCCGAACCTGGATTGCATTCGTCGCCAGACGCTGCTGCGTCGAACGTGCCCTGAGCAAATGCAGCCGGGGCGC
>Ga0105044_10002067_pt1 | contig 27279 bp, 21 predicted proteins | sample MAT01_FD_78092 | JGI IMG/M metagenome (GOLD analysis project Ga0105044, IMG submission 78092) | Freshwater microbial communities from Lake Fryxell liftoff mats and glacier meltwater in Antarctica - MAT-01 | ecosystem: Environmental > Aquatic > Freshwater > Ice > Liftoff microbial mat | place... | reverse complement strand
GTTCGCGGGTTCAGGCGATGTCGTAGCGCTTCAGCTTGCGGTACATCGTGCTCTTGCCGAGCTTGAGCAGGTGCGCGGCGGCGAGCTTGTTCCCCTCGCATTGCGCGATCGCGCGCAGGAGGGCGTGCTTCTCGTAGAGCTGGAGGCTGACCGGTTCGCCCGCGGGGATGTCCCACGGTTGTGGGGCGTGCGCCAGGCGCGGCATCGGTGTGATCTCGCGCGTGGGCAACCCGGGAACCGAGTGCGTGCCCGCCGCGGAATCGGTGCGCGGCGGAGGGCGCGGGGAGAGCTCGCCCTGCACGCCCGGAGTCGCGTGATCGCGAACCAGGCGCGGCAGGTCTTCGAGCGTGACGGCGGGAGCGCGCGCACGACTGCACGCGCGCTCGAGGCACGACTCGAGCTCAGTCAGGTTGCCCGGCCAGGTATGCTCGCGGAGCGCCGCCAGCGCGGATGGGCTCAACGACTCGACTCCGCGGCCGCCCCCGAAGCGCCGCACGAACGCCACCGCCAGTTCCTCCAGGTCGCCCGGTCGATCCGCGAGCCGCGGCAGCTCGATCGCGTGGCGCGCGAGGCGCTCCCACAGATCCGGCAGGAATCGGCCCTCGGCGACCGCGGCGTCGAGCGCGCCGGTGGTCGACGCGATCAGGCGGACCTCGAGGCGTTCGCCGCGCTGCGATCCGCGGCGCTCGACCTGGCCGGTCTCGAGGAAGTGCAGAACGCGCGCCTGCAGCGCGAGCGGGAGCTCCCCGATCTCTTCGAGGACCAGCGTCCCGTCGTGCGCGAGGTGGAGATGGCCCGGGCGCTCGATCGTCGAGGCCGTGCGCGCCACGCCGAACAGCTCGGCCTCCAGATGTTCCTCGGCGTGCGCGCCGCAGCGCAGCTCGATCAACGGACCGACCGAGGTGCCCGACCAGTGGATCGTGCGCGCGAGGCGGCCGCGGCCCGACCCGCGCTCGCCACGCAGCAGCACGGGTTCGTGATGCCCGGCCGCGTGCGCCGCGTCCTCGCGCAACTTGACCGCGAGCGGGCTCGCGCCGAGCAGTCCCCAGGGTCGGAAGATCTCGCGCGCGGCCTCGGTGATCGTGGCCGCCTCCGCCCGCGGCAGCGACGGCTCCTGGACGCGCAACGCCTCGCCCGCGATCCGGCGCCGCACGCCGTCGTGCAACTCGACGATGCGCAGCGGCGGGCCGCTGTCGCGCGCCTGCGCCAGGAGCGGCACGACCACGGCGGTCATCGGGCGCGCTGGCCGGCCGCGTCGCGCGGGCAGGTCGAAGCGCAGACCTTCGCGCGCCTCGACGCGCGCGTCGCGCACGAAGGCCTCGAGCCCGCTGGCCGGGATCAGGCTGCCGAGGGGCGCACCCTCGACGCGGCTGCCGAGCAATTCGCACGCGCCGCGGTCGGCGTGGCGCACGAGGCCCTCCGCGTCGACGATGAGCACGCCGTCGGGGCGACCACCCGCGAGTTCGCGCAGCGCCGCGAGTTGCTCGACGCCCAGCGTCGGCTCGCTATCGGGACGCTCCGCCTGCGCTCCGCGTCGAGCCGGCGCGGGCGAGGGGCGCGCGTCCGCGCCAGTGCCCGGCGCCGCGGACGCGGACTTCGCGGCCGTGAGCGCCTGGACGAGGCTGTGCAATTCCTCGAGCCGCGCGCGCTGGCGCGCGAGCCCGCGCAGCACGTGCTCGAGCGCCGGCAGATCCGGCCGAGCGACGAACGCGTCGCACCCGGCTTCGTACGCGCGCACCATCTCGTCCTCGCCCGCGACCTCGTCGACGTACATCACGACCGGCACGAGCGCGAGCTCGGGGATCGCCTCGAGGCGACGGCAGACCTCGCACCCGTCGACCCCGGTGGAGAGCCGGGCGTGGACGAGGATGGCGTCGAAAGCGCCCGCGCGAGCTTCGCTCAGGCCGCGCGCGCCATTTTCGGCGACCACGATTTCGAATCCGCCTTCACTGAGGCGGCTACGCAGGACCAGGCGACGGCCTGAGTCCTCGTCGATGACGAGCAATCGACCCATGGAGGTTCCTCGAGAGCAGGCGTGCAGCGGGCGTGCACGTTGCGAAGGATGGCGATGCGTCGGGAAGGCGACGACGGACCGCACACTGTCCGAGCGCCGAGACTACGGCCGGAGGCGCGGCGTGAGAAGCACCGCCATGGGCTCTCTTTGGAAATCGTGATCTCGGCGCGCGGGCCGTGGATCGCAGCGCGCGGATCGACGCCCCCCTCTCGGGAGGGCGCGCTGGTGGGCGATGAGGGATTCGAACCCCCGGCTTCCTCCATGTAAGGGAGGCACTCTACCGCTGAGTCAATCGCCCGGAGCGTAGCGCGCTCTGGCCCGCTATCCTGCCGCGCCCGACCGATGCCGGCGAGTCCATATTCCCGGCCAGCTCGCTCCTCACCTCGGACCTCACTCCCCACACCTCCTCCATGCGCATCGCCGTCGTCGGAACGGGCTACGTCGGCCTCGTCGCGGGCACTTGCTTCGCCGAGAGCGGAAATTCTGTCGTTTGCATCGACATCGACCAGGCCAAGGTCGACGGCCTGAAGCGCGGCGTCGTGCCGATCTACGAGCCGGGGCTCGAGGAGCTCCTGGAGCGCAACGTCCGCGACGGGCGCCTCTCGTTCACGACGAGCTACGCCGAGGGCATCCAGCGCGCCGAGGTGATCTTCATCGCGGTTGGCACCCCCCCCGGGGATGACGGCGGCGCGGACCTCAAGTACGTGTTGAGCGCGGCGCGGGAGATCGGTCGCCACCTCACCGGCTACGCGGTCGTCGTCGACAAATCGACTGTGCCCGTCGGGACGGCGAAGAAGGTCTCGGCCGCGCTCCGCGAGACCACGCAGCAACCCTTCGACGTGGTCAGCAACCCGGAGTTCCTGAAGGAGGGCGCGGCGATCGACGACTTCCTGAAGCCGGACCGCGTCGTCATCGGCTCCGAGTCGAAGCGCGCGGCCGAGGTCATGGAGGAGCTCTACGCGCCCTTCGTGCGCACGGGCAACCCGATCCTGCACATGGACGTCGCGTCGGCAGAGCTGACCAAGTACGCCGCGAACGCGATGCTCGCCACGCGGATATCGTTCATGAACGAGATCGCCAACATCTGCATGAAGGTCGGCGCCAGCATCGACCACGTGCGCAAGGGCATCGGCTCGGACGCGCGCATCGGTTCGCGCTTCCTGTTCGCGGGCGTCGGTTACGGCGGCTCGTGCTTCCCGAAGGACGTGCAGGCCATCGTGCGCACGGCGGCCGAGATGGGGTACGACTTCCAGATCCTGAAGGCCGTCGAGGCGGTCAACGAGAAGCAGAAGCACCTCCTGGTCGAGATGGTGCAGAAGCATTTCGGGAAGGATTTGAAGGGCAAACGGATCGCGGTCTGGGGACTCGCGTTCAAACCGAACACGGACGACATGCGCGAAGCGCCGGCCGTCGTCGTCATCGAGGGCCTGCTCGCCGCCGGGGCGAAGGTCACGGCCTACGACCCCGAGGCCGTCCCCGAGTGCAAGAAGCGCCACTTGGGCGATCGCATCGACTACGCCGAGATGCCGATGGCGACGCTCGACGGCGCGGACGCGCTGGTCCTCGTCACGGAGTGGAACGAGTTCCGCCGACCGGATTTCGAGGCGGTGAAGAGCGCGATGAAGACGCCGGTCGTCTTCGACGGCCGCAACATCTACCCGCGCGCCACGCTCGAGCGGCTCGGGTTCACTTACTACGGGATCGGCTGCTGAAGGTCGGGAGTCAGGCTTTCCTCCGCCGTTGCCCTCCGGCTCTGCTCCGTCGCACGGCGCCGGAGCCGAGCCGGAGGAGAACGGCGGAGGAGAGCCTGACTCCCGACCGTCAGCCCGGCCTGGCCTTCCCGCCCTCCTTCTTCTCGCGCTCGCGCTTCTCGACGGCGCGCGCGAGCTCCTCCACAGCGCGCATGCCGGCGAGCGCCGCTTGCACGCGCTCGCCCAGGCGCGATTCCTCCTGCGCGGCGTCGGCGAGCTTCTCGCGGCAGCGTTCGAGCACGCCGGCGGCGCCTTCGAGGTCCGCGCGCGTCACGAGCTCCTGCGCCCACAGGTCATAGGCGCGGATGCGGTCGAGCGGGTCGTCGCCCTGGTCCGCGACGCGCGTCCAGGTGCGCAGCGCGTCGTCCGCGCGACCGAGATCCGCGAGCACGCGTCCGGTCCACAGCGAAGCGTCGTCGCGCTGGCCCGGTGCCGACGACGGGTCGGCGATGACGGCCTCGTACGCCGAGAGAGCCTCGGACAGGCGCTTCGAGCGTCGCTCCATGTGGCCGAGCTCCAGCGCCGCGCGCACGCGCCAGGGCGTCCCCGCGCCGCGCTCGCGCGCGAGGGCGAAGTCGGCTCGCGCGGACTCGACATCGCCGGAGAGCCGCATGAGGTCCGCCCGGCGGAACGCGGCCTCGGCGCACTCGGGCGAGTCGCTCGGAAAGTGCTCGCGTACCGCGCGGTACGCCGCCGCGGCCCGCGCGCGCGCGTCCGTGCGCGCGGCGGCGTCGACGCCCCGCAGTCCGCGTCGGAGTTCGTCGGCGGAATCGAGCTGCGCGCGCGCGGATTCGAGCTTTCGGACCGACGGCGCGGCCTCGCGCTCGAGCGGCGTCGCCGCGGACGATACGGCAGTCGAGGACGCGCTCGCGCACAGCGGCAGAGCACACAGAAGTTGGATCCACATCACGACGGACCTCCGGCGCGTCGTTGCGCGCCGTCATGGGGCTTCATCCGCGGCCGCGTCCGGACGCCCACTGCGTCCGGGACCGACCCGGGTTCGATCGACGGGCCGTCGGTGACCGGCCAGCCGAGTTCGTCGTCGAGCGCGAAGCGCTGGAGCAGCGCACGCGTGAGCCGCCGGCGCGCGCGAAACACGCGGTGCTTCGGCGGCAGCGCGCGTCCCGCGTCGCGCACACGGTCTGCCGCGGTTCGCGCCGGCGCCGCATCGAAGTACCAGGCCGACAACGCGCCGCGGTCGTCGGGCTCGAGGCACGAGATCGCCGCGTCGAGGTGGCCGAACGCCGCCGAACGCTCGACCACGACCCCGGACAGCTCGATCCACGCGTCCGTGGGCGCGTCTCCGGGGATCTCCTCGCGGCCTTCGAGCCCGTCGAGCACGCGCTCGTCCGCGTCCGCGCGCGGCAGGCGGGACTCGCGGCGGCGGCGATCGCGCAGCACGTTCAGCGCGATGCGCAGGATCCATGGGCGCAGCCGCGACGGATCGACGAGGTGCAGCCGAAAGCGCGCCGCACGCAAGAGCGTCTCCTGCGCCGTGTCCTCGATCTCCGCGTCGTCGCGCAGAAATCGACCGAGGTAACCCACGACGAGCGGTCGCAGGTCGCACAGTCCGTTCCAACTCGTCGTATCTCGCTGCAGGGGTCGCACGTGGTTCCTCGGCTCTCGGGGCGCAGGCGAGGAGGAGACGCGCGAATGACCATCCACGCCGATTCCACGGGACGTCGTGGGCCGCGGTCGCGGCTTGGCCCGGTGCACGGAGCGGGGAGCACGGGCGCGCGCTCGAGGCTCGGACGCGGGCGATTTCCGCGTACGCACGCCGGACAGCCGCGCGCGTGCGCTGCGACGCGGATCAACGCTGCGCGTGCTGGGTGAAAGCTGCGCGGCGACTCCGCGATTCACCGACCGGTGCGAATCCGGTCGCGGCCTACCCCGACTCGCGCACGGGCGCGCGCGCGGACGAAAGCCGTGCTCCGACGCCTCGGAACGCTTCCGCTGTGGAAAACGCGCGCGCGAGCGTCAGCCGACGACCATCGAACGCCGCAGCTCCGCGGCTTGCGAATCGCCGACGAGCTGGGCGACCAGGTCGAGCGCGAACGCCATCGCCGTGCCCGCGCCCTGGCTCGTCGTCACCTTGCGGTCGCGCACGACGAGCTCGTCCTCGACGACGGTGACGCCGGTCAGCGAAGCGCGCACGGAGGGAAACGCGGTCGCGCGCCGACCCTTCAGGATCCCGGCCGCGTGCAGGACCGTCGGCGCGGCGCAGATCGCGGCGACGTGATGGCCCTCCGCCTCGAGACGCCGCGCCAGCTCGAGCACGCGCGGATCCGCGGCGAGGTTCTTCGTCCCCGGCTGGCCGCCGGGCAGCACGAGTACGGTGAACGCAGGCGCATCGATCTGCGACCAATCCGCGTCGGCCTGCATCGTGATGCCGTGCGCGCCGCGAACCGGGCCGGGACGCAGCGAGACGACGGTCACGTCGAGCTCCGCGCGCCGCAACACGTCCACGATCGTCGCGAACTCGATCTCTTCGAAGCCGTCGGCCAGGGGAACGAGGATCTTGTGCGCGCTGGACATGGGCCGATCGTGCGCGCGGCCCCGGCACTGCGCAAGGCGACGAGCGACGTTAGCCTCGTGGAAATGGCCCCCCTCCTCGCGCTGATCACGATCCTGGCTCTGCAGACTCCCGCGCCGGTTCCCGCCGCCGACGCACCGGCGGGAAAGCGCGCAGCCGTAGACATCGCGGCGCTGATCGAACCGATCCGCCTGCGCCATGACCTGCCCGGGATCGTCGCGGCGATCGTCGATCGCGAAGGCGCCGTCGCGATCGGCGCGTGCGGCGTGCGCGAACGTGGCCAGAGCGCGTCGCTCTCGATCCTGGATCGGATGCACCTCGGCTCGTGCACGAAGTCGATGACCGCGACGCTGTGCGCGCGGCTCGTCGCGCGGGACGTCCTCGGCTGGAAGACGACGATCGGCGAGCACTTCGCGGACTCGGGCGACGGCTTTGACGCGGGCTGGAAGTCCGTAACGCTCGAGCAACTGCTCACGCTCCGCGGCGGGGTGGGAGGCGACATCGCGCCGAAGCTCTGGGGCAGGCTCTTCACCTCGAAGGCGACGCCGCGCGCACAGCGCGAGGAGCTCGCGCGCGGGATCCTGGCCTCACCGCCGAAGTCGACGCCGGGCACGCAGTTCGAGTATTCGAACGCCAGCTTCGCGATCGCCGGCCTCATGGCCGAGCGCGCGGCGGGGAAGGACTTCGAAGAGCTCATGCAACTCGAGCTCTTCACGCCGCTCGCGATGGCGAGCGCCGGATTCGGTCCGCCGCTCTCGACGAAGAGTGGTGGCGAGCCGATCGGTCACCGCCCGAACGGCCAATCGGTCGGCACCGGTATCGGTTCCGACAACCCGCCCGCGATCGCTCCGGCGGGTCGCGTGCACGCGTCGCTCGGCGACTGGGCGGAGTACGCGGCGCTCCACTTGCGCGGCGCGAAGGACGGCGGCCTCGACATCCCCGCGGCGCAGTTCGCGCGGATGCAAGCCCAGCCCGCGGACGAACTCGACGCGTATGCGATGGGCTGGGGCATCGCGCAGCGCGAATGGGGCGGCCGCGTCTTGACGCACACGGGCTCGAACACGATGTGGTTCTGCGTCGCGTGGCTCGCGCCCGAGAAGGGTTTCGGCGTGCTCGTCGCGACGAATCAGGGCGGCGATGCGGCCGAAAAGGCCTGCGACGAGGCGGCGAGCGCGCTCATCCAGGCCTGGACGAAGCGCGCGGGGGCGGCGAAGTGACCGACGCGCGGAACGTGCTCGTCTCGGCCTGCCTGCTCGGCCGCGAGTGCCGTTACGACGCGCGCGCGAACACCGACCGCGCGCTCGAGCGCCACCTGGCGGCGCAGGATCTCGTCGCCGTCCCCTTCTGTCCCGAGGAGCACGGCGGAATGGGCACGCCGCGGCCGCCGGCTTGGATCGAGCGCGAGTCCGCCGCCGCGGTGCTCGACGGTCGCGACCGCGTCGTCACCGACTCGGGCGCCGACGTCACGGCGGAGTTCGTGCGCGGCGCGGAAGGCGCTCTCGAAGTGTGCCGCGCGCATGCGATCACGCGCGCGTTCCTGAAGGCGCGCTCGCCCTCGTGCGGCTCGTGCCACACGCACGTCGCGAACGCGGTCGTCGCGGGCCGCGGGGTCACGGCGGAGCTGCTGCACCGCCACGGGATCGACGTGACGTCGGTCGAAGGTCGGCGCGAGTAGCAGCGTTCAGCGCGGATTCGTCGCCCACACTTCGATGCCGGGCGAGAACGCGCGGTCGTCGAGTTCGAGCAGCGCCACGATCGCGCGCGCGATGTCGTCGCTGACGAGCTTCGACTCGCTCAGTGCTTTGCGCGCGGGCCGGCCCGCGTGCACGCCGAAGTCGTTCTGGACCTCGCTCGGATCGACCTGCATCACGCGCACGTCCGATCCGCGCAGCTCGGCGCGCCAGCACTCGGTCAGCGCGCTCAGCGCGAACTTCGACGCGCAGTAGGCCGAACCGCCCGCGAACCCGCGGCGCGCGGCGGTCGAGCCCACGTTCACGAGCGAGCCGCGCTTCTGCGCGACGAAGATGCGCGCGCACTCGCGGCCGACGAGGAAGGCTCCCAGCGTGTTCGTCTCCCACGTGCGCCGGAAGTCGTCGGCTGTGGTCTCGACGAGCGGCGCGAAGCTGCCCGATCCGGCGTTGTTCACCAGGATGTCGAGGCCGCCCAGCGTCGCGTACGCGCGTTCGACGACGCGTTTCACTTCGTCCTCGCGCGACACGTCGCACGCGAACGGGGCCGCGCCGATCGCCGCCGCGGCTTCGCGCAGGCGCCCCTCGGTGCGCCCGCAGATCGCGACTTTCGCGCCGCGCTGCGCGCACAGCGCCGCCGTCGCGCGGCCGATACCCGATCCGCCACCCGTCACCAGCACGCGCGCGTTCTTGAGTTCCATGCGACAGAAGGTACGCGATCGAAGCAGGCCGCGGCGTATTCCGCCGCGTACCTCACTCGGTCGCGGCGTCCACGAGCGTCGCGCCCAGGACACGCACGATTTCCCGCGGTTCGAGCGCGATCAGGAAGCCGCGCCGGCCTCCGTTCAACCACACGCGCGGCAGGTCGAGGATCGTGCGCTCGACGTACACGGGCATCTTGCGCTTCGTTCCGAACGGGCTCGTCCCGCCCACTTGATAGCCCGAGTGCTTGTCGGCGACCTCTGGCGCGCACGGCTGCACGCTGCGTGCTCCGATCTGCCGTGCGAGATTCTTCGTGCTGACCTGACGGTCGCCGTGCATGAGCACGATCAGCGGCTCACGCTCGTCGTCCTCCATGACGAGCGTCTTGACGACAGCGTGCTCGTCGACGCCCAACTCGCGCGAAGACGCCGCCGTGCCGCCCTTTTCCTCGTAGCGGTAGGGATGCTCGGTGTACTTGACGCCGTGGGCGCGCAACACACGTTCGGCCTGGGTCACCATCGCGCGATCAAGGGCCAGTGATCACTGTGGGGCGATCACCGAACGGCGATCAGGGCAGCCACTGGACCTCGAGACCGTTCGTCGTGTTGAAGGTCGCGAGACCGCAATACGGCGACGGATTGCGATAGAAAACCTGGTACAGCCGGATGTCACCGCCCGACGGGACGTTGCCTTGGATCGAGAGCGGCGGCGAGCCCGGCGCACCAGCGCCCCACGACGACGTGCCGTCCGAGGTGTAGCGCGTGCCGAGGCGCACGAGCGAACCCCCGAGACAGCGGAGCCCGTCCCCGACGACCGAGCCGTTGCCGCCGTTCTGCTGGCTCGGTCCCTGGTAGAACTGGACGGTCGTGTTCGGCGGCAGATGGCGCGCGTACAAGGCGAGCGTATCGCTCGACACCAGTGCGTGTCCCGACGCCTCGAGCAGGCCGCTGCCTCCGAAGCTGTTCGGGCACCCGGCATTCCAAGACCCGACGCCGCACGGACACGCAGTCGCCGTGCCGTCACCGGAGCAGAACGTGAGGCCCACGACGCACGTGCCGACGAAGACGTCGCTCACCGTGTTCTGGTCGAGCCCCACGAGATCGTCGCCGGCGTAAGCCACCACGATGCGACTCCCGTTGGCGGACATGCCGGCCGTGTACATGTCGTAGGCCAACTGCCAGAGGCCGCCCGGCGGAAGAACGCGCTCGGTGAGACCCGTCGCGCGATCGCGACGGAAGATGTCGCGTGTGCCGTTCGTGTCGTTCGCGACCATGTCGGCCGCGGCACTCGAGTAGAGGACGTAACGCCCGTCGTGCGAGACCACCGGCGTCCACGAATCGCCCGCGCTCTCCGCGCCGCCGGTCTGGAGGCTGATGCGCTCGATGATTCCGGTCGATCGGTCGAGCACGAACGCGTCCGTCGTGCCGTTCGTGTCGCCCGCGACCAGGTCGGTCGCCGCGCTGGTGAAGCCGACGTAGCGCCCGTCGGGCGACATCGAGTAGAGGTCCGAATCCCCGGCCGGGAATCCGCCGCCCAGCCCCGGCGCGAGCAACGTCGTGGTCGCGGCCACGCGGTCGCGCACGTACATGTCCATCGTCTGAGCCGTGTCGCCGGCGACGAGAGTCGAGGCCATGCTGCCGAACGACACGTAGCGGCCGTCCGGCGTCGTGAACGAGAGCAGAGAGCCCGAACCCGACAAATCGTCACCTTGCGCGCCGCTCGTCGAGATGCTGACGCGCTCGATCGTCCCCGCCGCGCGATCGCACAGGAAAACGTCGCGCGTCCCGTTCGTGTCACCCGGCACGAGGTTGCTCGCCCAGCTGACGAAGGTGACGTAGCGCGCGCAAGCCGCGAACGCGGCGCCGAACGACGGCCCATCCCCCTGGACGCCGCTCACGGCGATGCTGACGCGCTCGATCGTGTCGCTCGCTCGATCGCGCACGTAGACGTCGAGCGCGCCGTTCGTGTCGCCCGCGACGAGAGTCGACGCCGCCGTGCTGAACGCCACGTAGCGCCCGTCGTCCGAGATCACCGGGTACGAGCAGCCCTGGTCGCACTCGACGCCGCCCGCGCCGACGCTGACGCGCTCGATGGTGCCCAACACGAGATCGCGGACGAAGATGTCGGCCACCGCGTTCGTGTCGCCGTGCACGAGGTTCGTCGCGCTCGAGGTGAACACCACGAAGCGGCCGTCGGGCGTGATCCCAGGTTGCGTGGAAGCCGCGTCGCCCTCGAGCCCGTTCACGTCGACGCTGAGGCGCTCGATGGTGCACGTCTGCGCGGTCGCGGGGGCGGCGAAAGCGAGCACGTACGACCAACACCTCAGCGCGAGAAGGAGCTGCGCGCGGGGCGACCCGTCCGCGACTTCAGGTCGGGTGCGGTTCATGGCCCTGCCGAGGATAAACCCGCGCGCGATCTTGCGGCGACTTCTCGCCGATCCGCGCGCGTTGGGATCGGAGCGAACGCTTCTCGAATCAGCGTCTGCGCCCCACCACGACCACGTGGAATCCCATCAGCGAGAGCCCGGGGGTCGCGCACACGACGCGGTCGATGGCCAGGAAGGCGCGCGTGATCCAGGCGTTGCCCGGGATGTACTTCAGGATGCCCAGATGGTCGGGGAAGCCCGCGAACACGTAGGCCAGAAACCCGTACTTCTTGACCGTCGCCACCTCGAAGCCGGCCTTCTCGCACAGCTCGACGATGCCCTTCTTCGTGAAGCCTTGGTCGCCGACGTCGAAGTGCGGGCTCTTCTTGTAGAGGACCCAACGCGCGAGCTTGATGAACGGATTGTCGTTGCACGGCTCGCTCATGACGAGCACGCCGCCGTTCTTGAGCGTCCGCCGGCAGTTGGCCAGGAATCCGACGTGGTCGCGCGTGTGGTGCAGGCTGCCCTTGCAAAAAACCACGTCGAACGCGCCGTCCTGGAACGGGAGCTTCTCCGCGTCGCCTGTGACGAGACGCGCGCCGGGCACGTACTGCTCGCTGACGAGCAGCATGTCGTGGCTGATGTCGAGCCCGACGGCGCCGGGCAGCTTCTGCGACAGCTCGGCCAGGAAGAAGCCCGTGCCGCAGCCGATGTCGAGCACGGCGCGCGATCCCGCGGGCGCGTGGCCGATCATCTCGGCGTGCCAATCCTGCTGGAAAAGCCGCGAGAACTCGAATCCGTAGCGGTACGCGTAGCGCGGCGCCAGCGCTCGGTGCAGGTCGATCTGGGCCTGGGCGTTCGAGGTCGACATGCGCGGAGCGGAAGCGGAAGCGGCGGAGAAGTCTAGCGCGCCCGATCGCCCGGATGGGCGGTACGATTCGATCGAGGACCATGTTTCGACCCACGCGGCTGGATCGAGCGGCGCTGGCGACGGCCTGCGGCGGCATGGCCGTCTGCGGCGCGCTCGCTTTGGCGTGGGCGGACGTCCTGCCGGGCGGATGGAGGCTGCGCGGGCTCGCGGAGCCGCACGTGCTGCGCGAGGCACGTGAGCGCGCGCTGCACTTCGCCGCGCGCGTGCGCGAGTTCGAGCGCGAGGACCCCGAAGCGCGCCGCGAGCCCATCGTCTTCCTGGGTTCGTCCACGATCGAGCGCTGCGATTTCGAGCGCGATTTCCCGGGTCTGCGCGCGCTCGGCCGCGGGATCGGCGGGGCCGGCGCGCGCGAACTCGCGGCGCACGTGGACCGGCTGCTCGCGGGCGTCGAGCCGCGCGCGATCGTGCTCTACGCCGGCGGCCCGGACCGCGTGGCGGCGCCGCTCGCGGTCGACGAGGTCCTGGGCTCGATCCGCGAACTCGCGCGAGCCGTCCGCGCCCGCGCGCCGCACACGCCGGTCCTGATGCTCGGCCTGCTGCCCTCGACGCGGACGCGCGGGGCCGAAGCGGACGCCCTGGAGCGCATCGACGCTGGGGTAGCGCGCATCGCGCTCGAACTCGGCTTCGCGCACGTGCACTTCCGCGACTCAGGCCTCGCGGGACCCGACCGCGCGCTCGTGGAAGCCCTTTCCACGGACGGGCTGCACCTGACTCCAGCGGGCTACGCCATTTTCGCCGAGCGCCTGCGCAGCGCACCCGAGCCGTTCGCGAGCGCGCTCGCCGGCTGATCGCGGTCCAGGCGCGGCCCTCGGGCGGTCGAAGGAAGTTCCTCCCCCGCAGACTCGTCGCCCCGCGGCGTCCCTCTCGGCACAATCGCGGACGGGTCGAGGACCCCCAATCGCGTGTTCAAGAGCGTCGGCAGCACCTGGGTCCTGAACGTGCTGCAGATCGCGTCCGTACTGGCGCTCTCGCCGTACGTGATCGCGAAGCTCGGCGACGGTCCGAACGGGCTGTGGGTCACGATCGTCTCGTTCACCGGGCTGCTCGGACTCCTGATCCTGGGCATCCCGATGGCGTCGGTGCGTTTCGTCGCCGAGGCGATCGCCAAGAAGGACCAGCCGCGCAAGGACGCGGCGATCTCGACATGTCTCGCGATCTGTCTCTTGCTCGGCGTCGGCGCGCTCGTCGTCGGCGCAGGCCTGTGGTGGGCGTTCGACGCGCGCTACCTGACGGGCGAGCTCGCCGCCGGGCTCGACGCGGCGGCGGTCGACGGCGCGCGCATCGCGTTCGCGGTCGTCGTGATCCAGGTGGCACTGGGTTTCGCGCTGCGGCTGCCGCACGGGATCCTCGATGCGCACGGCGATTTCGTAGCGCGCAACGCCGTGATGGCGGGCGAGATCGCGTTCCGCTCCATTCTGACCGTGGTGGTGCTGCGCTGGAGTCCGACGTTGCCGGCGCTGGCGGCCGTGCTCATCGTTTCGTCGGGCCTGGAGTTCGCGGCGGCTTACATCGTGCTGAAGAAGCGCCATCCGGACGTGCGCTTCTCGCTCGTCGCCTACGACAAGACGCTCGTGCGCGGAATCCTGGCCTTCAGCACGTGGGCGCTGCTCCTGAACGTCGGCGCGCTGCTCTCGTTCCGCATCGACGCGCTGGTCATCGGCGCGTACCTGCCGGCGGAAGCGGCGACACAGTTCGACATCGGCAACAAGTTCTTCGATCCGCTGACGAGCCTGGTCGTCGCCGTCAGTGCGGTCGTCCTGCCGATGGCGACGCGACTCTCCGCGACCGGGCAGCTGCACGAGCTGCGCGCCATCTTCTTGAAGTGGTCGAAGATCTGTCTTTCGCTGATCCTGATGATCGGCATCTACCTGCTCGTGCTGGGACCGTCGTTCCTCGGCGCGTGGGTCGGCGAGCGCTTCGTCGAGCCGTCCGGGCGCGTGCTGCAAGTGCTCACGATCTCGTTCCTGGCCTGGCTGCCCGTGCGCGGCGTCGCGATCGCCATCCTCTTCGGAGTGGGGAAACCGCGCGCGGCGGCGATGGCGTTTCTACTCATGGGCGCGGTGAATTTGCTCGTGAGCTTGTCGCTCGTCCATTCGATGGGGATCCTCGGCGTCGCCCTGGGTACCGCGGTCCCGAACATCGTCTTCGCTTTCTACGTCCTCGTGCTGGCCTGTCGCGAGATCGGCGTCCCGCTGCACGAGTACGCCGCGTACGTCGTCGGCCGTGCGGCGATCGGAGCGCTGATTCCGCTGGGATTCCTGCTCGCCGTGCGCTTCGGACTCGATCCGCGCGACATGCCGATGCTGCTCGTGTCGGGCGTCGCGATGGTCTTGGTGTTCGCACTGACGTGGATCTTCTTCGTGTACCGCGACGATCCTCATCTCGACGTGCGCGCGCTGCTCGGCCGCGTCGGACTACGCGGCTCCGGAGGTTCGCGGTGAGCGTGCTGTCCTGGATCGTCGGTGGAGCAGCGGCCGCAGCCGTCGCAGGAGTTCTGGCCGAGCTCGCTGCGCGCGCGTGGCTCTCGCGCAGCGGCCGCTACTACGTGTGGGCCCCGGGCGCGCGCATGCGTCTGGAGATCGACACGACGGCGCTGCCGACGCTCGAAGCCGTGGCCGAGCACAGCATCAACTCCGACGGCGAACGCGGCAGCGAAGCGCCGCCCGACGAGGGCACCTACCGCGTCCTCGTGGTCGGTGGCAGCGCGGCGGAGTGCTACTACCTCGACCAGCGGAGCCAATGGCCGCACGTGCTCGAAAAGGTGCTGTCGGAACCTGAGAACCTCAGGCGACTCGGCGTGCGCCGCGTTCACGTCGGCAACGTCGCGCGCTCGCTCGTGACCTGCCGGCACGTGGATCGCATCCTCGAGAAGACGCTCGACCGCTACACGAAACTCGACGCGATCGTGTTCCTCGTCGGCGCGAGCGACGTCGTCACGTGGATGGAGCAGGGCACGCCGCCGAAGATCGACGAGTCCCCCATCCCGGCGAGCCAGGTGTTCGCGCAGCACCCCGAGCCGCCGTTCTCCTGGTCGCCGAAGAAGGCCGCGCTGCGCCGCATCGCGTCCTCGGCGAAACGCCGCGTGCTGAAGCCCGTCGAGCGGCGCGAGCGCGCCGGCAAGCGCCTCGCCGAAGTCCGCGCGATGCGCGCGGCCGCGACGAAGCTCCTGGCGTCCGCGCCCGACGCCCGACCGATGCTCGACAACTTCGAACACTGGTTCGAGCGCTGCCTCATGCGCGCGCGCGCGAAGGCACCGCTTGTCCTCGCCGTGCGACAACCGTGGCTCGAGAAGCAGTTCACGCCCGAAGAAGAACGCTGGCTGTGGAGCTACGCCGTCGGCCGCCCGTACCACCAGAAGTGCACGACGTACTTCTCGCACGAAGCCGCGTGGTCGCTCCTCCGCGCCGTAGATCAACGCGCTGCAAGCGTCGCGCACAGGGTCGGCGTCGCCCAGCTAGACCTGATGCCGCTGCTGCCTGCCGATTTCGCGACCTGGTACGACGAGCAGCACCACACGCCGACCGGCTGCCGGCTGGTCGGCGAAGCAGTCGCCAGCGCACTCCTTGCAAAGTCGGATCCAGCACACCGAGCTTCGCAGTTCGGCACGTGAACGTTCGACGAACAGCCCTGAACGGTGCCTGGCTAACTTGCAGCATGCTGGAATGTGGGGAATCGGCTGCGGGTGCCTTTCCCCGGAAATGAACACCCGGGAAGTTAGCCAGGCTCCGGTCGGAGCTACTCGCGGGTCCGTGATGCGAGGTAGGCGTGCGACAGGAGGCCGAGCGCCACGATGTGCACGAGTTGCACGGCGTGCAGGCCGAGCCCGGTCGCGAGCGCGAGATCTTTGGGTACGCCGAGCGTGCCGAAGCCGAGCACCCAGCCGAGCTCCAGCGTGCCGAAGTTCGCGAACGCGCTGACGGGGATCAGGCTCGTCAGGATCGCGAGGCTCGAGCCGAAGGTGGCTTCGGCGAGCGTCGTCGACTCAGGCAGTCCGAGTGCGCGAGCCAGCACGGCGCAGAAGAGGAAGATCACGAGCCAGATCGGGATCGACACGAGTGCGGCGCGCAGCAGCCGGCCCTCGCCGCCCGCCTCGCGCAGCGCGCCGGCCAGCCCATCGATCTTCGTCGCGAAGCGAGCGCCAATCGCGGTTCGCGCGAGGCCGGTGAAGCGGATGGTCGCACTGGCGCAGCGTGCGAGCAGATCGCTGCGCAGCGTGAGCCAGAAGACGACCAACGCGACGGCCGCCAGCCCCGCGCCGAGCGGCGCGAACCAGGCGATGGAGGGGAACGCGCCCGACGCGGCGATGACGAAGCAGGCGATCGAGAATCCGGCCGCGAGCACGACCATGTCGAGCAGGCGGGACACGACGAGCGATGCGATGCCCGCCGCGGCCGGCACGCCGCACGAGCGCTGCGCGTAGAGGACGAACGTCGCTTCGCCGATCTTCGCCGGCAGCACGAACGCGGCCAGCGTGTGCGCGCCGCAAACGGCGAGGAATGGCGCGGGACGCACGCTGACCGTGCTCGGCAGGAGCAGCGCGAACCGCCATGCGCGCAACACGTACAACGCAACGTGGAGGCCGAACGCCGGGAGCCACGTCGCGAGCGTGAGACCGCCGAGCGCTTCGAGGAGATCGCGCGTCTGGAGCCCGCTCCACCACAGCGCGAGCGCCGTCAAACCTCCGGCCACGATGACGGAGAGTGCGACGCGGACGGATGTGCTCATCGAGACGATGCGCGCGGCTGGGGGGAACTCTTGTTCATCGAGGGGGCGCAAAGCGAGCGTCCGGCCGCGCGCTCGACGCGACGACCGGACGCCCGCGGATCCTCCCGATCCGTCACTCGAACTTCACGTGCGTTCCGCCGGAATCCTCGGCCAGCCACTCGAGGATGCTGAACTGTCCGCCGACGGCGATCGTGTTGATCACGATGCGGCGGTTCTCGTTCCAGGTCCCGACGTGCTCGCGGATCACCAGCGGCTCCACGACTTCGCCCATGGAAGGCTCGCCGTCGCTCATGACGAAGATCGTGTCGACCTCGGGGTCGGCGAACGCGTCCTTCAGCGAGTCGTACAAGTTCGTGCCGCCACCGGCCATGATCTTATCGACGTAGGCCAGCGCCTCGGCGCGGTGCTTGTCGTCGCACGGCACGAGCGCTCCGTCGGTCCAGCGCTCGACGCCGGACGAGAACAACATGATGTTGAAGAACGCGACCGGATCGAGGCTTTCCAGGCTTTTTTTCAGCTCGGCGCGCGCGACTTCCATGCGCGTCCAGCCCGGCTTGCCCTTGTAGTCATTGGCCAGCTTCTCCTCCATCGAGCCCGACACGTCGACGATGAAGATGACTCGGCGACTGACGATCTTGATGCCGAAGAACTCGCTCTTCACGCGCGTCGTCTGACGCAGGCGGTACTCCTCCTCGCCCGACCGGACCTGCACGAGATCGACATCGGAGAGCAGCTGGAAACTGTCCTTGCTGTTCCCCCACCAGTGAGCCCAAGACTTCGCGTCCTCCTGGAACGGCTGGCCGGTCAGGCGCCACAAGGCCTGCGCGAACTCGCTGAGCAGGCGACCTTCCTCCTTGCCCATGCGGTTGACGATCGCGCTGACGCTCTCCTTCGTGCGCATCTTCTCGAGCGCTTCGAGCGCCGCGAGCCGCGTCGACCAGTTCGTGTCCTCGAGCGCCGCGACGATCCGCTCCAGGTGGGTCTGGTCCGTCGTCAGTCCGAGCTGGGTCAGCGCCAGGTTCCGTACCTCGGGGTCGTCGCTCTTCGACAGCGCGATGAGCTCCTCCACCCAGGCCTTGTCGCCCACGCGGATGCGCGCTACGGCGTCGATCGCTGCGCGCCGCACGTCCTTGTCGCTGCTTTTTTCGAACAATTTCGTGAGCGCCGCGCCCGCGTTCTGGGCCCGCCGTTCCCCGAGGATCCGCGCCGCCGCCGCGACGACCTCAGGCTCCTTGTCCGACAGCATCTTCAACAGAGCCTTGTCCACACGTTCATCCGGCAAGGATCGAACGGCGTACATCTGGAACAACTTCTCATGCGCCTTCCCGCGGCCAAGTTCGTTCAGGAGATCCTTGTTCACGCCGGGGTCGTTGAACTCCGTCAGGATCTCCGCCAGCCCGCGTCGCAGCTCGACCGGGATGTCCACGCGGATGGCGCGCTTGATGAACTCCGGCGCGGCCTTGGTTCCGTCGATCTTCGCCACGATGCGCGCGGCGACCACGCGGTTCTCGGGCTGTTCCCCGTCGTGCTTGACCACCGCCCAAGCGATCTCGAGCGTCTTCTTGTCGCCCCGCTCGGCGAGCTCCTGCAGCGCGCCCTTCCTGATCTTCGCGAAACCCTCCTTGGTCGCCGCGTCGACGAGCTCTTCGATCGAGAGCTTAGGCACGATCGCCATGAACGCGGAGAGTCGCATCGAGTTGAGGATCACGCCCGCGCGCGGTTTGGCCTCTTCCTCGTCCTTTTCGCCCTTTTTGGCCTTCTTGACCTTGGGCTTGCCCTTGTCGCCGTCCTCGTCCCGCTTGGGCTTCCAGATCAGTCGGTAAAACGCGTGGTCGGCTTCGTTCGACAGCGCGATGTGCGCATTCAGTGCGCGCTCGCGCACGGCGTCGTCCGCCGGCGACTTGACGATGAGCTCGAGCCAGTGCTTGCCGCTGACGGAGGACGAACCGAGCGACTCGACGGCCGCCGCGCGCAGCTCGGCCTCCGGCGACGCGGTCGCCTCGTCGGTCAGCCGCTGCATGGCCTTCTGCTCGCACTCCGCGACGCCGTCGAAGAGCCGCAGCGCGCGGATGACCTCGCGCTTCATGAACACCGTCTGGAAATCGTCGTAGGCCGCGATCAGCGCTTCGAGCGCGCGCAGCGTGCGCAGTCCCCCGAGTTCGCTGACGACCTCTTCCTTCGTCCGATCACCGTCGGCCTTGATCTTGGCGACGAGCTCGGCCGTCTTGTCCGCGGTGCCCTGCGCGTCCTGAGCCGCGGGCGCCGCGACGAGCACGGTGGCGAGGACGAGGGCGAAGGCAGCGAGACCGAGGAGTCCGGATCGAAACGACATCAGGGTCACGGTGTGCGGAGTGTTCGGCAAGGCAGTTGCTGAGGCGAGCGCAGTCGCTTGGGCGGGAACGAACCAGGAAACGAGCTATGAGATCGGAAACCTCTTCCGTCGCAGTGTCAACTTCGAACGCGCTCGGGCCGATAGGGCTCGTCCCGGTCCATTCCCCGCGATTCGGGTTGAACCGGCATCCCCTGCCCGCCTACTTGATCCCGACACCCCCTCGGTCCGACGCCTTGAACACGCTAGCCAGCTCGACTCCCCTGCTGTCCGCCGACCGCGCCCGCACCTTGCTGCGGCGCCTGCGCGACCTGAACTTGATCGCCGGACCGGTCGCGTTGACCCGCGAGGCGTTCGTGACGATCGCCGGATGCTTGTCTCTCGATGGACCGGCCGAAGCAGGCGTGCGCTATCTGCTGCGCTTCGTGGACGGCAGCGAGCGGACGCTCGAGATCGGCTGGAACGGAGCGGGGCTCGTGATGAGCGTGCACGGCCCGGGTCCGTCCGACGCGCGGACCTTGCGCGTGGCGGTCGGGTGCGATTCCGACGGTCGAGCGTGCGCTCCCGCGATCGGCGCGCGCGTGCGGCCGGACACGACGGACCGGCGCGAGCTCGAGCACTTCCTGCGCCGCGTGGTGCGGGCGGTCGCGCGCTGAAACGGGGCTCGGCGAGCGGCGGAGGAGTGTCCAAAGCCTGGCGTGCAGTGGAGTGCAGAATCTGCAAGACCGATTGTCGGTGCCACCGCGAGCACGGATCCTGAGGACGTAGACGAGGGCGCAGGAGCGGTACACGAGTTCGATATTCGATGACCGGCGCGAGGTCCGCAGGTTCGCGCGGATCCGCGACGAACGCACCCTGCGCGCGTTGACGCCGGACGAAATCGAGCTGAACGTACGAGTCGCCGGCCTCGAGCCCGTGCGGACGAGCGGGAGCGGCGGCGTGCTGACCACGATCGCGCGGCGCGCGTGACGAAGGTGCTTCCCCAGCCTTTGCCTGCGATGCGACGATGAGCCCGATGGACGACCGCCAAAAGCTGTTCGGCGCCGTGCTGGGCACCATCCAGGCCGAGCTGGACTGGGAGCGCCTCGGGCGCGCGTACTGCGAGGGCGACGGGACCGACTTCTTCGACGACGAGCTGCGCGAGCGCTGGTTGGACGTCGGGCTGCAGATCGCGGACACGCTGGCGGAGGCGCTGAATGGATCGAAGGGCCGGAGTGTGTACATCGGCGCGGCGCTGGCCGAGGTGCCGACGATGCTCGTCGAGTCGATCGTGCTGGGGCGCGACGTGGTGTGGATCAACTTGCCGGGCGACGAGATCGACGAGCTGGCGCGGGTGATGCGGCTGGCGGCGGAGAAGTTCGGGATCGCGCTGCCGATGCCGTCTTTCGAGCGCGTGGAAAGCCTGCCGCGCGCGTCGTTCGATCATGTGTGGATGGTGAGCGTGCTGACGGACCCGGATCACTTCCCGGCGTTGCACGACGAGCTGTATGAGCGGCACGGGACCGAACTGGCGACGGGGCGCGGCTCGCTCACCGAGGACCGGGAGCGCGCCAAACACCTAGCGCGAAGCGTTCTGGAGCTCGCGCCAATGGCCGCGTTCGTGACGACGACCGACGAAGAGCTCGAGATCGTTCGCTTCGAGGCCAGGTCGCGCGGTTCTGCGCTGAACCAGCTCGACGCAGATCGAGTGTCGGCGATCGTCGGTGATCGAGTGCGCGTGTGCCGAGTAAGCGACCTCCAGAGACGGACCTGACAGACGCATGCAGGGCAAGGCGCCAGCATTGGGCGCACACTTGAATGCGCGGACTGTTCCGTGGTGCCGGCACGCGTCTCGGTGCGTGAATCAGGGCACAAGCAGCTCGACATCGACACGCGTCGAGGGCTCGACGGTGAAAGAGCCCCCAACCGGGCTGCCATCCGAGCCCACCGCATACCACTGATATCGACCGTGCGGAATGCCGTCGAGACGTAAAACGCCATCGGAGTCTGTGGTGAGCGTCGGACTACTGGAGTCGGCGAGGCCCTGACGAATCCACTCGGCTGCGGAGGTCTGGAACTCCTCGGATCGGATGTCGAGGGTGAGGTCGCGCACGGGGAGTCCTGAACGCTTAGCGGTGAGGAGCACGCTGCCGCGACGGCGGACGTCGATGCGGATGGACGTGCCGAGATCCCGGACAGGGACAACCTGGGTATTCGGCCAAACCGTTGGATGCACGGCTCTGACCACGTAGTCGTCGGCGAGCAGCGGTCCGAACGTGACTTGGCTTTCGGCATTGGTGTTCTGGGAATCGAGTATGAACTCGACTCCATCTCGCACTCCGAGGTGGACTAGACACCCCGGCACCGGGCTTCCGGTATCGTGGACGGTGACACCCAATCGAGCCGTCGGGTCGAAAACCACCTCGGTTCCGTCCTCCCCTACCGGAATATGGTGAATGATTCCAAACCCACCAGATTCATTCAGGACGCACAAGTCCAAGGAGTCGAATGGCACGATTGGGAGGGGGATCATGCCCTGTGCATCCGTGACAGCCGAATAGCTCCACTCCGACGCAACTTTGCAAACCTTCACGGGAAGCGCGGGGAGGGGGTTGCGATCGCGATCGAGGATCCTCACGGACATCGGCATATCGTCGATTTCGAAGCGAACAAGGCCCTGCTTTCGCTCGGTCACGTCGACGCGCCTGAGTGCGATGTGGCGACCATTGACGTCCTGCAGGATCAACAGAAGCTCCTTCTCGTCGGCGATACCGATAGCGACCCTCCGATTCTTCGGGACAGCCACGTGCGTCATCTCGTTGCTCAGCTTGCCATCGGCTCTGTACGCGCGCACGTTCAGCCAAAGCCCATCCGGAAGTGAGGTTACAGCCCGCCCCGTGATCTCTACCTCGACCTCTACACGATGCATGCTGGGAATCGCGACACGATTCTCCTTTCGAGCATCGACCTCAAGGCTCGCGATGAAGCCCCTCTCTCCGGGAAAGTCCGCTCGCAGGGTCCACGGTCCCGGCGCGAGTCCATCGAAGCGCAACAGGCCATCAGCGGGGAAGCGACGCGGCTCGAAGACTCCAGGTCCCTCGATTCGACATTCGACAGAACCGGGGTCCATGCCGGGTGATGGGGCCAGTTCGACCGTGAGCGAGGCTCCCTTCGTGAGGGCGATCACCCCGAAGTCGTTCGAGCTCGTGCTCGTGATCTCGCAGAACTCAACGGTCCCCGCGTACCCATCGAGATCGATCGAAACAAATCCTCGTCCGCTTGCGAAGCCCCGAACTTCGAAACGTCCGTCGGAACCCGTGAGGACCGGCACGCCAAAGGGGGCGAGCATTTGTCTTCCGTGCGATGTCCACGCTTGCACGACAGCCCCCGCCAAGGGCTCGCTGTTCTTCGCATCCACGACTCGCCCCCTGCCTGGGAGCGGGTCGGCAAGCTCTAGTGTGATCGGCTCGAGGGTCACATTCGCCTCGACGTGCAGGAGAACCTCACGGCTTCTCGTCAGTCCTGCACTCACCGCTAACACGGTTACATCGCCGAAGGCGACGTTCTCGAGGCTAAAACTCCCGTCCTTTCGGCTTCGAAATACCTGCGTCTGGTGCTTCTCGATGTCCGCCCCCCAGAAGTCGAGCACGAAGTCGCGCACCGGCTGGCCGAAATGCAGAACTCGCCCTCGGACGATGCCTGCTCGTCCGAGCACGACCTCGAGGTACGGGGTCACATCGGCCTGGACTTCGAACGGTTCCTGGAAGACGGCGTAACCCGGCGCGCGAGCGTTGATCAGGACGTGCCCCAGAGGAGCACGACCCACGAAAGCATAGCCCTCAGCATCGCTGACTCCCCTCGCCTTCTCCCACTGCTCGCCGGCCCGCCAGAGGAGGGAAACGTAGGCGCCAGGTATGGGCTTCAGGTCCGCGTCGACCGTACGGATGGGCATGCTCAGCCCACGCTGAACCGTCAGCTCGACGAACGCGCCCCCCCCATCTGGAGGCTGAACGAAGTCCGCTGAACTGGCGACGAAGCCCGGCCCTTGAGCCTGAATCAAGTAGCGGCTGTCGAGATCGACTGGCAGGTTCATCGGCCCGAACGAACCATCATCGGACACGGCATGTCGCCCGACTCTATCTCCGGTTGATCCGCTCAGCGCGTATACAGAAACTTCCGCTCCTTGCAAGTCGACAGCAGGCTCACCGGCAACCACCTTCCCAGAGACGAGGATTTGCGAGGCAAGCTCGATCGTGATCGCATCAGGTGCCTCGATTCGAGTGGGCTTGGATATGCGAGGCCCGTCGACAGCCCAGCAGAGTTGGGGAGCTGCGAGGGAAGGGAGAGCGACCTCACCCTCTGCGTTGGTAACATCGACTCGAACGAGATACAGACCATCGCGCCTCAGCGACTGACTCTTCAACTCTTGACCAACAGGATATAGATCCTGCACGCTGTAAACGCTCACGCCCGCGGCGGGCTGGTCCTCTGCATCCACCACGCGCACGCGGATGATGGCCGCTGACTCCAGCACTATTTCGGCAGGCAAGACCGGAATGGATCCAGCAGAGAACGCAACCATCTTCGCCTGGTGGCGCGCGCTTGTAACCCACAACCTGCTGGAATGGCCCGCATCGAACGCTTGATGCGCGAGCAAGAGTTCTCCAGCCGAATTGCTGGTACCCACCGACGAGCGCATCAGAAAAGCCGGCCAATCACGGTTGGGCCATACGCGCTCCTCGTTCCATGCGGGGTCTTCCTCGGCCCACAACCCCACTGCTCCGGCAATGGGCTGTCGATTGGAGTCGAGGACTCGAACGAGTCCGCTTCGCGCCACAGAACGCTTGTCGCTCGTCCTTGGAGCCAGTTCAGGGTGGCCTGGATTGCCGGCCGCGGAATGAAGACTCCCAGGCAGTGCGCCCTCGAGCGTGGCATCCGGGTCTTGCCCCTGCTGCAAAGGAGACGGTCCAGGCAACAGGAGTGACTCCGACGAGGAATTGCGAAGCCACACGACGAGGCACGAGACGCCAAGGACCAGCAGCAGCCCAGCTACGGCAAACCGCGACACTGAGGCACTCCTCACGGATTCGGAGGTGGGATCGGACGCGGAATGTGCGTGGTGGGTCTGCCGGGTGCCTCGACCTTGTTGCCGACAGGCGGTCGGGGTGGCACGCCGGTGCTACCGCCCTGCGCGCTAGCGAGCACGGACACCAGTACTACCATCGCCAACAACGCGAAGAGATGAAGGGCACTTCTAGACCGCAAACGCACGAAGCACCTCCATGGCGAGAGAGTGTCGGTCGGAATGCAGGGTGCTGAGCGCCTGACTGAGTGCGCTCCTATGTGTCGCGTTCGGCAGCAAATCGCGATGCTCGTACCATGCCGAGAACTCCGCCTTGGCGCTAGGCTCCGCAACTAGAGCACGTTCGAACTGATCGAGGCCCTTTGTGAGTAGAGTCGAGTCTCCGACCAGGAGCGCCGAGAGTGCTCGGTTCCCTTGCGCAATCAACCAACCCTCCTCGAGGGTGCACGCGCGATCCGCGGCGGTCCAGGCCTCCCGGTACCGTCCCAGATTGAAGAGCAAGTCCCCAGCGTTGGTCCAAGCAACGGCAAGGTGATGCTTGGAGCTCCCTCCCGCGAGAACCCCTTCGAGAGCCAGGAGCGCCGCTCGAAACTGTCCTGCGCCGCGCAAGTCCAAACTCATGTAGATCCTCGAGCTGTTTGCGGGTACGAGGCGGTGCGCAGATCCGGCGAGCTGGCCGCTCGCGGGCCACTCGCCCACGTTCGGTGACACGCAACCCTCCAGGAGGTTCATGACGTCCTCGTCCGAGCCGGACTCTCGCGATGAGGCCAGCACGTTGGAGGCAAAGGCTCGAACGGTGCCAACGGAGGGAATCGCAGCCCGCAGCGGAGCGAATGCACGGTCCGCAACAAAGCCATGGGTCGACTCACCCGTCGTCAAGCGCACATACGCCGCCTGCCTCAACGCAAACGCCACTTCCTCCCGGTACACCTGCACGAGATGCCGCTCCGCCGCCGACAGCCCAGCCGACCTCGCGTGCACCACCGTGTCGCGCTCCAACACAGTCCGCGCGACATCCTTCCGCGGCACGCGCAACAGCGCCGAACCCGGCCGCTTCGCGACCTCACGGAGGATCTCCTCGACCTCGGGTTGCAGCGTGATGACGTCACGGCTCATCGGCGCGATCCTCCAGGAAGTCGTCCAGGTCCAGCTCGTCCCGCAGGCCGAGCAGCCATAGTGCTCGCTTCACGCATGCTCGTGCACGCTCCTCTGTCAGACCGTTGCTCGCTGCCCAATCCGTGGGTTTCTGCCCGTCGATCACGATCCCGAAGAAGGCAGTGCGCACATCGTACGCCGCTTGGTTGAAGGCCGCACAACCCCGCGTCACCAGCGCGGGTTCAACGCCCAAGACATCTGCGACGCCTTGGATCCATGGATCCTCGGGAATTCCGTGCAGGTCGCGCGCTCGCAACGCCTCGGCGTCTTCGGCCACGAGCTCCTTCAGGGCCTTGCGGATGTGCTCGGCGAGCCAGATGTCGAGGCCGGGCACGCCCTGGTACTTGGCTGCATGACGAGCGACGTGCGCGGACGCCCGCAGGTAGAGCCGGCGCGAGTCCAACAACAGCGCTTGGGAGAGCGTGCGCTCCTGGCAGCGCGGCCCGAGCTTCAACGGGTCGCCCTCGATCAGCTTCGCCAGTACTTCACGGGGCGAGCCAACGTCGAGGACACCCCGCCAAATCACTTCGACTTGCGGAGGCCGTTCGGGCTCAGGACTGGGGAGAGATTCCACCATCGTCCGCCACGCAAACGGGACGCGGGGAAGCGCACGTGGCTGTCGAGATGGTAGGTGTGATTCCGCAGGGTTGTCCAGTCGCTCCGAGCGGATCCTCCCCCCACGGCCACGATCCTGCTCGCGCCACCTCCATCGGACTCCCCCACCCATGAAGTACCAGGCAGATTCCACCCGTCGCTCCTTCCTCACCACCTCCGCCGCCGCCCTCGGCGTGCTCGCGCTCCCCGCGTGCTCCACTTTCGGCGGGAAACGCCGCACGAAAGGCCGCCTCCGCCACGCAGCCGTCGGCTGCGGCGGCATGGGTGAGCACGACCTCGCGCGCATCGCGTCCCACCCCGACGTCGACGTCGTCGCGCTCTGCGACGTCGACCGCGGCACGCTCGCCAAGGCTGCCGCGCGCTACCCGAACGCGCGCCTCTACCGCGATTGGCGCGAGCTCATGGAGCACGAGGACTCCTTCGACTCCGTCCACGTCACGATCCCCGACCACATGCACGCGGTCGTCATGCTCGCCGCGCTCGAGCGCGAGAAGCACGTCTACGGCCAGAAGCCTCTCACGCGCACGATTCGCGAAGTTCGCGACGTTCGCAACGCCGCGCGTCGAGCTCGCACCGCGACGCAGATGGGCATCCAGAATCGCTCGCAGCCGCGGCTGCGCGCTGCGCACGCGCTCTTCCAAGAGGGTCACATCGGCCGCGTCCACACCGTCCACGTCTGGACCGATCGGCCGAACGGTTGGTGGCCGCAGGGTGTCGGGCGGCCGGCCAACATCGATCCCGTCCCCGTCGATCTCGACTGGGATCTGTGGCTCGGCGTCGCGCCCGAGCGGCCGTACGCGAATGGCTCGTACCACCCGTTCGCGTGGCGTGGGTGGAAGGACTTCGGCTCGGGCGCGCAGGGCGACATGGGGTGTCACCTCATGGATCCGGCGTTGTGGTTCCTCGGCCTCGGGCCGGCGCTCAACGTGCGCTCGGACGGGCCGGTGCCGAACGACGAGACGTTTCCGCTGTGGTCCGAAACGCGCTACGAGTTCGCGCCCACGCCGCACACGACGCGCGGGCCGCTCGTGCTGCACTGGCACGACGGCGGGCACAAGCCGCCGGCCGCGCTGATCGCGGACCTGAACGCGGGCGAAGTCGGCGGGAACGGCTGCATGTTCGTCGGCGAGAAGGGCGCGCTCATCGCGAGCTCGGAGGCGCTGCCGCGGCTCGTCGGCGATCCGAGCTTCGCGTACGTGCCCATCCCGGCGGGCGACGAGGTCGATCACTGGCACCAGTGGGTGGACGCGTGCCTCGATCGCGGCGAGACCACGGCGTTTTTCGAGTACGCGAGCGCGCTGACCGAGGTCGTCCTGCTGGGTAACGTCGCGCTGCAGATGCCGCACGAGGAGCTGCGCTGGGACTCGGCGGCGCTCGCGTTCCCGGATCGGCCGGAGGCGGACGACCTG
>Ga0105044_10002065_pt1 | contig 27287 bp, 22 predicted proteins | sample MAT01_FD_78092 | JGI IMG/M metagenome (GOLD analysis project Ga0105044, IMG submission 78092) | Freshwater microbial communities from Lake Fryxell liftoff mats and glacier meltwater in Antarctica - MAT-01 | ecosystem: Environmental > Aquatic > Freshwater > Ice > Liftoff microbial mat | place... | reverse complement strand
TGTTCCTGGCCGTGCGCGGCGTGGGCAACGCGCGCTTCAGCTTCTGGCGCGCGCCGGCCGCACATGCGTCGCAGCTGGCCACCGACGACATCCTGCACCGCGTGCGCCTGGACCATCTGGCGCACGAACTGGTGGGCAATCTGGCGCACGGCCAACAGCGGCAGCTGGAGATCGGCATGGCGCTGGCCGGTGCGCCGCGGCTGATCCTGTTCGACGAACCGGCGGCCGGGCTGTCGCCGGCCGAGCGGCGCGAACTGGTGGCCTTGCTGCGCGGCCTTCCTGCCCACATGAGCTTTGTGTTGATCGAACACGACCTGGACATCGCACTGCGCGTGGTGGAACGCGTGACGGTCATGCACAACGGGCTTGTGCTCAAACACGGCACGCCCGACGAGATCGAAAACGACGCGCAGGTGCAGGCCATTTATATGGGTGGAAAACAGGGAAGTGCGCACTGATGGCTTGGTGGAACCGCGCGGATGAACCGGACGCCAGAACGAGGGCGTCCAAGGCGCCGCTGCTCGTCATCGAAGGCCTGGACGTGTACTACGGTCGCGCTCACGCGCTGCAGGGTGTCAGCCTGCAGCTGGACCGCGGCGTGCTGGGCATCGTCGGCCGCAACGGCATGGGCAAGACCACGCTGTGCAATGCCATCACCGGTCTGGTGCCGGCTTCGGGCAGCATCAAACTGGCGGGCGAAGAAATTCTGGGCTTGAGCCCGAACGCGATCACGCAAAAAGGCATCGCCTACGTGCCGCAAGGCCGGCGCGTTTGGCCGTCGTTGTCGGTGGACGAAACGCTGCGCCTGGTGGCGCGCAAGAAGCGTGACGTCGAGCGTGTCTACAGCCTGTTCCCGCGCCTGGCCGAACGCAAGGGCCATGGCGGCGGCCAGCTCTCGGGTGGCGAGCAGCAGATGCTGGCCATCGGCCGCGCGCTGCTGCTCGAGCCGCGCCTCTTGGTCATGGACGAGCCCACCGAGGGCCTGGCGCCAGTGATCGTGCAGCACGTGGAGCGTTCACTGCGCGAGCTGGTGGCCGAGGGTGACATCAGCATCCTCTTGATCGAACAGAACCTGGGCGTGGCGCTGGATGTGGCCGATCAGGTGGGCGTCATGGTCAACGGGCGCATTGCCCACCTGATGCCGGCGTCGACTCTGGCCGCCGACCGCACACTGCAGGAGCAACTGCTGGGCGTGAAGAGCGGCGGCGGGCACGACGAGCCCGAAGAAGAAGCTGCGCCACCACCGGCTGCGGATGCTGAGCCGCAGCAGGTGTACACCGTGCAGCGGGCATACGGCGACGGCGCGCCGTCACTGAACGACCTGGCACCGCGCACCGTGCGGGGCTTCAACCGGTGGAATGCGGGCGGCACGGCGGCGCCAGTCAGCGACATCGCCCGCGGCGCTGAAGCTGCGCCCCGCGCCGGCAGCGCTGCCAGCCCCGCTGGCCAAGCCGGCAAGGTGCTGGAGTTCCCCGTCGCCGCCACCAGCGTGCGTGCAGCCTACGTGGCTGGCACCTTCGACACCAAGGCGCGTGAACTGTTCTTCTTGCGCCAATGCCTGGAAAAGCTGGGCCTGCGCGTGGTCACGGTCGACCTGTCGACAAGCGGCAAACCTTCACCGGCCAGCGTGCACCCGCGCGAGGTCGCGCGCCACCACCCGCAAGGCGAAGCGGCCGTGTTCAGCGGCGACCGCGGCAGCGCCGTCACCGCCATGGCGCTGGCTTTCGAGACTTACGTGCGCACCCGACGCGCCCTGGGCGGCATCATCTCGGCAGGTGGTTCGGGCGGCACCTCGCTCGCCACACCGGCCATGCGCGCTTTGCCCATCGGCGTGCCCAAGGTGATGGTCAGCACCATGGCCAGCGGTGACACCCGGCCCTATGTCGGCCCCAGCGACATCTGCATGATGTATTCGGTGACCGACGTGCAGGGCATCAACCGCATCAGCGAGAGAGTGCTGGCCAATGCGGCGCATGCGCTGGCCGGCATGGTCACCCACCCGCCGGTCGAATCGGCCATCACCAAGCCGGCGCTGGGCCTGAGCATGTTCGGTGTCACCACGCCTTGTGTGCAGGCGGTGACGAAGCTGCTCAGCGACGACTACGACTGCCTGGTCTTCCACGCCACTGGGGTGGGTGGGCAGAGCATGGAAAAGCTCGTCGAGTCGGGCCTGCTCGAAGGTGTGATCGATGTGTCCACCACCGAGGTGGCCGACGAAATCGGTGGCGGTGTGCTGTCGGCCGGCGCCACGCGGCTAGACGTGTTTGCGCAGTGGCGCACGCCCTACGTGGGCTCTTGCGGCGCGCTGGACATGGTGAACTTCGGCGCCTTCGACACCGTGCCCGAGCGCCTGCGCGGCCGCAAGCTTTACCGCCACAACCCGACGGTGACGCTGATGCGCACCACGGTCGAAGAAAACCGCGCGATCGGGGAGTTCATCGCCACCAAGCTCAATGCCATGTTGGGACCGGTGCGCTTCCTGATTCCCGAAGGCGGCGTTTCGTCGATCGACAAACCCGGCCAGCCCTTTCACGACCCCGAGGCCGATCGCATGCTGTTTGCCACACTGGAACAACATTTTCGCAGCGGCCCCGACCGCCGCCTGGTGCGCCTGCCGCACCACATCAACGACGACGCGTTTGCTGCCGCGCTGGTGGCCGCCTGGCATGAAGTGGCACGCTTGGGCAGCAGCGCCCGCCGCGCCTGAAGCCCCGGCCGAAGACGACAGAACAAGACCGAACAAGGCCGAAAAAGAGAGAGCCCACCCATGCCGCGCATCAACCGCCAGACCCTGCTTGAACGCTTCCGCACCAAGATCGCGGCGGGCCAGCCCTTGATCGGCGGCGGCGCAGGCACCGGCCTGTCGGCCAAGTGCGAAGAAGCCGGTGGCATCGACCTGATCGTGATCTACAACTCCGGCCGCTACCGCATGGCCGGACGCGGCTCGCTGGCCGGACTGCTGGCGTATGGCAACGCCAATGAAATCGTCTGCGAGATGGCCACCGAGGTGCTGCCGGTGGTGAAACACACGCCCGTGCTGGCGGGTGTGAACGGCACCGACCCGTTCATGATTCCCGACCAGTTCTTGCGCCGGCTCATCGACCTGGGCTTTTCCGGCATCCAGAACTTTCCTACCGTGGGCCTGATCGACGGCACCTTCCGCGCCAACCTGGAAGAAACCGGCATGAGCTACGCGCTGGAAGTGGAGCTCATCGCCCGTGCACATGAGATGGACCTGCTGACCACGCCTTATGTCTTCAGCCAAGCCAATGCGCGGCAGATGGCGGCGGCCGGCGCCGACATCGTGGTCTGCCACCTGGGCCTGACCACCGGTGGCGCGATTGGCGCGGGCACGGCCATGCAACTGGTCGACTGCGTGGCACCCGTCAACGCCTGGGCCGCGGCGGCAAAGGACGTGAACCCGGAAGTCATCGTGCTATGCCACGGCGGCCCCATCGCCACACCCGAAGACGCGCAGTTCATCCTGCAGCAGTGCCCCAACTGCGACGGCTTTTATGGCGCCAGCTCGATGGAGCGGCTGCCCACCGAAGTGGCGCTGACCGAAACCACGCGGCGCTTCACCCAGATTTCGCGCTGACGCGGCCACCGGCCACAGCAGCACGACCCGACACACAAGACCTGGAGACACCCCATGACCGGCGCTGAATTTGGCAGCTTCCTTCTCGGCCTGATCGTCGTGGCCATCGTCGTGGCCGTTGCGGTGTGGCTGCTGCACTGGTTGTACCTGCGCAGCAGCAAGGAGCGCGCCTTCGTGCGCACCGGCATGGGCGGGCAGAAGGTGGTGCTGGACGGCGGCGCCTTCGTGCTGCCCATCGTGCACGACGTGATCCCCGTCAACATGAACACGCTGCGGCTGGAGGTGACGCGCGGACGCGACAAGGCGCTGATCACCAAGGACCGCATGCGCGTGGACGTGATCGCCGAGTTCTACGTGCGTGTGGCCGCCCAGCCCGACGCGGTGGCTGCCGCCGCGCAGACGCTGGGCCTGCGCACCATGGAACCCGATCAGCTGAAAGAGCTGGTTGAAGGCAAGTTCGTCGATGCGCTGCGCACCGCAGCAGCCGAAATGACGATGGAAGAGCTGCACGAAAAGCGTGGCGCCTTCATCAAACGCGTGCGCGAATCGGTGGCCGAAGACCTGACCAAAAACGGCCTGGAGCTCGAAGCTGCTTCCTTGACGCAGCTGGACCAGACCGGCATGGAGTACTTCAACCCCAGCAACGCCTTCGACGCCGAAGGTCTGACGCGCCTGACCGAGCAGATCGAACACCGCAAGAAGCAGCGCAACGACGTGGAGCAGGACACGCTGATCGCCATTCGCAACAAGAACCTGGAAGCCGAGAAGCTGAGCCTGGGCATCGACCGCGAAAGCGAGTACGCGCGGTTGACGCAGCAGCGCGAGGTCGAGATCGCCCGCGCCCGCCAGCGCGCCGAGGTCAGCACCGAACGTGCGCAACGCGAACAAGAGGCCGAGGGCGCACAGATCGCCGCCAAGCAGACGATCGAGACCGCGCGCATCCGCGCCGACCAGACGCTGGAACAAGACCGCATCGGCAAAGAGCGCGCCATCCAGGGCGCCGAGATCGAACGCCGCATGTCGCTGGAACTGGCCGAACAGCAGCGTGCCATTGCCGTGGCGCGCGAGAGCAAGGCGCAAAGCGAAGCCCAGACCGAAGCCGAGATTGCACGTGCGCAGGCGGTGTCGGCCGAAGAAAAAGTCTTCACGGCGCGTGAAGTGGAGATGGCCGAGCGCAAGAAGGCCATCGAACTGATCGGCGCCGCCCAGACCGCCGAGCATGAAGCGTTGCGCCTGACCTCGGCCGCACGCGCCGAGAAGAGCGCCAGCGCCGACCGCGGTGACGCCGTGCGTGCGCAAGCCGAAGCGGATGCCGATGCCGACAAGATCCGCAGCCTGGCCATGCGTGTGCGGGCCGGGATCGAAGCCGAGGCGCTGCGCATGATGAACGAGGCCCACAACATGCTGACGCCCGAGGCGCGCATGTCGGCGCTGCGTATGCGGCTGGTGGAAAAGGCCGAGGGCATCATCCGCGAGTCGGTCAAGCCCATGGAGCGCATCGAGGGCATCAAGATCCTGCAGGTGGACGGCCTGGGCGGTTCGGGTGGTGGCAGCAACGGCGAAGGCGGCGGCGGCAGCTTCGCCGACGGCGTGGTGAATTCGGCGCTGCGCTTCCGCGCCCAGGCGCCGCTGGTGGATCAGCTGCTGCGCGAGATCGGCATCGAAGGTGGCGACATCCAGCGCCTGGTGGGCAGCGCCAGCGGCGCCACGGTGGCGTTGCCACCCGCAGCGTCGCCCAAGCCAGCGGAGTAACGCACCGTGATCCGTGTTTATGTCTCCAGCGTCATCGACGCCAGCGCCGACACCGTGTGGTCGCGCATCCGTGACTTCAACGGCCTGCCGCTGTGGCACCCGGCCATTGCCGACAGCCGCATCGAAAACAACGAGCCTGCCGACCGGGTGGGCTGCATCCGCCACTTCCACACCCGCGACGGCGGCATGATCCGCGAACGCCTGCTGGGCTTGAGCGACTACGACTTCACCTGCAGCTACGAAATACTGGAAAGCCCCATGGGCGTGGACAACTACGTGGCCACGCTCAAGCTCACACCCATCACCGATGGCGGCCGATGTTTTGCCGAGTGGAGCGCAGAGTTCGACTGCGCCGAAGGCCGTGAACGCGAGCTGACCGAGACCATCGGTGGTGGTGTGTTCCAGGGTGGTTTCGACGCCCTGAAGCGCCACTTCAGCCGAAGGTAAGCCGGGTGCTGCAACGGGTTGTCCGCTCGACCGTGATCGACGCGCCCATCGCGCGGGTCTGGGCCGTGCTGCGCGATTTCAACAGCCACGACCAGTGGCACACCGTGGTTGAGCACAGCCGCATCGAAGGCGGCGAGCGCAGCGATCAGGTGGGCTGTGTGCGCAGCTTCACGTTGAAAGACGGCAACCGCATCCGCGAGCAACTGCTGACGCTGGACGACCGCGAGCACAAGAGCACCTACTGCATCGTGGACGCCACCGTGCCGCTGCAGCGCTACGTGGCCAGCGTGACACTCAAACCCGTGACCGACGGCAACCGCACCTTCTGGCATTGGGAAAGCAGCTTCGCGACACCGCCCGGCATGGAGCGCGAACTGCGCGACATGGTGACCCAGGGGGTCTACGAAGCCGGTTTTGCCAACCTGCGTCGGTATCTGGACCAGGGCGGCGACCAGCGCCTGCCCGGGGCTGGCAGCCACGTCATGCCGCTCGCCCTGCCGGTGCCTGCACGGCGTGTGGTGGTGACGCAGTACGGCGGTGTGGATCAGCTGCAGGCCCAGCAAGCGCAGGCACCGGCGCCGGGGCCGGGCGAGGTGCGCATCCGCCAGCGTGCCGTCGGCGTGAACTACATCGACGTCTACCTGCGCCGCGGCTGGATACCGCCGATGCTGGCGCCGGGCGGCACACCCGGCATGGAGGCCGCGGGCGCCGTGCTGGACGTGGGCCCGGGGGTGCACGGTTTCATGCCGGGTGACCGCGTGGCTTACCTGGGCCCGCTGCCGGGCGCGTATTGCAGCGTTCGCAGCGTGCCGGCTGCCTGGGTGGTGCGCTTGCCACCTGCCGTGGAAGATGCCACCGCCGCTGCGCTGCTGCTCAAGGGCATCACCGCCGACTACTTGCTGCGCGACCTGGGCCATGTGCACGCCGGCACGCGGCTGCTGGTGCACGCCGCGGCCGGCGGCGTGGGCCTGCTGCTGTGCGCCTGGGCGCGCCGCCTGGGCGCACGCGTGCTGGGCACCGTGTCCAGCGAAGACAAGGCGCGCGTGGCGCGTGAACACGGCTGCGAGCAAGTGATCGTGACGGCCGACTACCGATTTGCTGATGCCGTGCGCAGCCACTGGCCGCAGGGCGCAGAAGTCATCGTCGACGGCCTGGGCGAAGCCGCGCGTGAACAGAACTTTGCAGCACTGGCTGCCTGTGGCCACTGGATCAGCCTGGGCCAGGCCAGCGGTGGCCTGAAACCCATCGACCCCGACTGGCTGGTGCAGAAGTCGGCCACCTTCTCGCGCCCGGTGGCTTTCGACTACGTGACCACGCCAGAAGCCTTGGCCGATCGCACACAACGCCTGTGGGCCGCGCTGGCCGACGGCAGTCTGGGCCAGCCGCTGATCGAGCGCTACACGCTGGACGCGGCGGCCGAGGCGCATGCCCGGCTGGAGTCGCGGCGCTCGGTGGGTTCGCTGGTCTTGATGACGTGAACCGCCGCCAGGTGGCAGGGCAAAAAGGAAAGCGCCAGATGATCCACGGCATGAACCACTTCACCATCACAGCTGAAAACCGGGACGCCACGCTGGGCTTCTACTGCGGCCTGCTGGGCTTGAAGGAAGGGCACCGCCCCGACCTGGGCTTCCCCGGCGCCTGGCTCTACGCCGACGGCAATCCGCAAGCCGTGCTGCACATCTACTGGGACCGACCCATGCCCACCGGCCGCACGGGTGTCATCGACCACATGGCCTTCACGGCCAGCGACCTGAAAGCCGTGAAAGCACGCTTTGACGCCGCTGGCCTGAAGTACGACCTGCGCCAGCAGGCGGGGGCCGGCACCTGGCAGCTGTTCAGCTTCGATCCCAACGGCGCCAAGGTGGAGCTGGACTTCGACCCGAACGAGACGCTCTAGCGCGTACGCGCATAAGCGTATAAGCGCAGACGGGCTGAAGCGCTGAAGTCACCCGCGGCTACGTCACACTCGGGGCCCATGAGCAAGCCGAACAGCACCCTGGACGCGAAGACCCTCTGGCAACTCAGCCGCATCGGCGACCTGGCCCTGGCACCCGACGGCGCCCGCGCGGTGTGTTCGGTGACCACCTGCGACATGGACAAGAACATCACCGGCACCGCGCTGTGGCTGCTGTCCACGCTGGGCGGCGAACCCCGACAGCTCTCGCGCTGCGGCAGCAAGGATGGGCAGGCCGCGTGGTCACCGCAGGGCGACCGCATCGCCTTTGTCGCGCGGCGTGAACAAGAGGGCCACAAGGACGCCAGCGCGCAGCTGTACCTCATCTCACCCGACGGCGGTGAAGCCACGCGCATCAGCCACTTCGCGCCGGGCATCGAGTCCTTCAAGTGGATGCCCGATGGCCAGCGCATCGTTTTTGCAGCCTGGGTCTGGCCAGGGTTGAAAGGTGCGGCGGCGCAGAACAAACAGCACAAGGCCTGGTCCGAGCGCAAGGAAACCGGCTACGCCACCAGCGAGGCCCTCTACCGCTACTGGGACCACAACGTGCCGCAAGACCGCGTGCAGCACCTGCTGATGCTGGACCTAGCGGGGCCGAACCCCGGCCGTGTGACCGACCTCTTCGAGGGCACGGCCTTCGAGCTGGGCCGTGCCAACGACAGCAATGAGGACTACGACGTGCATCCTGGCGGTGGCCGCATCGCCTTCGTACATGACCCTGCCGCGGTGGCGCGGCTGGGCAACCCGGGCGCCATCACCGAGCTCACCTTGCGTGGCAAGCGGTTCAAGGCGCTGACCAGCAGCAACGGTCAAAAGGCCTGGGACTTTGGCGCGCCGCGCTACAGCCCCGACGGCCAGCGGCTGGCGATGACGGCGGCGAATGTCGGCAAGGCGCACACGGCGCTCAGCCAGCCGGCGCTGCTGGACCTGGCCACGGGCTCGTGGCAGGCCCTGGGCAAGGGCTGGGACTATTCGGTCGGCTCGGCCGTGCGCTGGTCAGCCGACGGCGGCACCTTGTACTTCACGGCCGAAGACCGCGGCCGCTGCCCGCTGTGGCGGCATGACCTGGCCACGGGTGCGTTTGATGTCGTGCACGCAGGCGGCACGGTTCAGGGCTTCGATGTGGGCAGCCAGGCCATCGTGGTGGCAGAAGACACGGCGCTGCACCCGGTGCGCATCCACGTGCTGCGCAATGGCCAGGCCCCGCAGCGGCTGGAGCACTTCAACGACGACGTCCTGCGTGGTGTGCAATTGGGCCAGGTGCAGGAAGTCACCTTCAAGGGCGCACTGGGCGAAGTCGTGCAGATGTGGCTGACCTTCCCGCCCGGCTTCGACGCCCGGCGCAAGCACCCGGTGACACACGTCATCCACGGCGGCCCCTACGCAGCTGCGGGCGACTCATTCGGCTGGCGCTGGAACCCGCACGTGTTTGCCGCCCCCGGCCACGTCGTCGCCCAGGTCAACTTCCACGGCAGCAGCGGCTTTGGCTGGGCCTATGCGCACAGCCTCATCGGCCGCCAGGGTGAACTGGAATTGCAGGACATCGAAGCCGCCACCGACTGGCTGCTGCAACAGCCCTGGGCCGACACGCAGCGGGTGTTTGCCACCGGCGGCAGCTATGGCGGTTTCCTGGTCGCCTGGATGAACGGCCACGTGGCGCCGGGCCGCTACAAGGCCTATGTCTGCCACGCGGGGGTCTTCGACCGCGTGGCCACCTTCAGCGCCGACAGCTACACGGTGCGGCCCAAGGACCTGGCCGCCAACTACTGGCAGGACATGCCGCGTGTGCTGGCGCAGAGCCCGCACAACTTTGCCGCGCAGATGGGCACGCCCACGCTGGTGATCCATGGCGCCAAGGACTACCGCGTGCCCGACTGCAACGGCCTGGCCTACTACAACACGCTGAAGGCGCGCGGTGTCGATGCCCGCCTGCTGTGGTTCCCGGACGAAAACCACTGGGTGCTGAAGCCGCGCAACAGCCTGCTCTGGTACAGCGAATTCCTGGGCTGGCTGGCGCGCCATGCGGCTGCGCCGCGCACGCGCAAGGCCATACGCAGCGAGCCCGCCAAGGGCGATCGCCTCCAGCCCGGCAAACCCAAGGGATAGGCGGCGGCCAGCTCAGCGGTGTATTCCGGCACCGGGCCGGCGTGCACGGCCTCCAGCGCCAGGCGTTCAGGGCTGCCGAAGTAGACCCAGGCAGTGAGGACCTCGCCACCTTTTCGCGGTCGAACCGTGATGGCCTGGCGGCTATACCACTGCGGCTCTGTGACGCGTTCCAGGCTGTCCATGGCGACCAGCGTGCGGTCGTCCACCTCGAAGAGCTGTCCCACCGCAAGGTGGCCTTGCCCGGGCTGCGGCACCCCGAAACCCATTGATCGCGGGCGATTTATGAAGGCGAGCCCTCAAGTCAGAGCGCTGATGCAGCAGTGACTCGATGCGGATGGAAGATGGAATCCGGACAGCGCGCAGCCAGTCAGAGACTGGTCAACCGGCTGGTCTTCGCTCGGTCCTGAAGCTGGCGACGCTGGCGAGTGTCATGGCCTTCTCTGACCTTTGCAAAGACACGCGGCCCGCGCGACTGAGGGACGTGGGACGTTGAGCCCACTCATGGACTTCTTGCAATGACCCCGATCAGGCGGCCATCGATTGCGGCATCCACTTGTCGGATTTCAGGGGGCCGTGCGTTCAGCAGCCTGGCGGTAGCAGCTTGGTGCGCGCCTGGGACTCGAGCCCCGCGCAGAGCTTGCGCAGCAGACCCTGGAGCTGCTCGCGCTCGTCACCGGCCAGCGGTGCCATCAGCCGCTCGGTGACATTCGCTGCGAGTTCTCGCCCCCGGGCCAGCGTGGCCGTGCCATCGCTGGTGAGCGTGAGCTGCAGGCGGCGGCCGTCGGCGGCGGAGGGCTCGCGCGCCACCAGCCCCCGCGTCTGCAGCCCGCGCACGATGCGCAGCGTGGTCACGCGGTCGAAGCCCAGCGCGCGTGCCACGGTGGCCTGGTCGCACCCGCCCGCGTGGGCGACGATCGTCAGCACGCCGTACTGCGGGGGCGTCAGGCCGAGCTCCCGACATCCTTCCTCGAACAGGCCCACCGACAGCTGATGCGCGCGCCTCAGCAGGAAGCCGGGGCGCAGGTACAGCAGTTGCAGCAGTGCGGCGGGCGAGTCGGGCATGTCATTCCGGCTGGATGTTGTTGGCCTTGGCCACAGCCATCCACAGCGGGATCTCGGTGGCGATGACGCGGGCAAACTCTTCGGGCGTGCTGCCCTCGGGTTCGATGCCCAACTGCAACATGCGCTCGCGCACGTCAGGCAGCTTGACGATCCGCGCCACTTCGGTTTGCAGCTTCTGGATGATGGCGGGCGGCGTGCCGGCGGGTGCCAGCAGGCCACTCCACAACGTGACCTGCAGGTCCACGCCCTGCTCGGCCATGGTCGGGATGTCCGGCAGCAGCGACATGCGCTTGGCCGAAGTCACCGCCAGCCCGCGCAGCAGCCCGCCCTTGATGGCGCCGGCAGCGGGGCCGGAATCCACCAGGGTCATCAGCACCTCGCCCGAGGCCACCGCCTGCACGGCCGGGGCGCTGCCCTTGTACGGGATGTGCTCGGCACTGATGCCGGCCTTCTGCTTCAGCAGTTCGGTCACGAGGCGAAACGAAGCGGCGCTGGAACCATAGTTCGACTTGGTCGGGTTGGCCTTGCTGTACGCGGCCAGTTCCTTCACGCTGCGAAGCGGGCCGCTGGCCTGCACCACCAGGATCAGCGGGAACGACCCGACCATCGACACCGGCGCCAGGTCGCGCACGGCGTCGTAGGGCAGTTTGGCGTAGAGCGAGGGGTTGAACACGATGGGGCCGCTCGCACCCATCGTCAGTGTGTAGCCGTCCGGGGCGGACTTGGCCACGGCATCGGTGCCGATGATGGCGCCGGTGCTGGGCCGGTTCTCGATGATCACCTGATGCCCGAAGGCCTCGCCCATCTTCTGGCCCACCAGGCGCGCCAGGATGTCATTGGCACCGCCGGGCGTGTAGCCGACGATGATGCGTATGGGCTTGCTCGGGTAGCCGGCGGCCGGGCTCTGCGCGAAGGCCGTGGACATGGCGCAGCCGAGTACGGCAGCGCCCAGGGCTTGCAGGAAGGTGTGTCGTTTCATGGTGTCGTCGTCTCCGTCTGGGTTGGAATGGAATGGCGCAGACGCGCCGCGAACTCGAGTCCCTTTGCCAGGCGGAACACCGCACGGCAGACGGGTACCGGCAGGCCAAGGCGGTCGGCCTCTCGAACGATGTAGCCGGTGAGTTCTTCGATCTCGGTATCGGCGCCGCGCGAGATGTCGAGGGCCATCGAGCCGGCATGGGCCGAGACCGGCATCAGGCCCTGGCGCACCTGGTGCACGTACTCCATCGGGTCGAAGGCGAAGCGCCCGCCCAGTGCCAGCACCACGGCGCGGCACTCGGCGGCCATGTCGTCGATCAGGGCGCGCACCTCGGGCACCGCGTAGCGGGCGGCGTTCACGCCCAGAAGCAGCGCGCCGACCGGGTTCATCACGGCATTGAAGACGAACTTGGACCACACCGCGTCCATCGGGTCGGCGATGGCCTGGCAGGGCAGTCCGGCAGTCCGCAGCAGCGCGGCGAAGGGCCGCACGTCGTCCAGCGTGCCACGCACCGGCCCCAGCCAGCTGCAGCGGCCGCGAATCAGGTGCGCCGCGCGGCCCGGGCCCAGATGGCGGGCGGCATCCATCGACACGCCGCGCGCCACCGGCAGCGCCGGCACCGTCAGCAAGGCCTCGGCATTGCCCATGCCGTTTTGCAGTGTCACCAGCAGCGGCCGTGCACCGGGCTCGGCCAGCACAGGGGCCAGGGTGCGCAGGGCGGCGGCGGTGGAACCGGACTTGACGAGAAAGACGATGGCGTCGAAGCGGCAACCCGCCAGCGTCTCCACGCGGTCGGTGGCCTGCACGCGCGCTTGCAACGTGCTGACGCCCTCCACCCGCAGGCCCGCGGCCTGGATCGCGCGCACGTGCGCGGCGTCGATGTCGAAGGCACTCACCTCTGCCACGGCTGCCAGGTGCGCGGCCACCAGCGTGCCCATGGCACCGCAGCCCACCACCAGGACTTGCGGTTGACTCACAGCGGCGCCACCGATACGGTCAGCACCGCGGCCTGCCCGCGATCGACAGCAGCCATGCAGCGGGCAATGGCGGCCGGCACCTCCGCCGGGTCGGCGACGGCTTCGCCGTGCGCGCCAAAGGCGGCTGCCACTTGCTCGAAGTGCCGATGCTCGCCACCCAGGCGGGCCTGGAACTGCTGCGCCTGATCTGCCTCGCCGCCAGGGTGCACGCGCAGCACGGCTTCCTTCACGGCCTGCCAGCCGCCGTTGTCCAGCACCACCGTGAAGATGGGTAGACCGTACTGCTGCGCGACGGCATAGACGGACGTGGGCGTGGAGAAGTGAAAGCCGCCATCCCCCACCACCTGCAAGACGCGCGCGCCAGGCTTGGCCAGCCTGGCGCCCAGCGCCATCCCGCCGCTGTAGCCCAGGCCGCCGCCGGCACAGCCTATCAACGTGCCGGGTTCGGTGCGCATGATCTGGCCCAGCACCGCGGGCGAATTGCGGATGGCTTCGTTGACGACGATGTCTTGCGGTGCCAACGCCGCGCCCAGCAGCGCGCACAGCCAGGCAGGCGAGATGGCGCCCGGCGTGCCTGCATCGGCCGCAGCAGCGTCGCGCGCCCGCAGACGAGCCAGCCGAGCCGTCTGCAGCGCGGCAAGCCGTACCGCCACCTTCGCGCGCCACGGATCGTCGGCGCGTGCCTGCACGGCAGCCAGCACTTGCGCCAGTGCCGTGCCGCAGTCGGCCTGCAGCCGCAGGTCGGTCGGGAAACCCCACATCGGAAAGTCCTGCTTCAGCGGGTCGACGTCGATGTGGATGAAAGCAGCGTCGGCATCGGGCTTGACGAACTTCGGCAGCCAGGGCACATCGATGTCGAGCAGCAACCCGAGGTCCGCGCCCGGCACCACCTTGGCGGGGTCGAAGCCGGCAAAGCACGGCGAATCGCGGGAGATGTTCAGCGAGGTGGGCATGAATTCGACCACGCGCATGCCGCAGGCCAGAGCCAGGGTTTCCAACACCGGCACTGACGCAGGCTTGCGGCCCAGGTAGCTGGTGATGACGACAGGGCTCTCGGCGGCCATCAGCCGGTCAGCGATGTGTGCCGCCTGCTCGGGCGCGATGCCGCCCGCCGCCACCGGGCCGTAGCGCGCGGCGGAGAAGCTGGCCACGCGGTCGGCTGCCCAGGTTTCGGCCAGCGTCTCGCGGGGCAGCGTCAGGTAGACCGGCCCCGGCGGGTCGCTCTGCATCACCGTGTGGGCACGGCGCAGCACCTCTTTCGAAGTGACGCCAGTGGGTAGCGAGTATTCCCACTTCACGTACGGCCGCACCAGGCTGCCGATATCGAACGGGTCTTGTACGAAGTGGATGTAGTTGTCGCGCGAACCAGGCAATTCGCCGCGCAGCGTGAAGGGCGAACGCCCGGCCATCAGCAGCACCGGCAGGCGCGAGCGGAACAGGTTGTGCAGGCCCATCGCCGCATTGGCAGTGCCCGCATCGACGTGCACCATCACCCCCTGCCCGCGCCCCGTGACGGCGGCATAACCCGCCGCCATGTGCACGGCCACGTTTTCGTGCGGACACAGCAGCACCTGGGGCTGCGGGCGGCCCTGGCGCTCAAAGGCCGCCATGGCCTCGATCAACGAGACATGGTCAGTGCCCAGGTTGCAGAACAGGTGTTCGATCCCGCACTCCTGCAGACCGTCGAGGAAGTGGGCGGCCGTGGTGAGGAGGTTCATTGGAGCGGTCATCAGGGCGGGTCCAGAGGCAGGCGGGTCACGTCGTATTCGAAAAGCCAGTCGTAGCGCTGGCGCACGCGGGTGGGCTCCCACTCTCGGCAGATGTAGGCCGCGGCGGTGGCCGGTTCGGCCAGCAGCGGGTTGTGGAAACGGTGCGTGTTGTCTGCAGCACCCCGCACGATGCGCGCGGCGCGCGGCAGGCGCAGTGCGACGAAGCGCGCCAGCGCGGCGTCGGCGTCGGGCAGTTCAGTCAGGCAGCGCGCCAGCAGGAGCGCATCCTCCAGCGCCATGTTTGCGCCCTGGGCCAGGAAAGGCAGCGTCGGATGGGCCGCGTCGCCGATGAGCACGCTGCGGCCGTCCACCCAGCCCTTCAGCGGAGGACGGCTCAGCAGGGCCCATCGAAACGGCGTGTCCATGGCGTCGATCAGGCGGTGGAGGTCGGGGTGCCAACCGGCGAGGTCGCGGTGCACCTCCTCGCGCGTACCGGCGTCCGACCAGGATTCACTGCGCCACTCGGGCTTCTCGACGATGGCCACCACGTTGAGCAGTTCGCCCCGGCGCAGCGGGTAGGTGATGACGTGGCCGCCAGGGCCGACCCAGTTGACGCCCACGGGCTCGCACAACTCGGGTGCCAACCGGGCAGTGGGAACGACGCCGCGCCAGGCCATCAGCCCGGTGAAGTCGGCCGATCCCTCACCGAAAGCGGAACGCCGCTGCGTCGAGTGCACGCCGTCGGCTGCCACCATCACGTCAGCCTCGAACGCCTGTCCATCGGCAGCCGTCACGCGAACGGCATCGCCGACCGTCTCGGCGCGCGCCACGCGCACGCCGGTGTGCAGCGAGCCTGGCGCAGCCACCTCGAAGGCTGCGCGCAGAACCTGATGCAGGTCGCCACGGTGCAGCATCCAGTACGGCGCACCGAAGCGCGCCCGCGCATCGGCGCCCAGGTCGAACAGCGGCCAGCGGCGCCCCGTGTTCCACAGCCGCACCTCCTTGGCCGCGGCCTCGCAAGCGACGGCCTGAACAGCCGCGCCGAGGCCCAGCGCCAGCAGCACACGGCTGCCGTTGGGTGCGATCTGCAGCCCGGCGCCCACCTCGCCCAGCTGAGTGGCCTGCTCCAGCACCGTCACCGCCACGCCGCGCTGCTGCAGCGCCAATGCGGTGGCCAGACCGGCGATGCCGGCACCGGAAATGATGACTGTGCGAACCGAAGACATCGTGATGGGCGCCAAACGGGGGATGGCAGGTGTCAGGTGAAACGGGTCCGTCGTTAGCATGCTAATTTCACGCGGATTCATGACCCTGCGCAAACCGGGTTAGCCCCGATGCGGTTGCCTGACTCATGGTTAGCATGCCAACCATCGGGCCTGGTGCCCTGAGGAAATCCATGGCCCTGCATCGACGAACCCTGATCGCTTCCTTGATGGCTCTCACGAGCGCATCCGCCTGGACGCAGCCTGCGCCGCAGCCGCTGCGCCTGATCGTGCCCTTCACGCCCGGCACAGGCATCGACCTGATTGCGCGCCAGATCGGCCCTCACCTGGCGGAACGCCTGGGCCGCCCGGTGGTGGTGGACAACCGCGCCGGCGCCTCCGGCAACATCGGGACCGAGGCCGTGGTGCGGGCCGCGGCCGACGGCAGCACGCTGCTGGTCACTGTCAACACGATGGTGATGAACCGCGCGCTCTACCCGAAGCTCGCTTTCGACCCTGTGCGCGACCTCGACCCCGTCACGCTCACAAGCTGGGGCACTCTGCTGCTGGTGGCCGGCAAGAACGCTGGCGTTTCCACGGCCCAGGAGTTGCTGACCAAGGCGCGCGCACGGCCCGGCGCCTTGAACTACGGATCGCCCGGTGCGGGCACGCCACACCACCTGGCGATGGAGCTGCTGAAGAACCGCACCGGCACCTTCATTACGCACATCCCTTACCGCGGCACAGGTCCGGCCCTGACCGATCTGCTCGGCGGCCAGATCGACGTGATGTTCCTGCCGATTCACGTGGCTCTGCAACACGTGCGCAGCGGCACCCTGAAGGCGCTGGCCATCAGCAGCGAGAAGCCGAGCCCGCTCTTGCCCGGCGTGCCGCCGCTGCAGGAGCTCAAGCTCGGTGAACTCGACGTCGAGATGTGGTACGGGGTGCTTGCACCCAAGGGCACGCCCGCGCCGCTGCTGGAGCGCCTGAACCGCGAACTGAAGGACATCCTCGCCCGACCCGACGTGAAGACGGCATTCGAGACCCAGGGCATGCTGCCCACGCACAGCACGCCGGGCGAGTTTCGGGCGTTGATCGAGAAGGATGCCGCCCGCTGGGCACAGGTCATCCAGGCTCAAGGCATCAAGGCGGACTGAACAGGCTCGCATGGACATCGTCATCATCGGCGCCGGCATCGGCGGCCTCGCGGCAGCGGCCTGCCTGCTGCAAGACGGCCATCGCGTGCGCGTGTTCGAGCAGGCACCCCAGCTCGGCGAGGTGGGCGCGGGCATCCAGATGAGCGCCAACGCCGTCAAGGTGCTTGACCACCTCGGCCTTCGCGCCACCATCGAACCCGACGCCGTGCGTCCCCTGGCCTTCGAGTTCCGGCGCTTCGACAGCGGTGACCTTCTGCACCGCATTGCGCTGGGTGCGTTGCACGAACAGGCGCATGGCGCGCCCTATTTCCAGATCCACCGCGCCGACCTGCACCGCGCCTTGCAGGCTGCCGTGGAGCGGCGCTCCCCCGGCTGCGTCACGCTGAACGCCCGCGCGGTGAGTCTCGATGACGGCCCCGACGGCGTGCGCGTGGTCTTCGACGGCGCCCCGCCCGTGCAGACCGAGCTGCTGGTGGGCGCCGACGGGATCAAGTCGGTTGTGCGACAGCACGTCATCGGCGTGGACGCGCCCAACTTCACCGGGCAGGTGGCCTGGCGGTGCATCGTGCCCATCGAGCGCATCGCGCCCGAACTGCGCACCGATATCGTCTCCACCATCTGGTGCGGCCCGCACAACCACGCGGTGATGTACTACCTGCGCGGCGGCCGGGTGCTCAATTTCGTCGGCTGCGTCGAGCGCGCCGACGAGGAAGAGTCCTGGACCGCGAAGCGCCCCTGGGAGGAACTGGACGCTGACTACAGCGGCTGGCACCCCATGGTTCGTGCCGTCATCGACACCGTAGACCGTGACCAGTGCTTCCGCTGGGCGCTCAACAACCGCGTGCCCAGCCTGGTCTGGAGCCGCGGGCATTGCACGATGCTGGGCGATGCGGTGCATGCCACTCTGCCCTACATGGCGCAGGGCGCCGCCATGGCCATCGAAGACGCTGCCGTGCTGGCCCGCGCGGTGGCGCTCGACGGTCCGCTGGCGGAGCGTCTTCGCCGCTACGAACAGCACCGCGCGCCGCGCACCGCCCGTGTGGTGCACGAGTCCAGCGAGATGGGCGAGCTTTATCACATCAGCGATGCGGCACAGATGCGCCAGGCCTTCCACGACCGCAACATCGCACGCTCGCGCAACGAGTGGCTTTACCCGTACGACCCGCTGCACGTACAGATCCCTTGAAAGGCGTGCCATGAAAGATGCGGCCGGCTTCGATACCGATGTGCTCATCGTCGGAGCCGGTCCGGTTGGGCTGACGCTGGCGATGAACCTGGCGCAGCGCGGCCTGCGCGCCACGCTCATCGAGATGCGCTCGCGCGGCCAGCCGCCCGAGCCCAAGTGCAACCATGTCTCGGCGCGCTCGATGGAGATCTTCCGGCGGCTCGGCGTGGCGTCGGCGCTGCGCGCGGCGGGCCTGCCTGACGACTACCCGCACGACGTCTCCTACCGAACCACGACCACAGGCCGTGAGATCACGCGGATCCGCATCCCGGGGCGCGCCGACCGTTTCACCGACCGCTCGGGCCCTGACGGCTGGTGGCCCACGCCCGAGCCGCCGCACCGTGTCAACCAGCGCTATCTCGAGCCCATCCTGGTCGAGCACGCCGCAGCCATGCCGGGCATCCAGTTGCTGAACCGCACCCGGGTCGACAGCTTTGTGCAGGATGCGGACGGTGTCACGGTGCAGGCCGCACAGCTGGACGGCGACCAGCCGCTCAAGCTGCGTGCGCGCTTCATGGCCGGCTGTGACGGCGGCCGCTCGATGGTGCGCAGGGGCATCGGCGCGCGTCTGGTGGGGGACGACGTCATCCAGCGCGTGCAGTCCAGCTTCATTCGCGCGCCGGACCTCATCAGCCGCATGCAGGCCCCGCCGGCCTGGGGCCTTTTCTCCTTCAACCCGCGGCGCTCGGGTGTGCTTTACGCCGTCGACGGTCGCGAGCTATGGCTCGTGCACAACTACCTTCGCGACGACGAGGCCGACTTTGAATCGGTGGATCGCGACTGGGCACTGCGAACCATCCTTGGCGTCGGCCCCGATTTTGAGTATCAGCTGCTCAGCAAGGAGGACTGGTACGGCCGCCGCCTCGTGGCAGACCGCTTCCGCGAGCAGCGCGCCTACCTTTGCGGCGATGCCGCCCACCTCTGGGTGCCCTACGCGGGCTACGGCATGAACGCCGGCATCGCCGACGCCGACAACCTGGCCTGGCACCTGGCCGGCGTGCTGGAGGGCTGGGCCGGCCCGGCCGCACTCGACGCCTACGTGCGCGAACGCCAGCCGATCACGGAGCAGGTGTCGCGCTTCGCGATGGACCACGCCCACGCGATGGCGAAGCGCCGCCGCGCCGTACCCGAGGGCCTGGAGGCCGACAGCCCGGAAGGCGAGCGCCTGCGCGCCGAGGTGGGCCGCGATCTCCACGAACTGAACGTGCAGCAGTACTGTTGCGCGGGGTTGAACTTCGGCTACTACTACGACCAGTCGCCCGTCATCGCCTACGACGGCGAAGCCGCGCCGGGCTACAGCATGGGCGCATTCACGCCCTCCACCGTGCCCGGTTGCCGCGTGCCGCACCTGTGGCTGGCCAATGGACGGTCGCTCTACGACGCGCTCGGGCCGGCCTTCACGCTGTTGCGCACCGATCCCGGCGCGCCGGTGCAGGCCCTGCTGGGCGCAGCCCGCGAACGCGGGATTCCGCTGGCGGTGGTCGACCTGCCGGCCAGCGGGTTGCCGCCCGAATACCGCCATCCGCTGCTGATGGCACGGCAGGATGCGCACGTGGTCTGGCGCGGCACGGCGCCGGGCCCGCAAGCGTGCGCCCTGCTGATGGAGCAGCTGCGAGGCGGCAAGCCCGCCGAGCTCGACCATCCAGCGGTAGCCGACCATTTTGGCCGTTAGAACCGACGCGGTACAGAGCCGCGTTGCGCAAAGATGCTGAGGCGATGAAACCTCATTGACTCGACGCTCGGCACCCGTTGCCGAGATGGTGACTCGATGGGGCTGTCCTGACTGGTTGCCCGTCACTGCAACGGGCCTGCTTCCGCCAGGGCGCCCCGACGTTGTTCACTCTGTCGATCCTGTCTGCCCGGTAGACTGACGCAGGCAAGCACTCTAGACGCACGTTTTGGACTCTATCCGCCCACACCACCCACGCTTTGACGCCGCCATCGTGGACCTTGATGGCACCATGATCGACACCGTCGGCGACTTCGAATCGGCGCTTCAGCTGGCGCTGGCCGACCTGCAGCAGCCGCCCGTCGCCCGCGCCTTCATCCGGCGCACCATCGGCAAGGGCAGCGAACACCTCATCACCCGCGTGCTGGCGCAGGTGGGTGCGCCGGCCGCGTTGTTCGACCGCGCCTGGGCGCGCTATCAGCACCACTACGAGGCCATCAATGGCCGTCATTCCGCCGTGTTTGCCGGTGTGCCCGAAGGTTTGCAGGCCCTGCGCGACGCCGGCCTGCGCTTGGCCTGCCTGACCAACAAGCCGACAGTCATGGCGCGGCCCCTGCTGGACATGAAAGGCCTGGGTGCGCACTTTCAGCACGTGTTCGGTGGTGACGCCTTCGCCCGCAAGAAGCCCGACCCGTTGCCGCTGCTGGAAACGTGCAAGGCCCTGGGTACCGTGCCTGCACGCACGCTGATGGTGGGCGACAGCAGCAACGACGCCGCCGCTGCGCGTGCGGCGGGCTGCCCGGTGGTGCTGGTCAGCTATGGCTACAACCACGGCGAACCTGTGACGGCCGTCGGTGCCGACGCGGTGATCGACAGCCTGGCCGAACTGCCGGCCCTGCTGTCGAAACTATTGCTGCCCCGGTGACCCGCCGGCGGTGCTGAGCAGGCGGCCCAGCAGCGCGGCTTTCAGGTTTTCGTCGGCGGGCTTGGGGCCCAGCCAGATGCGCAGCAGTGCGTTGAAGAATTCGGGCTCCTTTACCGGCTCGCCCTGCGCCTTGCCGTTGACCAGTACCGAGGTGCCCACCCCGGGCACGTAGTCAACCGAAAAGTTGTCACCGGCCACGAGCTTTTTCTTGGCTGAAAAGATGTCGGCCATGCGCAGCGTGCCGGGAATGAACTTGCTGAACTCTTCGCGTGGTGCGTTGTCCTGCATGCCGCGTGTGAACAGGCGCCCCAGTTCATTGGCGTCGATGTCGCGCAGCATCACCACGTGCATGCGCTTGGGGCCCGGCGCGGCCAGCACGGCTTCGGGATCGCCGGCTTTGCTGCCCATGTACAGGCCTGCGGTATAGACCTTGATGATGAACCGGGTGCGCAGGCCCGCACCGTTGAGCTGCAGCGTGCTGCCCGCCACCTGAACGGTGGGCGTGTACTTGACGCCGGCCACGTCCACGTTGGCAGCCGGGGCCTGCGCAAACGATCCCTGGGTTTGCGCCCCTTGGCTTTGCGCAAAAACGTTTGAAGCACAGAACAAGGGGTGGGCAACCGCACAGGCGGTCAGCAAAAGATGTCGACGGTACAAGAGGCCCTCCGGGCGCTGCGAAGCAAACCTAAAGTTTGGCACGCAGCCGCCATGGCCGCCACAGGGGCCCTGCTAGACTGCGCCCGTGAACTGTTCACCTTCGCACTCGTCAGCCCCTGTTGCCGCCCGTCGGCCCGCTCACCTGAGCGTGGGAGCCTGGCCCTGGCCGCGCTCGCAGCACTGAGACTGGCCGCGCCTTGCGGCCAAGGCCTTGGGGCCGCAGGCCCACCCAGAATTTACGGCCGCGTGGCGAGCACGCCCCGGCCTCCTGTGCAAAGGTGTGAACCGTGATCACTGAACTCGAATTCCAAAGCCTGGCCAGCCAGGGCTTCAACCGAATCCCGCTCATCGCCGAAGCCTTCGCCGACCTGGAAACGCCCCTGTCGCTGTACCTCAAGCTGGCCGGCGGCGCCAGACACAGCTTCCTGCTTGAAAGCGTGGTGGGTGGCGAACGTTTTGGTCGCTATTCCTTCATCGGCTTGCCCGCGCGCACACTGCTGCGCGCCCGGGGTTTCAAGACCGAGGTCGTCACCGACGGCCAGGTGGTGGAAACTTTCGAGGGCAACCCGCTGGACTTTGTCCAGGCCTACCAGCAGCGGTTCAAGGTCGCGTTGCGCCCCGGCATGCCCCGCTTCTGCGGTGGTCTGGCGGGCTATTTCGGCTATGACGCGGTGCGCTACATCGAGCCGAAGCTGGCCCAGACCTGGAAGAGCGGCGGCATCGACACGCCCGACATCCTGTTGCTGCAGTGCGAAGAGCTGGCCGTCATCGACAACCTGTCGGGGCGCCTGTACCTCATCGTCTACGCCGACCCGGGCAAGCCCGAGGCCTATTTCAACGGCAAGCGACGCCTGGGCGAGCTCGCGGACAAACTGCGCTACAGCGTCACCGCGCCGGCCGTGAAGCGCGGGCCTTCCTACGCCGTCGAGCGTGAATTCGACAAGGCCGCCTACCTGGCCGCGGTGATCAAGAGCAAGGACTACATCGCGGCTGGCGACATGATGCAGGTGCAGATCGGCCAGCGCCTGAAAAAGCGCTACACCGAAAGCCCGCTGAGCCTGTACCGCGCGCTGCGTTCGCTGAACCCGTCGCCCTACATGTATTTCTACGACATGGGTGATTTTCAGATCGTCGGCGCGTCCCCCGAAATCCTGGTGCGCCAGGAACACACGCCAGAAGGGGCCAAGGTCACCATCCGCCCGCTGGCCGGCACACGCCCGCGTGGCGCCACGCCCGAGCAGGACAAGGCGCTCGAGGCAGAGCTGTCCGCCGACCCGAAAGAGCGTGCAGAACACCTGATGCTGATCGACCTGGCGCGCAACGACATCGGCCGCATTGCGATCACCGGCAGCGTGAAGGTGACCGACGCATTCGTCATCGAGCGCTACAGCCACGTCATGCACATCGTGAGCAATGTCGAGGGCCTGCTCAAACCGGGCACCAGCAGCCTGGACGTGCTGCGCGCCACCTTCCCCGCCGGCACGCTGACCGGCGCGCCCAAGATTCGCGCCATGGAGTTGATCGACGAGCTGGAACCCGTCAAGCGCGGCATCTACGGTGGCGCCTGCGGCTACCTGAGCTTTGCCGGCGACATGGACGTGGCCATCGCCATCCGCACCGGCATCGTCAAGGACAACACGCTGTACGTGCAGGCCGCAGCTGGCGTCGTGGCTGACTCCATTCCCGAGATGGAGTGGAAAGAAACCGAGCACAAGGCGCGGGCGCTGATCCGCGCGGCGGAGCTGGTCGAGGAAGGGTTCTGATGCTGCTGATGATCGACAACTACGACAGCTTCACCTTCAACCTGGTGCAGTATTTCGGCGAACTGGGTCAGGACGTGCGGGTGTTCCGCAACGACCAGATCACGCTGGCGGGTATCGGCGAGTTGAAGCCCGACCACCTGGTGCTGTCGCCAGGGCCCTGCTCGCCGGCCGAGGCGGGCATCTGCATTGATGCCATCCGCCACTTCGCCGGCAAGCTGCCGCTCTTGGGCGTGTGCTTGGGCCACCAAGCCATCGGTGCCGCGCTGGGCGGCAAGGTGGTGCGGGCGCAGGTGCAGATGCACGGCAAGGCCAGCACCATCCGCACCGACGGGCAGGGTGTGTTCCATGGCCTGCCTGAGCAGTTCAGTGTCATCCGCTACCACTCGCTGGCGGTGGAGCGGGCGTCGCTTCCCGAAGACTTGCTCGTCACTGCGACGTCGGAGGACGGCGAGATCATGGGCTTGCGTCACCGCTGGCTGCCGCTCGAGGGCGTGCAGTTCCATCCCGAATCCATCCTCAGCGAACACGGCCATGCCTTGCTGAAAAACTTCTTGGAGCGTGTGCAATGAAACCCATCGATCTGCGCAGCGACACCGTCACGCAGCCCACGGCGGCGATGAAAGCGGCGATGGCCGCGGCCGAACTGGGCGACGACGTGTTTGGCGATGACCCGACCGTCAATGCATTGCAGGCACGCATCGCGGCCATGCTGGGCAAGGAAGCCGCCCTCTTTGTGCCCACCGGCACCCAAAGCAACCTGTGCGGTCTGATGGCGCACTGCCAGCGTGGTGACGAGTACATCGTGGGCCAGATGGCGCACACCTACCGCTGGGAGGGTGGCGGCGCGGCCGTGCTGGGCAGCATCCAGCCGCAGCCGCTGGTGCAGCAGACCGACGGCAGCATCCGGCTTGAAGACATCGCTGCCGCCATCAAGCCCGACGATGCGCACTTCGCCATCACACGTTTGCTGACGCTGGAAAACACCTGGGGCGGCCAGGTGCTGCCGCTGCCCTACATCGAAGCGGCCACGGCACTGGCCCACGGCAAGGGCCTGGCCACGCATCTGGACGGCGCGCGCCTGTTCAACGCGGTGGTGGCCAGCGGCACGCCAGTGCAGAACATCACGCGGCACTTCGACAGCGTGTCGGTGTGTTTCAGCAAAGGCCTTGGGGCGCCGGTGGGTTCGGCGCTGGTGGGATCGAAAGACTTCATCGCGCGCGCTCACCGCGTGCGCAAGATGCTGGGTGGCGGCATGCGCCAGGCTGGGGTGCTGGCCGCGGCGGCCTTCCATGCGCTGGACCACCACATCGATCGCCTGGCCGACGATCACACCAACGCCCGTGCCTTGGCCGAAGGCCTGCAGGGCCTGCCCGGTGTGACAGCGCAGGCGCCGCAAAGCAATATCGTTTTTGTCGACCTGCCACCCGAGCGCGCCGCGGGTGTTGTGGACCGCCTGCGCGCCGCCGGCGTCTTGTGCACGGGGCTTTACCGCCTGCGATTTGTGACCCATCTCGATGTGTCTGCCGTCGACATCCAGCGTGCCGTCACCATTCTGCGCGCCACGCTTTAAGGAGATACCGATGAGCATCACGAACACCGAAGCGCTGACACGTGTCATCGATCACCGCGAGATCTTCCACGACGAGATGCTGGCGCTGATGCGCCGCATCATGGGCGGCGAGATGTCGCCGGTGATGATTGCCGCGCTGTCCATGGGCCTCCGCGTGAAAAAGGAAACCGTGGGCGAAATTGCGGCGGCCGCGCAGGTGATGCGCGAGTTCGCCACGCCCGTGGCGGTGAGCGACCGCACGCACCTGGTGGACATCGTGGGCACGGGCGGCGACAGCTCGCACACCTTCAACATCAGCACGGCTTCGGTATTTGTCGCAGCTGCCGCCGGTGCGCGGGTGGCCAAACACGCGGGCCGCAGCGTGTCGTCCACCAGCGGGTCGGCCGACGTGATGGAAGCGCTGGGCGCCAACATCATGCTCACGCCCGAGCAGGTGTCGCTGTGCCTGGAAGAAACCGGCGTGGCCTACATGTTTGCGCCCAACCACCACGCGGCCATGAAACACGCGGCCCCCGTGCGCAAGGAGCTCGGCGTGCGCACCATCTTCAACATCCTGGGCCCCTTGACCAACCCGGCGGGTGCGCCCAACCAGCTGCTGGGGGTTTTCCACCCCGATCTGGTGGGCATCCTGGTGCGGGTGCTGCAGCGCCTGAACAGCGAACACGTGATGGTGGTCTACGGCATGAACGGCATGGACGAGTTGTCGTTGTCGGGCGAAAGCGCCGTCGGCGAACTGAAGGACGGCAACGTGCGTGAGTACGTGGTGCACCCCAGCGACTTCGGGCTGCCGGTCTACGACAGCCGCGCGCTGAAGGTGGCCAACAAGGACGAGTCGGTGCAATGCATCCAGCGTGCGCTGGCCAACGAAGATGGGCCTGTGCGCGATGTCGTGTTGCTGAATGCCGGTGCGGCGCTGTACTGTGCCGGCGTGGCCGCCAACGTGACCGAAGGGGTCAAGCGCGCGCGTGAAGCCGTGGCATCGGGCCAGGCGATGGCCAAGCTGAGCCAATTCGTCAGCTTCAGCAACAAGTTTCGTCCGGCCTGAGCCCTGGCAGCCTCATGAGCGACATCCTGCAGCGCATCGTGGCCGTCAAGCGCGACGAAGTGGCGGCTGGCAAGGCTGCCCGCAGCCTGGCCAGCTGGCGCCAAGAAGCCGAGGCGCGACGCGACGTGCGCAACTTCGAATCGTCGCTGCGGGGCTGCATCGCAGCCGGTCGATCTGCGGTGATCGCCGAGGTCAAGAAGGCCAGCCCCAGCAAAGGGGTGCTGCGCGAAAACTTTGTGCCGGCCGAGATTGCGGCCAGTTATGCCGGGGCCGGCGCCGCATGCCTGAGCGTGCTGACCGACAGAGACTTCTTTCAGGGCAGCGCCGCCTACCTTCAGCAGGCGCGTGCCGCCTGCGCCTTGCCGGTGCTGCGCAAGGATTTCATGGTCGACGACTACCAGGTGGTGGAAGCGCGCGCCCTGGGCGCCGACTGCATCCTGCTGATCGCCGCTTGCCTGGACGACACCCAGATGGCCGACCTGGAAGCCTGCGCGCTGGCGCTGGGCATGGCCGTTCTGGTGGAAGTGCACGACGGCGCCGAATTGGACCGTGCGTTGCGGCTGAAGACGCCGCTGCTGGGCATCAACAACCGCAACCTCAAGACCTTCGAGGTGACGCTGGACAACACCTTGGCGCTGTTGCCGCGCGTGCCGGCGGACCGTTTGCTGATCACGGAGTCGGGCATCCTGGCGCGTGCTGACGTGGCGCGCATGCGTGCTGCGGGTGTTCACGGCTTCCTGGTCGGTGAAGCGTTCATGCGCGCGCCCGACCCCGGCGCGGCGCTGGCCGAACTGTTCGCTTGAGCAACGCCGGCCGGCTGACAGGGCCACTGGCGGACCAGCTGGCGGCAGGCTTCGGCGACTGGACGCCCTTGCTGCAGCGCTGGGCGGCAAGCGACGCTGGCAGGGCCACCCTGGCCGCAGTGGACGCGCGGGTTGACGCGGGTGCCTTGGTGTACCCGGCGCAGGTGTTCCGCGCACTGTCGCTCACGTCGCGAGCAGCCACCCGGGTCGTGATCCTGGGCCAGGACCCGTACCACGGGCCCGAGCAGGCCGAAGGACTGGCGTTTTCCGTGCCGGCAGACCAGAAGCTGCCGCCCAGCTTGCGCAACATCGTCAAGGAACTGCAGCGCGACCTGGGGCTGCCTGCGCCAACCAGCGGCTCCTTGCTGCCCTGGGCAGCACAGGGCGTGCTGCTGCTGAACACGTCCTTGACGGTCGAAGACGGCCAGCCCGCCAGTCACGCCAATTTAGGTTGGCATGTGCTTACTGACGAGATTTGCAAGACATTGCTTCAGGATGAAGCGCCAAAGGTGTTCATGCTGTGGGGCGCACACGCGCAGGCCAGGGTGCCGTTGGTGCTGCGCAGCGGGCCGCATCGGGTCTTGGAAAGCAACCATCCATCGCCGCTGTCGGCCAACCGCCCGCCACTTCCCTTTGCAGGCTGCGGCCACTTCGGCACCGCCAACCGTCTGCTGACTGCATGGGGTC
>Ga0105044_10002063_pt1 | contig 27294 bp, 21 predicted proteins | sample MAT01_FD_78092 | JGI IMG/M metagenome (GOLD analysis project Ga0105044, IMG submission 78092) | Freshwater microbial communities from Lake Fryxell liftoff mats and glacier meltwater in Antarctica - MAT-01 | ecosystem: Environmental > Aquatic > Freshwater > Ice > Liftoff microbial mat | place... | reverse complement strand
CAATGGTTTAGGCTTGATGTTACTTGGCCTGACAGGTGATGAAGTCCTGCCCCAAGATGTGTATGATACCATTAGATCCAAAGCTTTGTCCTCAGTGAGAGGAACTGTCCAAGCGGATATCCTTAAGGAAGACCAAGCTCAAAATACTTGTATATTCTCAACTGAGTTTAGTTTAAAACTCATGGGCGATGTCCAGCAGTTTTTTATAGACAATAAGATTCGAAACTTTTATTCAGTATCTATATCAGGTTATCACATTGCCGAAGCTGGTGCCAACCCAATCACTCAATTGGCATTCACCCTATCCAATGGATTTACATTTGTAGAATACTACTTGAGCAGAGGAATGAATATTGATGACTTTGCAGCTAATTTTTCTTTCTTTTTCTCCAATGGCGTAGATCCTGAGTATTCAGTAATCGGAAGAGTTTCACGTAAAATTTGGGCCAAAGCAATGCGTGAAAAATATGGCGCAAATGACCGCAGTCAGAAATTGAAATACCATATCCAAACTTCAGGACGTTCATTGCATGCTCAAGAAATAGATTTCAACGATATTCGAACCACCCTGCAAGCATTGTACGCCATTTACGACAATTGCAACTCATTGCACACCAACGCATATGATGAAGCAATCACAACTCCAACAGAAGACAGTGTGAGGAGAGCAGTTGCAATACAAATGATCATCAATAATGAATTGGGACTAGCAAAAAATGAAAATCCACTTCAAGGTTCATTCATTATTGAAGAATTGACTGATCTTGTGGAAGAGGCAGTTTATAAAACTTTCGATGAAATAAATGATAGAGGAGGTGTATTGGGCGCAATGGAAACTATGTTCCAAAGAAGCCGAATTCAAGAAGAAAGTTTGTACTATGAAACCCTCAAACACACTGGGGAATATCCAATTGTTGGGGTAAATATGTTCTTGTCACGCACTGGTTCGCCAACCATCATTCCTGCAGAAGTAATTCGTGCAACCAATGAAGAAAAAGAAAATCAAATCGCAACATTAGAAAAATTATCGATCGCCAATGATGAAAAACGACCAAGTATCCTTAAACAATTACAAACCAAAGCACTTCTCAATGATAACTTATTTGAAGAATTAATGTTAGCTACTAAGAGTTGCAGTCTAGGGCAAATAACCAATGCACTTTATGAGGTAGGTGGTCAATATCGCCGAAACATGTAGAAGGATAATAGGTACTTGTCTTAACTTTGCGATTGTAATAAATCGTACCAAAATCTATTCATGAGAGTAACAGATTATTTTGATAATGCCAGAGGCAAAACTTTGGTCTCGTTTGAAGTTTTACCACCTTTAAAAGGAGGTAGTATGAACGATATCTTTAAAGTGTTGGATCCCCTCATGGAATTCAAGCCACCTTTTGTTGATGTAACATATCATAGGGAAGAATACTTGTATAAAGAAAATGCCCAAGGATTTTATGAAAAAACCAGCATCCGTAAACGCCCTGGAACTGTCGGAATATGTGCATCAATAGTTCATAGATATGGCGTGGATGCAGTTCCTCATCTTATTTGTGGAGGTTTTACAAAATCTGAAACAGAAGATGTATTAATCGATTTGAAATTTTTGAACATCAGCAATGTCCTCGCCCTAAGAGGTGACCCAAGAAAATTTGAAATAAAATTTCTTCCTGAACCTGATGGCAATCACTCTGCATTAGAATTGGTTAAACAAATTACAGCAATGAATGCTGGAACCTATTTGGATAGCAATATTGTAAACGGCAATCCCACTGATTTTTGTATTGGTGTAGCTGGTTATCCTGAAAAACACTTTGAAGCACCAAGCATAGATTTTGACCTTCAATTTACCAAGGCAAAAATTGATGCAGGAGGACATTACATTGTCACTCAAATGTTTTTCAATTCGCAGGTTTACATCGACTATGTTGAAAAATGCAAATTAATTGGAATTGCTGTTCCAATTGTTCCTGGCATCAAGCCATTAACTAAGAAAGATCAGCTCACCTCTATTCCAAGACAGTTTTTCATAAATATGCCACATGATTTGGTTGATGCTGTCATGAAATGTAAGGATGATGCAGCAGTAAAAGAAGTCGGAATTGAATGGTGCGTTCAACAAAGTAAAGATCTGATCAAAGCAGGAGCACCTTGTATTCATTATTATACAATGGGGGATGCAAAAACCGTAACCAAAATAATTGAACAAATTTTTTAGACTTATGCCTGAAATATTTCATGCCAGACAATCCTGGTTGAACACAGATAAAAATTCAGATTTTAGTATTTACAATATTCCCTTTGGGATAGCCAAAATTAAAGATCATTTTGAGGCAGTAAGTGCTATAGGTGATCAAGTCATCCGTATTAAATCATTGCATCAATTGAATTGCTTTGAAGGACTGCAACTACCAATAGATGCGTTGACCAACAGATACCTCAATGATTTTATCGCTTTGGGAAAATCAACAACATCCGCAGTTCGCAACAGAATTCAAATGATATTCGACATTGCGGATTCCTATAATATTGCTTCCAAGTCAGCGCAATTTCTTATTCCAATAACCGAGGTTGAAATGATGTTACCAATTCAAATTGGTGATTATACGGACTTTTATTCCAGCAGAGAACATGCCACCAATGTGGGCACAATGTTCAGAGATCCAGCAAATGCACTTTTACCAAACTGGCTGCATCTACCTGTTGGTTACCATGGCCGGAGCTCTTCAATAATAGCTTCTGGAATTCCTTTTAAAAGACCAAAGGGACAGCAAATGCCTGTTGAAGGTCAGCCTCCTGTATTTGGACCAACCAAGCAACTCGATTTTGAACTTGAGATGGGTTTTGTAATTGGAAAAGGAAATAATATGGGTGATCAAATAGCTATTGATGATGCTGAATCACACATATTCGGCTTGATGTTATTTAATGACTGGAGCGCTCGAGATCTGCAAAAATGGGAATATGTACCTCTAGGACCTTTCCTAGCCAAAAACTTTGCTTCAACAATATCTCCTTGGATTGTCAGCTTGGAAGCCCTGAACGCTTTTAAAGTTCAAGGGCCTGAACCAACTGTTGCACTTCTGCCCTACTTGCAGCAAACTGAGGCTAATAATTACAATATTGAACTCGAAGTTTATATTCAACCAGAATCACAAGCACCTTATAAAATCTGTCATTCAAATACAAAATTTTTGTACTGGAGCATGGCGCAACAATTGGCACATCACACAGTCAATGGATGCAATATGAGAGTGGGAGACCTGTGTGCAAGTGGCACAATCAGTGGGCCTAGCCCTGACAGTTATGGAAGCATGTTAGAAATTGCTTGGAAAGGCACTAAGCCTGTTGCATTGCCAGACGGGACCACACGAAATTTTATTGCTGACGGTGATACAGTAATTATGAAAGCATGGGCTGAATCTCCTGATGGACATAAAATTGGATTTGGTGATTGTTCTGCTAAAATCCTCCCTTCCAATTGATCCACTCCATAAAATATGGAATTTTTTGTTCGCTTTTGATCTTTTACACAACAGCAAAAAGTCAAAATCCCATTGCTGATGCAGTCATGAAAATGGCTACTGATGAAGATTTGCGTTATGGAAGTTTGAGTATTTGTATTTTGGATGCAGACAAAGACAGCATCATTGGTTCGTACCAACCATACACAAGTTTGGTGCCCGCATCAACCATGAAAGTGTTGACAACTTATGCCGCACTTGTGACCTTAGGTCCTGATGCAAATTTTCAAACACAATTAGAATTAACAGGAACTATTGCTGATTCAATTCTGAATGGAAACATCATCATAAAAGGAGGAGGAGATCCTACCTTAGGATCACAGCGATCTGAGGGAGCATTGAATACAAATGATTTGGTTAAATTATTTGTCTCAAAAATAAAAGCTTTGGGAATTAAGGGAATCAATGGTGGATTGATCTATGATGACACTTATTTTAAAGGGAACCCTATCCCCTCAACCTGGCAATGGGACGACATAGGCAATTATTATGGGGCAGGGATACATGGTTTGAGCTTTCATGACAATGAATACACACTCTACTTCAAACAATCCATTAGAATTGGAGATAGTCCATCAATTTTAAAATCATATCCTCCACAAAGAAATTGGAAAATAATAAACAAAGTAATTACAGCTGGTTCAGGCACCGGAGATAACTCCATTATATTTGGAGATCCAGAGTCAGATATTCAAAAAGTAATCGGGACAATCCCTGCTGGAAATAGTTCCTTTACGGTAAGAGGATCCATGAACAATCCTGGTTTAGCTCTGGCAGATATGATGATGCAGCAAATTGTTGACAGTGCCTTTTTTATAACGAATCAGCCTTTAGATTTTATTACTTGGAAAAATTCAGAATCCATACCTTCCATTTCAAAAATATTTTATACCCACAATTCAATTCCCACAAGATCAATTATAAAAGAAACCAATCATAGAAGTGTCAATCTTTATGCTGAAACTTTAATGAGGCACACTGCCAAAGCATTAAATAATGAAGCAGGTCCTGATCAAGCGGGAAAATTACTCCGTGATTTTTGGAAAGACAAAGGACTAGATGTTAACGGACTATGGATCGAGGATGCGTCTGGATTATCTCCACGCAACGGAGTCTCGTCAAGTTGTTTTGCCAAAGCGTTAGGAATAGCATTCAAAGACCGAGTAAATTTTGAAACTTTTTATGCTTCTTTGCCCGAAGCAGGATCTGAGGGCACAGTTAGAGGGCTTTTGGACAAGTCCGATGCTTCTGGAGCAGTGCATGCCAAAAGTGGCAGTATGCGTAGAATAAAAAGCTACGTTGGTTATATGCGATCTTCTAAGGGGAAATGGTACACATTTGCTGTGGTAGCCAATAATTTTACTTGCAGTGGAAGTGAAATAAAAAGAAAAACAAGTGAGTTGTTATTGACACTTTGGAAAAATGGTTGATTGAGAATTCTATCTTTGTATTATGAAAATAATGGTACAGTATTTTTTATTCTTTTGGGTGCTAGGATTCATGCTGTCATGTCAAGGCCCCCAAACAGAACGAACCAAAATAATTTATAACATGCCCGCACCTGAGCCTTTGGTTCAAGACAGCGATTATGTGCAACCAGAAAGAGATATTTGGCAGAATCCGCAACTTATTATTGATCGACTTGGTGACTTAAGGGGAAAGACTGTTGCCGATTTAGGGGCAGGAACAGGATACTTTTCTTTCAAATTAATTGAGAATGCTGAAAAGGTAATAGCCATTGATATTGACGAGCGGTTTATCAATTTTATCAACAATAAGCTTCGAAACTTGCCTAAAGATATACAGTTGCGTTTTGAAGCAAGATTGGGAGAAGCGAACAATCCACATTTGGGCAAAGAAGAAGTTGATGCCATCCTCGTTGTAAATACCTATATCTACATTCGAAACAGAATATCTTATTTCACAAAGTTGAAACAGTCCATTAAACCCAACGGGAAAATTGCAGTCGTAGATTTTAAGGAATTGCAAATGCCAGTTGGTCCTGCTAAGCAAATCAAGGTCCCCGGATACATAGTAGTTGAGGAGTTGAAGAAGGCAGGCTATAAAAATATCGTTCTTGATAATTCAAGCCTAGATTATCAATACATTATAATTGCTGAAAAATAGTCCATTAAATCAATCGATTGGTAGATTTAACCTGACATTAACATGACAAAACTGGTTTTGTAATGTTATGTAACAAAAATTGTAAGACCTTCGCTGTCCTTAAATATCACACATGATTAGATTTTATATCTTGGGAACATTATTGTCGATAACTACAATACTCTCCGCACAAGAATTAACAATTAACTACGAAATATTGCGTCAGGTTCCTGCAGGAAATTTCAGAAATACTGACGATCAGCAATCTGAAAGTGGGAATGGTTTGCAAACTATTGCGGATGATAGGGATGTTTTCTTCAAAGACAGTTTGGTTACTTATGAAAAATTAGGAGCGAAGGCAAGGTTGATGAGAAGGCCTGAAATAACAGGTAAAAATTTTAAGCCTCCTTTTGAAGAGCTGGTAATCTATAATATCAACACAAGAACTGAAACCAATTATGTTACCATGCATGGGGATGACGGAGATATTTATTATAGGACAGAAGAAAAATCCAGTCCCGAAACGGATTGGAAATGGAGTGATAAAACTAAGAAATTCATGGGTCTGTCTTGCACCAAAGCAACTGTAACAACTCCTAAAGATACCTATACTGTGTGGGTAGCCAAAGACAGCCCTTTTAATTTTTCACCAATTTTAGCACTAACACCTGATAAAGGACTTGTCGTTAAAATTGAAGGAACTAATATTGCTTTTTCAGCTATAAAAATGGATCCTGTTATTCCAGCAAACATTCAATTTAGTTCAGTCAATCAAGGAACTTTGATTACTCAAGAAGAATTAATGAGCGCTCGCAAAACAGCATTTAGAAACTTTAATCCAGGTAAATAGTTCTACCTGTCTACTTTATAGAAAATAATTTCATGCATAAAATAGTGTTGAGCTTTTTGCTCCTTTGGTCTTCTTTAGTTTTTGGTCAAAAAACCACCGTTATAAAAGATTCTGATACTGGTGAATCATTATCATATACAAACGTTGTACTATTGTCAGTTCCTGATTCCAGCTTTATTAAAGGAATTCAAGCAAATCAAAGTGGAACAATAACCTGGAAACAATTGCCAGCTTTTCCTTTCCTGATAAAAATTAGTTTTCTTGGATACGAAGACTATTGGGCAAAAATTGATGAGGAAGATCAAATTCCCAAGGTATTTACACTTAAAAAAAGAGCACTAAAACTAAATGATATTGAAATTTTGGGCGACAAATCAGCTATTTCATTAAAGAAAGATACACTAGAATTCAATGGATCTTCATTCAATGTTCCACCAAATGCGATGGCTGAAGAATTGCTAAAAAAATTACCCGGTGTTCAAGTTGGGGCTGATGGAACAGTTAAAGCTCAAGGTGAAAATGTTACCAGAATTACAATTGATGGGAAGCCATTTTTTGGGGATGATCCCAAATTGGCCACAAAAAACATACCAGCTGATGCAATCGATAAAGTTCAAATATTTGACAGAAAATCAGACCAAGCAACTTTTTCAGGATTTGACGATGGCAATACGGAAAAATCAATCAATTTTCAACTCAAACCCGGACACAAAAAGGGCAAGTTTGGTAGGGTTGAAGCTGGGTACGGCACAAATGAAAGACATGCCTCTTCTTTCACCTACTTCGATTTTCGGGGACCACAACAAATAGCTGTCCTCGGTTCTTTAAATAACATAAACCAGTCAGGATTTTCATCAGAGGACGCAATGCAATTTGTCAATAGCAGCGGTGGTGGCCAAGGAGGCGGAGGTATGAGATCAATGATGAACGGCGGCGGCGGTGGCTCCAGTTTTTTTGGTGGGGACGCTTTTAGTCTCTTAAGTGGACAAAATACGGGGATAAACACCACTGGCAATACAGGAATTAATTACCGTGACAGTTGGGGAAAGAAGTTGGAAGTGGTAGGTTCTTACCTGCTTGGATACAGTGATGCATACAATGTAAATGATGTGGCACGTGAATCCATCCTACCCAATAATGTGTTTAATTCTCTCCGAAATTCAACAACAGACAATATAGCACTTACACACAGAGTAAATACAAGTTTTGACTACAAAATAAATGGGCGAAATTCATTAAAAATAGAACCGACCTTAAGTTTTACCGAAAATGACAACTCAAGTTTGAGCTTGACAACAACCTCAAGAGGTGACGCTATGGTATCCAATAAAGGTTTTGCAAGGGCATTATCTAATACCGACAATTGGCGCTTCAGATCCAATATTTTGTTCAGACACAAGTTTGCAGCAGAAGGTCGAACTTTAAGTGTTAATGCCAATCCAAGGTTATCTGGCTCAAACGGAACAGAATCGAATCAATCCACTTTTAGTCTTATACCCAATGATCAAACTGCTACAATAGTGGATTCAATCGACCAACGTATCAGCAATGTATCGGACGGCAATGGGTGGAGTGCTAATGTCAGCTATACAGAACCTTTATCCAAAAAATTCAACCTGGAAAGCGCATATAATTATAGTACAGACGAAAGTGTCAGAACACGTGATGCATTTGATTTTAATGCAATCACAGGTGAATTTGACACGCCCAATACGGAATTGACAAATGCCTTTGAAAATGTCTATGGAACCCACAGGATATCAGAAAACTTGCAATTCAAAAAGCTGAAATATACCATTACACTAAATAACACATTCCAAATTGCTTCCCTGAATAGTACTTCAAGGACTGACGGAAGTTCCTTCAAAAGAGATTTCTACAACTATCTTCCTGGATTTTTGGCACAAATCACACTACCAAAAGGTAAAACCATGAGAATTAATTACCGGACAAGCACCCGTCAACCTGATATTTCTGATATTCAACCTGTTCCCGATTTATCTGATCCCTTGCGTATTCGTGTAGGAAATCCAAACTTAGGTCAAGAATTTACACACAACCTGAGTTCTAATTTGAGAGCATTTGATATGGGAAAGAATAGATTTTTCATGATCAATGCAAGAGGTGAATACAATCAAAATAGAATAGTAAACAGCACTGAAATCAACTCATTCGGAATTGAGGAGACAAAGAAAGTCAATGCCAACGGAGTATGGAATGCAAATGTATTTGGCACAATTGGTTTTCCCTTTCGTAAATTCAATATCAATACCAACGTTTGGTCAAATTACAGAAGAGATATCAGTTTTATCAATGGTGCTGAAAATAAAGGTGACGTAATCAGCTACAATATTGATTTAAGAGCAACTTGGCAAATAACAGAGAAGGCCGAATTGACTTTTGGTGGATCAGCAGGAACTACAAACACTTCATATAGTTTACAAGAAGTGCTGAACAATCGAATCAACAATTTAAACGGTGAAATCAGTACTTTGATCAGATTACCTTGGAGATTCAGAATCAATTCAGAGCTCACCATTTCACAGCGGACCGGTCTTGCTGATGGATTTAATAGAGTATTCACTTTATGGAATGGAGCCATCACCAGAACATTTTTGCCAAAGGATCGCCTTGAAGTAAGCTTAAGTGGATTTGATCTATTAAATCAAAACGTTTACATCAACAGAACCACTACTTCCAGCGCCATTGAAGATACCAATGCACTGACCATAAGAAACTACTTCATGTTGACCGGCAGGTATTTTCTCAACAAGCAGGAGACCAAAATGCCTCCAGGTATGAAGAATATGGGAAGAATGTTTAGAGGTGGCATGTAAACTTATCCAATTGGTTTATTTTACTTCAATCAAGAACTTGTTCTTCTTGCCATTTTCAACGAATAAGAACCTGCTATGAATAAGGGAATCATTGCTTATTATTGTTGAAACTTCAGCAGTTTTTAGCTTGTTGATCGATAGTGCATTTCCTTGAATTGCGCGACGCACTTCACTCTTAGAAGCCAATACACTGGTATGTACTGACAACAATTCATCTATTGGTATTCCTTTTGCAAATACGTCTTGATTGACTTGAAATGATGGTATTTCCTTACCGACTGACTCCCATTCATTTGAACTAATATCATCAAGAGCACTTTGATTTTGTCCAAACAGCAAATCTGTAACTTTCAACACAGATGCAAATTCTTCCTTAGAATGTACTCTGCTTGTAAGCTCTTCTCCCAATATTCTTTGCGACAAGCGCAGATGCGGTGATTTTTGGTGTTCAAGAGCCAAAGCCTGCAATTCTTCGCGTTCTTTTAATGAAAAAATATTAGAATAATTGAGAACATCCTCATCAGCTGCATTGAGCCAGAACTGGTAAAACTGATAAGCGGAGGTCCGATTTTTATCCAACCATATATTGCCACTTTCACTCTTCCCAAACTTGGTTCCATCACTTTTCTTAATCAATGGTGTCGTCAAACCAAAAGCTTGTCCACCATCCATTCTTCTGATCAACTCAGTACCTGTTACGATATTACCCCATTGATCAGAGCCACCCATCTGCAAATCAACACCTTTGTTTTTCCATAAGTAGTAAAAATCATAGCCTTGAACCAATTGGTAAGTGAATTCTGTGAATGACATTCCGGTTTCCCCTTCTAGTCTACGTTTTACACTATCCTTAGCCATCATGTAGTTGACCGTTATATGTTTCCCAACATCTCTTATAAATTCGAGAAAACCCATTTCACGAAACCAATCATGATTGTTTACTATGGTTGCACGGTTGGGAGCACAATCAAAATCCAAAAATTTTTCCAACTGCTTTTGTTGACATGCAAGGTTGTGTTGTATCACCTCTTCATCCAACAAATTCCGTTCTTCACTTTTGCCACTCGGATCGCCTACCATACCAGTTGCACCTCCTACAAGCGCCATAGGTCTGTGACCGCAACGCTGATAATGAACCAATGTCATGATTTGAACCATGTTCCCAACACCCAACGAGTCAGCGGTGGGATCAAATCCAATATATGCTGTGGTAATTCCTTTAGCTAACTTCTCCTCCGTACCGGGCATGATATCTTGCAACATGCCTCTCCACTTAAGCTCTTCAATAAAATTTTTCATGAAAATTATCAGTTCTGGACACAAAAGTAAGCGTTTTCAGCACATGAGGCATTTACTAATGCATGAAATTAAAGGCTTTGCCGTACTTTCGGGCTATGAAAAGATGGAATTGGGTATTTTTAGTAGGATCCAGACTATCAGCTTTTAAGGAAGGGAATCTTTCGGCAATTATAACTAAGATTGCTGCAATTGCCACAGGAGTTAGTGTAGCAGTAATGATTATTGCCACATGTTTGATCAGTGGCTTTCGTGAAACAATTAGTGAAAAGGTTTTCGGCTTTTGGGGGCACATTCAAGTTTTACATAATTCAAGCTTGAATAGTTACGAGTCCGCACCTTTAATTATTTCAAATGAAATGCGAGATAAACTTAACAACACAAAAGCTGTAAACTATATTTTCGAAGGTGAATCTTTTAAAACAAAGGGCGGCATAAAACATGTCCAAAGTTACCTTTTTAAGCCAGGCATCATCGGCAGCAAAACTCAAATAGAAGGTATTTTACTCAAAGGATTAGGTAAAGATTTCTCTTGGCCTTTGCTTGAACCATTCATAAAATCAGGCAATAGGCTCGATCTTAATTCTGAAGATCCCGCTCGTGAAATCATACTGTCTGAGCAAACTGCTAACCGATTGCAAGTAACAATCGGTAATTCAATACTCCTCCATTTTGTTCAAGAAGGTAGTCAAATTAGTAGAAAACTTAAAGTCAAAGGAATCTTCAGAACGGGGCTCGAAGAATACGACACAAAATTTGCTTTGGTGGACATGCGCTTTCTTCAAGAATTGCAGGGTTGGAACCAAAACCAAATAACTGGGCTTGAAATAATTCTAGAAGATCAAGCCGATATGGAAATCATGGCTGCATACTTATACGAAAATGTGTTATCGGATTCATTGTACACCGAAACAATTAGGCAGAAACTCCCAAACATATTTGAATGGCTTGAATTGCAAACTACAAACGAACAGGTCATCAACCTCTTGATGATACTTGTAGCAATCGTAAATATGAGTACCGCTCTTTTAATCTTGATTGTAGAACGAACAAATATGGTTGGTATTTTAAAAGCTCTTGGTAGCTCCAACAACAACATTCAAGTTTTATTTATGTTTTTTGCTGGAAGAATCCTACTTTGGGGCCTCTTGCTTGGAAATGCAATAGGATTGGGATTGTGTTATTTGGAAGACAAGTTCAAATTTATCAAACTACCTGAAAAGGATTATTATCTCAGTTATGCACCTGTATCATTTGACTGGGGTAAAATTGCATTAATCAATGGACAAACACTATTGATTACCTTGATCGTATTGATCATCCCTTCTTTTATGGTAAGGAGATTGACTCCCGTTAATGCCATGAAATGGAAATAATTTAGCAAATTGGCATAAAAACAAAAGTCAAACACTGCTCCAATCAGTATTTGACTTTTATTCTTTTCATAGGTGTTCATGGTTACGCTTTGGTCATCTCGGTTGAGGGATGAGAAAAATAACCAGGACTAAACTTGTTTAGGAAATAACTTTTTGTGGGAATTTGTCGGTCTGTTTTATCTATCTAATAAGCAATGAACAGTACAACCAAAATCAAGCCAAAAAACAATTCATATATCATTATGAACAATGTGAAGAAATTTTATTGGCGTTTTATGCATAAAGCATATTACATCCTCGAGCTTCAGCTCCTTCTACCCTCCCAATAACTTCAAAAACGCCTGGACTTACTGTTCGCCCTATATCTTGCGTAGCAATAAATGAACAGCTTGATTCATTTGCCAGATCAATAATATTAAGTACACCCAACCTTCCCATGGGAAAAAAACAAAACGGATCGGTAGGATCAGCTATCAATACTTTAAAGCGATCATTCATTTGATACAATCCTTCTTCAGTCGAATAGGCTTGCGAAAGCAGTTCCGTCATACCATACTCTCCTACTATTCTTGAAGTTCCAAATCCAGATTTAATCATTTCATGCAGCACGCTCCTAGGCACAACCTGACCAGATAATTTCATTCCGCCTGTCTCCATAACTGTCAATTCTGGTAAATTTAGCTTATGTTTCATGCCAAAATCGTACAGTGCATGGCTAACACCTATTAGTAATATTTTCTTTCCGCATGAAGGTAATCCTTCAAGTTTAAGTTTAAGGTGCTCTGAATCAAAAGAAATGAACTGGCTTTTCTGATTCTGCGTTTCAGTGATAAAATATTGGACCATTGATATCAACGATGATTCAGGATTCTCGGTGTAGCCTGGCAGATATGCAACAATAATCCATTCTTCCAAGCTTCCAAAAACCTGTTCAAATATTAGTTTGGTATTGTGATGGTAAAGCGCTTTACTTTTGATTAAATGTTTGCTTCTGATCATGCCTGTTGTGCCACTAGATTGGAAGATCAACTCAGGTACCCAAGAACCACAGATTATATCATGAGTTTTAAAAAATCCGACTGGCAAAAAAGGAATGTCAACAATTCGACTGATATCATTAGGATCTTTTCGCAGATATTTCATGAAATCAGCATATACCATATTTAATCTGACTTGAGCCCTGAACAACTTCAGAATTTCTTTTTCCTCTTTCCAGGAAACTTGTATTAATTTTGAGCTGTCAGAATTTTCACTTAACATCAGGCAAAATTACTACAACTTATGTTCAATTTGTTGCGTTATGCTACTATGAAATTCATTCTACCTTCTATACTTTGTCTGTTTTTCTCGCAATGTGCAAACCCGCCTGAGTATCCCATTGAGCCACAATTAAGCTTTATTGGCTTAAGCAAATCCAATATGAAACAAGGAGCAATCAATGCAGATTCATTACTTGTGACAGTTGGTTTTACGGATGGAGATGGTGATATCGGTACGGATGATTCTTTGAGTTTGTTCGTGACTGATACAAGAGATAACTTTTTAGCAGCTAAGTACAAATTACCTTTTGTAGCTGAGCAAGGTGCTGCAAACGGTATTTCAGGTGAAATAAGTTTCGTTTTAGAAAGTACGTGTTGTTACTATCCTGATATCATACCTCCATGCACTCCATCAACTGTTTATCCTAAGGACACGGTTATTTATACCGTTATGATAAAAGATCGAGCTGGAAACAAAAGCAATCAACTTGCCCTACCAATGATCTTTCTGGACTGCACGAAGTAATTAAGCTTCCAACCAGTTGATATCTTTTTTTAGTTTATTGAGTGTGTAGTATTCGGGGGAATCGACTTCTACTTGATGGTTATATTCCCAATTGGCTTGTGGAGGCAAACTCATTAATATACTCTCAGTTCGGCCGTCAGTTTGCAATCCAAATTTGGTGCCTCTATCGTAAACAAGATTAAATTCCGCATAACGTCCGCGTCTCAAATATTGCCAAGTTGATTGATGCTCAGAATACGATTTGTCTTTCTCTCGATCCAAAATTTTAATATACAATTGAGCAAAAGCATCGCCAATTCCTTTTGTAAAGGCAAAAGCATCTTCTTTATTCACCCCAGACTCTTGGTTCATGTGATCATAAAATATACCACCAACTCCTCTGGTTTCCTGACGATGGTCAATAAAGAAATAGTCATCGGCCCACTTTTTGAATTTTGGGTAGTACTCTAAATTATGCTGATCGCAAACAGTCTTTAATGTGGCATGAAATAATTTAGCTTCACCAGCATTGACGTAATGCGGAGTAAGATCGATGCCTCCACCAAACCACCAAGCGCCATTTTCTGCTTCAAAATAACGAACATTCATGTGTATAATGGGATGAAGTGGGCTTTTGGGATGCATAACTATAGACACACCTGCAGCAAAAAATTCCTTGGCGTCGATACCGATTGATTTAGCAGCGAAAGGGCTTAACTCTCCTTCAACTGCCGAAAAATTTACTCCACCCTTTTCTATATATTTTCCTGCCATTACTCTTGTTCTGCCTCCACCACCACCATGACGCTCCCAAAGATCTTCTTGAAATTTTGTGCCATCCCAGTCAGCAATCTGATTACAAATGTTATCCTGTAGACCCATTAAATAGGTTTTGATCGTCTCTTTATTAACTGGCATTGCTGATCTTTTTTTTGGTAGCTCAAAGTTAAATCCACAGTTAATCAATATAAATTTCTTGCTGTCATCTGTTTGTAATGTTAATCAATCCCAATATCAATGTAGGCATCATTTCATTCAAGAGATATTTGATGTATTTTGCAGATTCAATCAAACGAACTCACTTTATGGTCAATACAGAGATTATCACCAATCCTGATGGGAGTATTTATCATCTGTCACTTCATCCTGAAGATATAGCCAAAATCATCATTACCGTTGGTGATCCTGATAGAGTTGCAATGGTTTCCAAATATTTTGATAAAGTTACTCTTAAAAAGCAAAACAGAGAGTTTGTGACGCATACAGGTGAACTGCAAGGCAAACAATTGACAGTTCTATCTACCGGAATTGGTACTGATAACATTGATATCGTCCTCAACGAACTTGATATTCTTGCCAAATTTGACCTGCAAAAACTTGAAATTACCAACCCCGACTATCAATTAGAAGTAATCAGAATTGGAACATCTGGAACCATACATTCAGACATTCCAGTTGATTCATTTTTGGCTAGTGAATTTGCAATTGGTTTAGATGGATTGTTGCTCTATTACCTCACCAATGAACATAAAATTGAAAAGGAGCTTTACAGTCACTTCATGTCATTTTGCGAGCTTCATCTCAAGCTGCCAATGCGGCCTTATATTGCCAGTGCGGACAGGCAACTGATGCAAGAATTTGGCTCCAAAATGGCAAAGGGAATAACGGTGACGTGTCCGGGATTTTATGGGCCTCAAGGGAGACAAATCAACGCAAAAATATTTCAAGAAAATTATCTCAATTCGCTTCGGGCATTTTCATTTCATGATAGAAGGATAACAAATTTCGAAATGGAAACAGCAGGGATCTATGGCTTAGCTAGAGAACTTGGACACAAGTCATTGTCTTGCAATGCAATATTAGCGAATAGAGCGACTGGCGAATTCAGCAAAGAACCACAAAAAACGATCGACAAATTAATCACGGAAGTTTTGACAGTTATTATTAACCGTTAACTTTTTTGTGATCGGCAAGAAACTGTGCCAAACCTAAATCTGTCAACGGATGATTGAACATGCCTAAGATACTTGACAAGGGGCAAGTTACAACATCAGCACCCGACTCAGCTGCTTCAACTATTTGCTTCGAACTGCGAATTGAAGCCGCAAGAATCTCAGTGTCATATTGTTGAATTGCATAAATCTCAGCTATTTGCATGATTAATCCCATGCCATCCCAATTGATGTCATCTACTCTTCCTACAAATGGCGAAACATAAGTAGCACCAGCCTTTGCGGCTAGAATAGCTTGGCCAGCCGAAAAAACCAATGTACAATTGGTGCGAATACCATTATCCGAAAAATGTTTGATAGCCTTGATTCCTTCTTTGATCATTGGTACTTTGACAACTATATTCGGGGCAATCTCCGACAATATCAATCCCTCACGTATCATCCCTGCAAGATCAGTTGCTATCACTTCAGCACTTACATCACCTTCAACCAATTCACATATTTTACGATAATGCTTCATGATTGCATCATTGCCTTTGATACCTTCTTTTGCCATCAATGAAGGATTGGTTGTTACACCATCCAAAATGCCTAAATCACGTGCTTCAGCAATTTGGTCCAAATTTGCAGTATCTATAAAAAATTTCATCGTAAAAGTTTTCTTGGATAAATAAATAAGGTGAGAAATCACGTCGAACCGCTCAACCACCTACCCTTGCTGCATTTCTGCCCTGAGGGAGTTCGGCAGGAGCTGGCCACATGACCCTCACCGATGGTAAAGGTAAAGACAATTCTGAATATTACGGAGTAATTTTTTATTCTTATGGGTCCCAACTCTATCCTTGTGCAATTAATAGGTGCAAACAATTAAACATGAAATAATTCAATTAAACGAATTGCCCAAATTTTATTCACATTAAAATAATGAGCAATTTATTCAAAAAACAAATATTTATTCCCAACTTTACCTCCATTAAATCTAACACCCTAAAAAAAACACTATGAAAATCCTTAGCTTTTTGATCATTGCAACCATTGCACTTAGTTCTCCCCTTCTTGCTCAAAATGAATACACCTGGGATGAATACGGCATCAAATTTAGTCTTGCTCCTGACTTCGTAGAAAAAGTTAACAATAATGAAGAGTTCTCTGCGGATGGTGACATGATGAGCATTTCAATCATTCCTTTCAAAGATGAAACCATCGATGATTCAGACATTGCAGCTTATACCATTTCAATTGCAAAATCAATAAACTTAACTTCGTATGAAGATGTCAATGTTATAAGTATGAATGATTTCAAAGGTGGGTATGTTGAGGGTGTCTCTGATGGCGCTCGTATTTTTCTGATGGGCTTGATTGATCCAATATCTGATACAAACTTTTTTGTAATAATAACATTTATTGACCAAGACCATGTTGCTACAGAGGAAGCGATCAGAATGGTTAAGAGTTTCCACAAGATGTAATCAAAGCAAAATATAAGAAAATCTGATGAAGCCCGTGAAGCAATTCATGGGCTTTCTTGTTTTATGCCATTGAATTCATTCATAAAACCTTTAGCTTTGACCAACAAATATTGAGAGTCTTAACACTAAAATCCTTAGAGACTGATGCATTCATATTGGGAGAAAAAACATTTTGTGGGTGATGCTGATTTGGTTGTAATCGGTTGCGGAATTGTAGGATTGTCGGCAGCCATCTCTTTAAAAGAATCCAAACCTCAACTCAAAATACAGATACTTGAAAAAGGCTACCTTCCTTCAGGAGCGAGTACAAAAAATGCAGGATTTGCATGTTTTGGAAGTTTATCTGAATTACTTGATGACATCAACTTTATTGGGCTTGATGCAACACTAGATCTTGTAAAAAGAAGGTACGTTGGACTTCAAATTCTTCGCAGCAGAGTTGGCGATGAGCAATTGAACTACGAAGAGTTGGGTGGTTACGAAGTGTTTCGGGAAGAAGACGACGCGCTTTACCTCGACTGTATTTCAAATCTAACAAGGATCAATAGCTTACTAGAAAAGACCATTGGTATCCATGAAATATTCGTTCCAGCTGATGAAAAATTAGTTGAACTCGGCTTGACTGCGTTCAAACACCTCATAAAGAACCGAATAGAAGGTCAAATAGACGCAGGAAGCATGATGTTAGCATTGATACGCAGAGCACGCAACCTAGAGATTGACATTTTATTCGGAACAGAAGTCGAACAATTGAACACTTCAGAAAATGCTCAAGTATTAATACTCAAAGATGGAACAAACTTAAAACCCAAACACACTTTGGTAGCAACCAATGGATTTGCGAGACAACTTTTGCCGGAGTTGGACGTTCGGCCAGCCCGCAATCAAGTGCTTGTAACTTCAGTCTGTACGAACTTGAAAATCAATGGCGCATTTCATCTGGATCGCGGATATTATTACTTTAGAAATATAGATGGCAGAATATTATTGGGAGGCGGAAGACACCATGGCGGACAAGTAGAAGAAACCAGCGAGGAAGGCATAACGACATCTGTACAACAGGATTTGGAACAGCTTCTATTCAAATACATTACACCACACGAAACGCCCAAAATTGAATTCAGGTGGAGCGGCACTTTGGGTCTGGGACCCTATAAATCCCCAATAATCAAAAACCTACAGCCTGGACTGAGTGTTGCGGTGCGGATGGGTGGCATGGGAGTGGCACTGGGAAGTTTGGTAGGTAAAGAAGCAGCTGAGATGATTGACCAACACTTATAGTTGTATCTTTGACGTTCTATTTGGCTATTAACATGAAATTGATTTTGAGTTTATTGTTGATTTTTACCACAATGCAACTGACAACACATTTAAAAATTTTCGATATCAATACTTTTGCGGTTAAAACAATCAAGGTTACAACCAAGCTATCTCTAATTAAAAAAAACAAGCTGAATGCTTATAATTGTGGATCACATCAAATAAACAGAGGAAGCCAAACAAAAGTCACAGAGGATTGCATGTTACTTGATGAAAAAAATGCAAGGCTTAGAACAAAAATGAATATAGCAAATGAACTCATCGGAAAAAGTGAAGCCATTCATAAATTTGAAACACGTATTGAGAATAACTTTATCACTGGATTTTTTAGTATAAATAAATCTGAAAAAACACAACAGAAATGCACCATTGGTCCAGAAAGCGTCGGAGGAATTAGCAATGGTTTGTTTCGATCAACAATTCCAAAGAGCAAAAGGTCAAACTTCGATATTGCTTGGCGCTCCATATTAGATTTAGGTATGGCTTGTGGCAATCTAACCTTACCAACAAGTTATTTATTTCATGAAAACGATTTTAAGAAATTATCAGGATGGAAATTCTAATCCAGCTAACTATGCTAAAAGGCAGACGGATTTCCTTTTTGGCAATATTCTTAATGGCTATGAATTTCATGCCGACTGCAACTATTTGTGCCCAGGAAAAGGATTCTGCCAAGTTGATCATTGTGGAAAAAGCTGAAACTTTCTTTTATAGATCTATCAATAATCAGGAATATCAATGGATGGTTGGTAATGTTCGCATGCGTCAGGGCAATGTCTATATGAAATGTGACTCAGCATTGCTACAGGACAACAGTGTAAAAGCTTACGGGCGCGTTTTGATTCAGCAAACAGATACCATTTCACTATTCAGTGACTCCTTGTGGTATAATGGAAATACAAGAATAGCCGATCTTTTTAGTAAAGTCACTTTAATCAATGGTAGGCAACAATTATTTACAGATAAACTCAATTACGATCTCAACCAAAAAATAGGTACTTATACAACAGGAGCAGTGCTCACGGATGGCAAAACCAAATTATCAAGTAGAAAAGGATACTATTACGTAAATGAGAAAAAAGCATATTTCAAGACCAATGTTCGAGTATATGACCCTGATTTTGATCTCAAATCAGATACCTTATTGTTTGATTCCGAAAAGAAAATTGCCTATTTCTTCAGTCCTACCATTATTGCACAAGACACCGCGAGAATATACTGTGAGGACGGATTTTATGACATCGGAAACAAAAAAGCGGAATTCAGAAAAAATGCCCAGTATGAAAGTAAAACCTCTAAAGCCTCTGGAGATACTATCCGATACGTTTCAAGAGATGAATCAATAGAGTTAATTGGTAAGGCGTACTTCGAACGGTCCAATGAACTTGCCAAAGCAGACAGAATAAAATATACCGGCAAGACCAAAAAAACGGACCTGGTAGGTAATGCTTACTACAAAAAGGATCAACAAACCCTGCAAGGACCAGAAATAAAGTACGATGGCAATGATGGAAGCTTTTCTACAAAAGGAAGATCAAGAATTAGTGATCCGCCACAAATCATTGAAGCCAACAATATTGATTATTCAAAAACTTTAGGACTTGGTTTGGCCACAGGAGATGTGACTTGGCAAGACACGATCCAAAGGATTATTCTACAATCTGATACTGCAGCATTCAACCGAAGTAATGATTATGTCAGAGCTTATGGGAAGCGGAGACCGCTTTTAATCAACTACGAAGGGACAGATTCACTTTTCATGACAGCTGATACGCTTATTTCATATCGGGATACATTGAGCTCAGACAGCACAAGGTATTTTAAGGGCTACCATGACGTAAGGATTTTGCGCAAAGACCTTCAAGTGGTTTGTGACTCATTGACTTACAACAGCAAAGATTCTGTAATGACCTTCTACAATCTACCCATCATGTGGAGTGATACATCGCAATTTGTAGCCGATACCATCAAAGCATTGCTCAACAAGGGTCAGTTGGAGAGAATCCTTTTACGATCCAATAGTCTGATTATCAATCAACAAGACAGTTTGTATTTCAACCAAATAAAAGGAAGGGACATCACAGCTTTCATGAAAGAAAGAAAAATAGAACTTATGGACGTTCAAGGCAACGCAGAATCCGTGTACTACGTCCTAGACGACCAACAAGCTTACATTGGTGTCAATAAATCGGAAAGTGCCAACATTGCTATCCGCTTTGAAGAGGGAAAAATTAAAACCATTCACTATCTGAATCAACCTCATGCCAAATTTATGCCCATGGGACAGGTAAATCATGAGAAAATCAAACTTCAAGGCTTCAAATGGGAAACCAAACGAAGACCAATTAAATTATCAGACTTGTTTTAACCCTAATCAGCAACAAACAGAATATTTTTGTAGCAATAAAAGCCAAATAAAAGGAACTAAAAATACAATTTCATATTTGCCTTGTCTTTAGTTGAATTATTTATCGGGGTCCTTCCAACACTTTTTGACATTTTCGTATCAATCATAAGGTAGCTACTAAAATTAATTAGTTTAACCTAAAACAATAAAATGAAAAATCGAATCCTGTTGTTGGGAATGTTTTTATTGACCATCTTCTCCAATTGCAAAAAAGATACGCTTGATATATTTACAAGTGATGACTTTGAAAAAGGTGCTACTTTAATAGAGTCTTTCCTTTTGGTTCAAGTTGTTAACGAATTTGATATACCGCTTGCCAATGCCAAAATAACAATTGGTGATCAGAAAACATACAATACTGATCAGAACGGTACGGTATTGCTGTCCAAGGTGGGCATCAAAACCACTGGTCATCTTGTTTCCATAAGCAAATCCGGATATTTTAACTCCTTCAAAAGAGTATATCCAGAGGCAGGAGTGCTAAAGGTAATGCTGGTTCAAAAAAATAATCTTGATCTTCCTGGCCAAGCTGGAGGAAACCTAAATTTTGGAGGCGTCAAGCTCGAATTTCCTGCCAATGCAATTGTGGATTCAAAAGGCCAAGCATTTATCTCAAATGTAAATGTATCAGTTATGCACATCGACCCAACGGCTAATAATTTTACCCAATTGGCTCCCGGTGACTTAAGAGCCATCAGAATCAATGGACAATCGCAAGTATTAGCATCGTTTGGAATGATAGCGGTTGAAATGAATGATGATTCAGGCAACAAACTACAAATTGCTCCTGGTAAGACTGTTAAAATCAAAATGGATCTGAATGGCCAATTGGCTTCGACAGCTCCAGCCACTATGCCAACTTGGTCATTTGATGAAGTGACTGGAGTATGGAAAGAAGAGGGTGTTGCAACAAAATCAGGCAATACATACGAATTTGAAGCCTCGCATTTTTCTTTTTGGAATTGTGATGTTCCCTATGATTTTATAGATTTTAAAGCGAAACTGGTATCACAGGGAGGACAAGCCATTTCAAATCTCCAAGTAAGCTTAGCAGCTTTGAACGGAGCCGGTGTAGGATACGCCTGGTCAGGCACGGATGGAAGTGTAGCAGGGAAAGTTCCCGCTAATACAGAATTTAATCTAGAAATTGCCTCTGATTGTAATGGTGTCAAAACAATTTTTAAAACACAAAAAATAGGACCATTTAGCGTTGATACTGATTTTGGAAATATTGTTGTGACGCTTGGATCTTCAAACACAGAAATAAGTGGTGTTGTAAAGGATTGCGGTGGAAACAATCTTCCTGACGGAGTAGTTAAGATTGAGTTTTTACTTAAAGTTGAATACGCAAGTGTCACAAACGGTGTGTTCTCAAAACTATTGGTTTGTGATCCGCCAGGAAAAGTAACCCTAACAGCATATGATTATCCAAATTTAAAAACTTCATTACCTCAAGAATTTAACATAGTAAATGGTCAAACAAATAGTATAGGTGTTATTGAAGCTTGCATAGACTTTGATGAATATGTTGTGATTAATATCGATGGAAACATATCTTATTTAACTGATAATGTTTATATTAATGACTCACTCGGAACAGCTCTTGGCAACTATGCAATAAATGGGCAGAAATTCGGTGCTTTCGGCAAGTACTTCTCTTGTGAAATCGGAAATCAACTGAATATTGCAACACCCTTCGCGTACATATCCATTGAAGGAAATTTTCCTGGACTTCTAAGTACTTCTTTCCCCTGCACAAATTGTTTGTCTTACACCAGCACTTCTTTGAACTATACTCCTGGAGGATATTCAGAAGGAACATTTAGTGGGACTGTTCCCGGAACCATCATTCCAATTAGCGGATCATGGAGAGTTAAAGCAAATTAGAATAATACCATTGAATGCATCGGAAATCTTTTTCGGTGCATTTTTTTATAGAATATGGAAATAAAGGAAATCATTTCAGCTTGTTTAAAGAATGAACCCACGGCTCAAAAGCAGCTGATATTTCATTTTTCTGGCAAGTTAATGAGTGTTGCATTCCGTTATGTCCCAGATTCCAATCTTGCTCAAGATATTGTTCAAGATGCCTGGATTCAAATTTTTAAATACCTAGATGATTTCAGAATCCATGATGGAAATTTCGAAGCTTGGATCAGAAGGATTACTGTAAACTGTGCACTTAAAAACCTTCAAAAAAATAAGCTAAAGTTTACCGAGATTACAATTAGCTCTGAACAGTTGTTTGCAATTAATCCTGAAGTTTTCAATTCATTGTCAATGGAAGAGTTGCATAAAATGATTCAACAATTGCCCAATGGTTGTCGTGAAATATTCAACTTGTACGCAATAGAAGAATACCAACACAAAAACATTGCTAAAATGCTCAACATCAGCGAAGGGACTTCGAGATCGCAATATGCCCGCGCTCGCTACCTTCTAATGGATAAAATAAATGCTCTAAAAAAGCAAGAAACTGCTATACATGGAAAATTTTGAAGATAATTTAAGAAAAAAGCTGGATGACCATCAGATGCCTGTTGACATGGATTCAATTTGGGAAGGTGTACAAGCCAATAATCAAAAGAAAAAGCGAAGGTTCATCTTTTGGTGGATATTTCCTGCATTGGCTTTGACAGGTTTAGGTATTTATTTAGGAAGTCACAGCTATCAATCATCTCCACTTTCTAATGGAAGCGTCAAAAGCAAATATTTTGCATCGAATGAAAGCAATATTTCAAGAAACCAAAAATCCGATGCTGAATACATTCAAAACAATAAAATTCAAACAAGTCAAGCAAACAATCATTTACAAGGGTACTCCAATGCAAAATCAGGTCAAGTAAACAGTCCAAACAATTCAAACAATAAATCAAAGAGCACCGTGACAGGTAAAACTGAAACAGGGAAATATCAACCAAAAAGCAATCAAACAGTCATTAGTGGATCCAAATTGGCCAATAGTGCCTCAAATATTGCTGATTTAGTTCATGAAATATCAAACAGTCAGACAAATTCTGATAAAACCACTCCTGAGCTTCCACAACAGATTTTCTCATTAGCCAATGCACCTGTAAAAACTGAAATTCTTGAGCAGATTCCGCAGCTCTATTTATTCCCAACAACAGCAGGAAACCAGCCAAATTTTTTAGTTGTGCATACAAATAAAGAGTACACTAAAAAACAACATCGCTCAAGTATTTATGCCATTGGTGGTATGCACGCGGTTATTGCACAAACAGATCAAAGTGAACTTTTGAGTTGTGCTAAGCCAAAATATGGCTACAATTTTGAAATCGGATATCAAAGACAAATACGAAAATCTCCATTCTCCTACCAAATTGGTTTGGAATTGAATCACATTCTTTTCCATTCCGAAAATAAAAATTTTGTAACCAAAACCATTGAGACTTATGACAGCACCATCATTTTCCGCCAATTGAACGGCGAGCAAATGTTAATTGGAAATAAGATTTATGGCAATCAAACCACCGCAACTATCCGAAACAAATATCAAAGATCCTATATTTTCAATGGAATAGTTGGCCTGGCATATACTAAACATCTTGGAAAGTGGAGCTATGGAGTCAACACAGGTTTAGGGATTAATTTTCAAACCAAATCAACTGGTTTCTACTATTGTTCACAAATTAATGAACGCCTAGATTTTTCAAATTCTATCAAATCAAATGTCGGATTCAGTGGTAGAATGGGCTTAAATCTCGGCTACGATATAACTCGGCGAATAGCCTTACTTACCCAATTGAATACAAGTTATTATTTTACACCAATGAGCATAACTGGGAACGCATATAAAAATGTATTGTTACCAAGCATTCAAGTTGGTATGAAATACAAGTGGTAGTGGAGCAAGATTAACTGAAGATTACCTTGATAGCAGGAACGGTCAAACCAATCCCAAAAACAAATCCTAAAAGCCACCTATTTCATAAAAAGCTTAAACCTTCTTGGCTAGAAAATAGTTACTATTTTTGTTAATACTTTTTCAAGAAAATTCAGATGATAATATCTTGAAATTGCTAGCTTGGACTTATTTTGAACTTTTAATAAAATGGTGAATGCACATTTATTTCACAACAAATAAACTGTCTTTTTTATTTAATTTTTTAAAAAAAGACTGTACGATTTAGTTTTTCATCATTCTCCAATTACTTTTACAGTTCAATCAAATCAATCTGATCCTTAACAATACACATTTATGCAAATCTTCAGAGTTCTAATAGTTCTTATACTCTCCATTCAGTATGGCTTTTCTCAAAAATGGGAAATGTTGTCATCTATGCCGCCAGATGCTAAAGGACGCAATCATCCGGTCACTTTTGCAATCAATGGTTTGGGCTACGTAGGAGTCGGTCTTGATACTTCCTCTTATCTCACAGATTTTTATAGTTACAATCCTACTAATGATGCTTGGACCAAATTGGGCGACTTTCCAGATTATGGGCGTGGATATGCTTACGGATTGAATTATGAAGGCAAAGGATATCTGGGTTTTGGTATAGACACTTCCAGTGGTTTTAAAAATGATATGTGGGAATATGACCCCGCAATAGATCAATGGACCAAAAAGGCAGATTGTCCTTGTCAAGCTAGAGCCCATCCAGCATTTTTGGAAATTAACGGCAAGATTTATGTTGGCTTAGGTAGCGGAAGTAGTGGTGATTTGGGTGATTGGTGGGAATACGACATACAAAATGATAGCTGGGCAGAAAAAAAATCTTTTCCAGCACTGCGAAGACATCATCCTTATTATTTTGGCGTAAATGGTCTTGCCTACGTAGGAATGGGCCACCATGCGGAGTTTATTTTCAATGATTTGTATGAATATGACCCTGTAACAGATGAATGGAAGGCTATGACTTCCTTGCCATCTCAAGGCCGTGTAGCAGGTCAACAATTTGCCTATAATGGCAATGGATATGTACTAAGTGGTCAAGGAGAAACACACAACTACTTACCCGATGGAGAATTCTGGGAATTTAATCCAACTGTGAATACTTGGGAACAATTGGAATCTCATCCTGGACTAGGGCGTTGGGCACCAGGGAGCTTTGTGATTGGTGATTCTATTTATTTCACCTGTGGTGAAGATACAAGTGGCAACAAAGCCGATTTGATGAGGTATGTTTTTGAGAACAAGCCTAACAAAGTAGCTGATGTCACTGACATGAAATTATTGTCGATTTTCCCTAATCCTGCGCAGGGTCAACTCAATTTCAATTTGACTAGCTCAAGTCTTTTTCCCCTTCAAGTTCAAATTATAAATATGAACGGAGTTGTTGTCCTTGATAGATTGACAACAGAAAACAACATCAATATTGAAACCTTGCCACCTGGAGTTTATGATTGTGTTATTTCCCGAGGCAAAGAAGTAGTTCAAGCCAAGTTTGTCAAAGGGAAAATGTAAAATTTATTTTTGGCAAACCAGACTTAAATACTGTTGTGGCAATTATGGCAGGTTTACATTCTAATAATTGCCAATCTGAAACAGATGTTTATCTAGTAAAATTTGGCTTAAAAAACTTTCTTAGTTTAGACCTAAGAACTTTATGGCTATGTACAGCGCAGCAATGACTAAGTATTTCTGTAATGAATGAATTTGAACTATTCCGATACCAATTCAAGGTAAAGGGCAAACCCATATATCAAATAAAAATGATAAGTGGGTTGGAACGGCAATAAGGTCTTTCAAGCTCAACAACAGTCAATCAAACCCAAAAACCGCATGTATGGAGTTTGCCTTGTAGCAAAGCTTCATGAATCAATGAAAATCTTTGATTTTGTAGACTTTAAAGCCCCTGACATCTGAATAAATCATCAGGAAATTAAACCTCCTGCAAATCCCATACTAGTGCAGGAGTCGTCAGACCCGCAAAATTATTGGAATATTCAAAAATTTGTCGGCTCGGCGCCTGGCATTGAATTTGGTATAAACAGTATCTTCTAATTCTTTACAGCCTTGAAATTATAAACAGAATCGCGCATTTCACGAATAAAAAATCCAATAAAATATTTAAGATAACTTCCTGAATATTTTTGTTCCGGGCGCACACAATAGTCTTTTAGTATTTATTGGTTGATTATTAAAATATTGAAGTAGGCACATTATTGATAATTCAGCTTGATTTGAATATAACCGCAATGCGGTTTTTGGATAGCCGTATTTATCAGTTCATAAAATAAACCTTTTGATGCTCCAGGTCTGCTGAATCTCCAAATTTATTCATCCAAATAAGCTTGTAAATTCTTGACATAATGGTGTTGTCCACGCAACTAACTTTTGAGACTCATTATAAATCTGTGAAGTAATTTAAAGTTTTTGCCGCTACCTGATTTTTCCGTTACAAGTCCAGGATAATCTTTTTGTATTTTCTT
>Ga0105044_10002061_pt1 | contig 27338 bp, 22 predicted proteins | sample MAT01_FD_78092 | JGI IMG/M metagenome (GOLD analysis project Ga0105044, IMG submission 78092) | Freshwater microbial communities from Lake Fryxell liftoff mats and glacier meltwater in Antarctica - MAT-01 | ecosystem: Environmental > Aquatic > Freshwater > Ice > Liftoff microbial mat | place... | reverse complement strand
GCGGACGGCGGGGGTGGGGGGGGGGACGGAGTTGCCGGTGATCGCGTGGGGGGGCGGGGGGGGAAACGGGCACATCGGGGGAGCCAAGGGGGCGGGGGCGTGGGGCGTGATCGTCGGGCGGGCGATCTACGAGGGGAAGGTCGATCTGGCGGCAGCATTTGCGGCGGTGCGGTGAGGCTAACCGCCGTCTTCGACGCGGATGACGCCGCGGGAGCGGACGGCGGTGGTCGGGCCGGGGAGGGAGAGTCGCGGGGGGCTGGCTGCGTCGGCGCTCCAGGCGAGGAAGCGGGCGACGACCGCGGGGGTGACCTCCTCCCAGTTCATCCACTTGCCCAGCCACTTTCGGGCTGCGCTCCAGCCGATGGGGTCGTCGGCGAACTCTCCGACGTAAACGAGATCTGATTCGCCGAGGTTCCTGCAGGCGAGGCGGAGGGCGTCGCGGTACGCGCGGGCGGAGACGGACATGGCGAGGACGGCGGGGGTGAGTGCGGGGGTTTCGGAGAGAGCTTTGCGGATGCGGTTGCGGCCGTACTTGCCCGTGGCGTTGCTGGCGTCTTCGCGCCAGGGCTGGCGGACGTCGGTGAGGAATTGGCGGAGGGCAGCGGCGCGGGCGCTGAGCAGGGGGCGGAGTAGGCGAACGCCGCCGACGAGAGTGTCGGGGGACATGCCGCAAAGGCCCTCGAAGGTCGAGCCGCGGAGGAGGCGTTGGAGGACGGTTTCGGCTTGGTCGTCGGCGTGGTGGCCGAGGAGAACGCCGTCGAGGCCCTCGCGGATGGCGGTGTCGCGGTAGATGGCCAGTCGCATGGCGCGGAAGGCTTCGGAGGATTCGGTTTGGGCGTATCCGGGGAGCTGACTGCGGCGGACGACGGTGCAGGCGACGCCGAGGCGGCGGGAGAGGGCGACGACGAACTCGGCGTCGGCTGTGGAGGCGTCGCCGCGGGTTTCGTGGTCGACGTGGAGGACGTGGGAGATTGAGCCGAAGCACAGCCAGAGCAGGGCCACCGAGTCCGCCCCGCCGGAGACGGCGGCGAGGAAGCGGCCGGACGGAAGAGTGCCGATGTTGGGGGGAGTATCGACCTTGGGGGGCTGGTCGGGGTTCATGGCGTGTGTACTACTTCGGGGGGACGGCGGCGAGGATGTCGGCGGAGACGGCGTCCATGTCGCGGTCGGCGTTGACGACGCGGTACCGGTCGGGGTGTTCGGCGGCTTGGGCGAGGAAGCGGTCGCGGACGCGTTGGTGGTACTCGATGGGTCGTTGCTCGATGCGGTCCTTGGCGCGGGTGACGCGGGCGATAGAACGGTGGACGGGCATGTCGAGGATGATGGTGAGATCTGGCCAGCGGTGTTGGATGGCGATCCCGCCGACGGCGAGGATTTCGGCTTGGGTGAGGCCTTCGCCGCCGAGTTGGTAGCTGAGGGTGGAGGAGATGAACCTGTCGCAGAGGACGGTTTCGCCGCGGGACAGGATGGGGAGGATGGTTTCGGACATCATTTGGGCGCGGGCGGCCATGTAGAGCAGCATTTCGCATCGGAATGCGAGTTCGGTGTGGTCGGGGTTGAGGAGGATGGCCCGGACGAGCTCGCCGACGCGGGTGGTTCCGGGGTCTCGGAAGACGTGGACGGTGTGCCCAACCGAGGTGAGGGAGGTGTGAAGGCGTCGGGCTTGGGTGGATTTGCCACAACCCTCGCCGCCATCGAGCACGAAAAACAGTCCATTGCCATGCGCCATGTCGGCAGGCATCCTATCCGACCCGCGCCCTTGTTACACACACCCCCGGCCCGCCGCGAAGAGGAAGATGATGTCATTCCGAACCAAGTTATTCGCCGCGCTCATGCTGCTCACGGGGGGGGTGACGCTGGTGCTGATAGCGCTGGTGTGGCGCAGCGTGCGGACGATCCCGCTGGATGTGACGCGGGCGATTTTGGAGACGAAGCTTGCGCAGGGGTCTCGGTCGGTGGGGGCGTTGTCGGCGGACATTGCGGCGCTGGGGCTGACGCCGAACCCGGAACATGAGGCGTATCGGCGACTGCACGCGGAGCTGGTGGCGATTGCAGCAGCGGGCGACTCGACCGACGGACTGGGGACGACGCAGAACCACGAGGCGTTCTTGCTCGTGCGACCGTTTGAGTCGTCGACGATGGCGACGCTGCTGGTGACGCTCAAGAGCGAGGAGGCCGGACGGCCGTATGACATGTCGAAATTTCCGGGGATGCTGGCGGGTTGGGACAAACTGACGGTGGACCGTGAGGCGGCGGCGGACGAGTACGGGGTGAGTTTGTCGGGGTATGCGCCGGTGCGGGATGGGGCGACGGGGCGGGTGGTGGCGTTGCTCGGGATCGACGCGCCGGCGGCGGACATTGCGTTGTCGCAGGGAAGGCTGCTGACGATCACGATGGTGGGGGGCACGGCGGCGTTGCTGGGGTCGGCTGTGTTTGCGTTTTTGTTGGCGCGGCTGTTGCACAAGCCAGTGGCGCTACTGACAGACGGAATTACGCGTGTATCCGCCGGAGATCTCAAAACGCTGCTCCCACCGACAACTTCGCGGGACGAGTTCTCCGCGCTGATTCCGCAATTCAACGCAATGGTGGAGGGGCTGCGGGAGCGGCATGTGATGAAAAAGTCGCTGGAGCTGGCGAGCCAGATTCAGCACCACCTGCTGCCCCAGCATGCGCCGAAGGTGGAGGGGTTCGATTTATTCGCGGGGGCGGATTATTGCGACGAGACGGGTGGGGACTATTACGACTTTGTGGAGCTTCCGCCGTCGTCGCCGGGCGGGCCGGGGAGGGTGGGTATGGTGATCGCGGACGTAGCGGGACATGGTATCGCGTCTGCGCTGGTGATGACATCGGCGCGGGGTGTGCTGCGGTCCAACGCGGACCGGGCGAGCGTGGACCCCGGGGCGCTGCTGCGGGCCGTGAACACTTACCTGTACCGGGACGTGGAGGTGCAGAAGTTTGTGACGATGTTTTATGGCGTGCTGGACCCGGCGACGTCGCAGGTGCTGTGGTCGTCGGCTGGGCACGAGGAGGGGCTGCTCCTGCGCGCTGACGGGACGCTGACGGTGCTGGGGACGACGGGCGTACCGCTGACGGTGCTCGAGGACGAGACATTTCCGACGGAGGGGCCGGTGACGCTGGGCCCGGGTGACGTGCTGATCGTGGGGACTGACGGGATTCGGGAGTGTCGCAACCCTGCGGGGGAGTTTTTCGAGACGGAGCGGCTGCTGGAAGTCGTGCGTGTCAACAAACACATGGCTGCGGGGGCTGTTTACCGGGCGGTGTTGGCGGCGGTGCACGCGTTTCGGGGCACGTCGCCGCAACAGGACGACATCACGCTCTTGGTGGTGAAGGCGTTGTAGTCGCAACGTACGGCGGGGGTGGGGGGGAGGGTCCGATACAGCGGTTTGAAGTGGGGCGGTGCAAAATACCTCGTTGCGGTTGCGATGTGTTCCGGGTCCTGCCGATCATTATCAGGTCGCCGATGCCGGCGCGAACCGCCCATGCACCTACCCTTTCGAATCAAGCTGTTTTTATGGTTGCTCGCCTTCTCGGGTGTGACGGCGATCTTGTTTTCGTCACTGCTGTTCGCGAAATTGTCGAAGTACGGTGTGGAGATGCCCCGTAGATTGGCCAAGACTTCGGTGGCGCAGGCTTCGATTGGCGTGCGTTCCGAGGACATTGAAGCGATTCGGAACCTCGGTACCGAGGCGTTGTGTGCCCACCCCGTGTACGCGAAGCTCCGGGAGCATCTGCTTGAGATTCCCATGGCGGGGGCACGCGTTCAGAATGCGACGCTCGTACCGGACGATGATTGGGGCGAGGCGTGGATCATGGTCCGGACGGATACGCCCGGCGTGGGCAGGTTCCTCGTGACGGTCAACCCGGAGGAAACAGGGGGGATGTACGACATGACTCGGTTTCCAGCGCTAATGGAGGGGTGGTCGGCCGTGACGGCCGACGCCGAGCCTTTGGCGGACGAGTTCGGTGAAACGCTCACGGCATACGCGCCGATCCTCGACGCGGGAGGGCGTTCCATCGCGATCATTGGATTGGACATCCCTGCGCAACACCTTCGCCTTAATCAGCGCGACGCAATCATGGCGACGGCCGCGGCGTTCTGCATTGTGTCCATCGGGTCGTTCTTGGTCGCCCAACTCGCCAGTCGTCGCCTGACCCAACCCCTGTTCGCGCTCGCCCAGGGCGTGCAGCGGATCCAGCGGGACGAACTCGACACTCCGATCGTCATCGCGCCGAGGAAGGACGAACTCGGGGAGCTCGTGGGGCACTTCAACACGATGCTGGAGATGCTCCGCGAGCGGAAACGCGCGAGGCACACGATGGCGGTGGCGGCGTCGGTGCAGCGGCACCTGCTGCCGGCGACGATGCCGCGGATTCCGGGTCTGGACATTGCGGCGGCGTGCGAGTTTTGCGACGAGACGGGCGGGGATTACTACGACGCGATCTGCGTGGGCGACGACGCGGTGCTGATCGCGGCGGGTGACGTTTCGGGGCATGGCGTGCCGGCGGCGCTGCTGATGGCGTCGGTGCGGGGGGTGCTGAGGTCGCACTCCTCGCTGGCGTCGGTCGATCTGGGGGCTGCGTTGCACGCGGTGGACCACCACGTGGTGCACGACTTGCCGCCGGGGAACTTCATTACGATGCTCGTGGCGCACGTCAAACCCGCCGAAAGCGGGGGTTTCCTGCTGACCTACGTGTCGGCGGGGCACGAGCCGATCCTGATCATGCGGGCGGCGGCCGTGGTCGCGCCCCGGCCGGTGTCCGTCGCCGCCACGACGGAAGACCCGTTCCACTCCGGCGACTTCGACGAAGACTTCCCCCGCCACTCCCCGCCGCCGCCGCCGGAGCACCTCGAGGCCACCGGCCCGCCACTTGGAGTCGACGAAACAATCGTTCACGAAGAAGCCGAACCGGTGGAGCTCCGCGCGGGAGACATCGCGCTGATCCTCACTGACGGCGTTCGGGAGTGCCTGAATCCCGCGCTCGACGAGTATGGCTTCGACAGGGCGGCCAGGGTCGTGGAGACCCACCGGCACCGCCCGGCCGTGGAGATCGTCCGGGCGCTGATGGACGACCTCCGCGCCCACCACGCGTCTCCGTCGTACACAGACGATGTGACGGCCGTGGTTCTCAAGGTCGTCTGACGATACCCTTTGCCACCATGCCCAATACAGCCCCCCCCGTCGTCAGGCCCGATCCTTCCATTTCCTTCGACCCCGCCAAGACTCCGACGGACCGGTTCTTCGTGATCGCCGGGCCGTGCGTGATCGAGTCCGGCGACCAGTGCCTGGAGATCGCGCGGCACGTCAAGGGGGTCTGCGAGGGACTCGGGTTGACCTACGTTTTCAAGGCCAGCTTCGACAAGGCCAACCGCTCGAGCGCGTCGAGCTTTCGGGGGCCGGGGCTGGTTGACGGCTTGGCGGTGCTGAAGAGGGTGCGGACGGAGGTGGGTGTTGCGGTGCTGACGGACATCCACGAACCGGATCACGCCCACAGCGTCGCCGAGGTGGCGGACATCCTGCAGATTCCGGCGTTTCTCGCCCGGCAGACCGACCTGTTGGCCGCGGCGGGGCGCACCGGGAGCGTGGTGAACATCAAGAAGGGACAGTTCATGTCTCCGCAGGAAATGGCGTTGGCGTCGGAGAAGGTCCGTTCCGCCGGGGGCGGGTCGGTGATGCTCACCGAGCGCGGGACTTTCTTCGGCTACAACAAACTGGTCAACGACTTCACCGGCCTGGCGGTGATGCGGGCCCTGGGCTGTCCGGTGATCTTCGACGTCACGCACTCGACCCAGCAGCCGGCGGGGCTGGGGACGCAGTCCGGCGGAAACCCGCAATACTCGCCGCTGCTGGCGCGGGCGGCGATCGCCGCGGGTGTGCAGGGACTCTTCCTCGAGTGTCACCCCGACCCCTCGCGGGCGAGGAGCGACGCCGCCACCGTGCTGCCGATGTCGGCGGTCAAGCCGCTGCTCGAGAGCTGCGCCCAGATCGCGCGTCTGCGGACGGGGTGGTCGATGTAGACGGGGCGACTATTTGCCGCCGGGCCGGGTGGTGGGGCCGGCGAGTTTTTCGGCGGCTTCGCGGGCTTTTTCGTCGACGGCTTTTCCTGCGTCGCTGGCGAGGTCGCCGGCTTTGCGGAGGGCGGGTTCGGCGGCGCGGGTGGTGGCGTCGTAGGCGCGCTGGGCCTTGATTTTGGCGTCGTCGATGGCCGGACCGACGCGGGTGGACGCGTCGCCGATGATTTCCCCGGTTTTCTCGGCGGCGGTCTTGAGCGCCTTGCCGGTCTCGACTGCGCCTCTCTCCAACGCGGCTCCTGCGCGATTCGCCGCGTCTTTAACCGCCTCGGACGTAGGGCGGGTGGACGCCCCGTCCGTTGAAGCCTTGTCATCGCAACCGGCCATCGCCGCCACCAACGCCAACGCCGCCAGCAAATGGGTGTACTTCATGTCGGGAGTCTAGCCGACAACGTCTCCGGCGGCGCGAAAAGACGCCCGGCCGCCGAGAAGGCAGCCGGGCGTCGAAAGAGTCGGTCAGTCTCGCTCGGGTCCGTCGGGGCTAACTTCCGAGAAGGCTCAGTACCGACTGCGGCGCCGAGTTCGCCTGCGACAGGACGGTTGTGGCGGCCTGAGTAAGGATCTGGCTGCGGGTCAGCGCCGAGGTTTCGGCGGCGAAGTCCGTGTCGCGGATGGCGCTTTCGGCGGCGCTGGCGTTTTCGAGGCTGACGCCGAGGTTGTTCACCGTGCTCTGGACGGTGTACTTCTGGAACGCGCCGAGTCGCCCGCGAAGCGAAGAAACCTGCTTGATCGCCGCATCGACGATCCGCTGGGAGTTGACCAGCGAATTGCTCGCCAGGGAGTTGGTGCCCCCCGAGCCGAGGGTGGTGAGGTACCCGTTGTCGCTGTCGCCGAGGGATCCAGTGGAGACGGAGGAGATCCCGATGGAGACCTTGTTTCCCTCGGTGACCTTGGAGCCCACCGCGAAGGTCGCGCCACCGCCGGTGACCTGAAAGGAGGACTGTGCGCCGTCGGTGTTGATGAGGGAGCGGAGGTCAAATTCGACATCGAGGTCGGCGGTTCGAAAGGACACCTTGGTTCCGTCCGAGCTGGCCGCGGCACCATTTACGTTCACCAGCGCGTCTCGCCCGAAAATCTTGTTGGTCGATGGCACGAACGTCCCGGCGATGGTCGTCACGGCGGTGAACGCCTTCGACCCAAAGCCCACCGAGTTGATCCGCAGCGCCGCGCCGGAAATCTGCGCGCTCAGCCCGGTCGCGTTCTTCACGGCGTTGATGGCGCTGGCGATTCCCGAGGCGGTCGTGCCCGACGCGAAGGAGAGCTGCTGGGCGCCGAAGGTGCCTGCGACCTGAATCGTCGCGCCCCCGGCGGGGATCGCGCCGCCGGTGTAGGTGATCACCGCGGTCCGGGCCGACTGCACCGTGTTCACCAGCACGTTCACCGACGCGCCGTCGGGTACCCGCGCCGAGTTGACCCGCAGGTTTCCGACTTCCGTCGCGGTCACGCCCGCAGTGAGGTAGTCGAAGTTGCCGTTGAGCAACTGCAGTCCCTGAAAGCTCGTGCTCGACGAAATCCGGTTGATCGTGCCGAGGATGGCGTCGACCTGAAGCTGGTTCGCCGCCACCTCCTGCGGCGACAGACCGCCCGTATTGGCCGCCTGCGAGACCAGACCTTGCAACTGCGTCAGCAGCGAGCTGACCTCGTTGAGACCGCCCTCGGCCGTGCCGATGACGTTGCTCGCCCGTGAGGCGTTGTCGATCGCGGCCTGCAGGCCCGTCTTCTCGGCACGCAAGTTCTCCGAGGCGATCAACCCCGCGGGATCGTCCTTGCCCGCATTGATCTTCAGACCCGTCGACAGCCGTTCGAGGCTGCGGTTGAGGTCGATCTGGTTCCGGTTCAGCACGCGCTGACCGATCAGCGAAACCACGTTGGTGTTGATTCTGCTCATACGTCTCTCCGTAGACGATCCGCCCGTCCTGGCGGGACGGACTGGCCCGTACCCCTTGGGGGGTGGGGCTGGCCGCCGGGAAGCCGTTCCCGGCATGGGTGATTACGACGAAGGGCGCGGTCCGTCGCAGGACCGACCCTTGAAACCGTCCCGGGGTCTGCTTCCCCCGGTCGGGCTTCGGTCGCCACCGGGCCTTGGGCTTGCGCCCTCGACTCGGTTCGCGACCCCATGACCATCGACATGCAATCTTAAGCCGCACCACTCCATGACCGCGGTTTGGCGTTATCAGACACCACTTCGTCCCGTCGTCCGCCCCATCCGCCGCGCCCGCCCGATAATCCCCGCCGTCCGCGTCCGAAAATCACCTCCGCCGGTTCCCGTCGCAACAAGACGCCCCCGGCGGATTGCTCTGCCGGGGGCGTGGGTTTCGACTAACGACCGATTCAAACGGGGCGGTTTAGCCCCGCAGCAGCGAAAGGACAGACTGCGGAGCCGCGTTCGCCTGTGACAGCACGGTGGTACTGGCCTGCGAGAGGATCTGACTGCGGGTCAGCGCGGAGGTTTCGGACGCGAAGTCCGTGTCACGGATGGCGCTCTCCGCCGCGCTGGCGTTCTCGAGGGCGACGCCGAGGTTGTTCACCGTACTGGCCACGATGAACTTCTGGAACGCGCCCAACCGCCCGCGAAGCTGCGATACCTGCTTGGTCGCGGCGGAGAGGATGTCCTGCGCCCCGACCAAACTGCCCGATTCCAGCGCGTTGGCACCGCCCGAACCCAGCGAGTTGAGGAACCCGAGGCTTGCGTTACCGAGGTTGGCCGTCGACACCGAGGCGATGCCCAGGCTGGACTTGGCGTTCTCCGTCACCTTCGAGCCGAGTTGAAACGTCGCCCCGCCACCGGTGATCAAGAAGTTGGAGGTGCCCGTGTTGGTGTTGATGGAGTCGCCGATGGTGAACTCGACGTCCAGACCCGCCGAGCGGAACGACACGTCCTTACCGTTGGCGGTGGCGGTGGCACCGTTGACCGAGACCACGGCGTCGCGCCCGAAATCCTTGGCGGAAGAGGTCGCGAACGTCCCGCTGACGGCGGCGATCGACACGAACGACTTGCTGCCGAAGTCCGTCGAGTTCACCCTCAGGGCCGCGCCCGACACCTGCGCGCTCAAACCGGTGGCGGCCTTGACGGCGTTGATCGCGCTGGCGACGCCCGAGACCGTCGTGCCCGACGCGAATGACAACTGCTGCGCGCCCTTGCTGCCGGCGACGAGGATCGTCGCACCCCCCGCGCCCAGCGTGCCGCCAGAGTACGTGACAACCCCCGTCTGGGCGGACTGCGTCACGTTGGCCACGACCGTCACGTTCGCCCCGTCCGGAATCGCCGCCGCGTTCACCCGCAGCGAGCCGATCTGGTTCGTCGTCACGCCCGAGGTGAGATAGTCAAAATTGCCGTTGAGAAGCTGAAGACCCTGAAAGCTCGTGCTCCCAGCGACACGGTTGATCGTGCTCAGGATCGAGTCGACCTGGAGCTGGTTCGCCGAAACTTCCTCCTGCGAAAGCCCGCCGGTGTTCGACGACGCGGTCACAAGGCCCTGAAGCTGCGTCAACAGCGAGCTGACCTCGCTCAAACCGCCCTCGGCCGTGCCGACAATGTTGCCCGCCCGCGACGCGTTGTCCAGGGCCGACTGGATCCCGATCTTCTCGCCGCGGAGGTTCTCAGATGCGATCAGGCCGGCCGGGTCGTCCGCACCGGTGTTGATCTTCAGGCCGGTCGACAGTCGCGCCAGCGAGGTGTTCTGCGAAGCCTGGTTCTTGCTCAGCACACGCTGGGCGATGAGTGATACGACGTTGGTGTTGATTCTGCTCATGATGGTCTTTCCTTAGACTTTTTACCCCGGTTGGCCTGGTCGAATCGGATCTGCGGTCCTTTTCGCCAGCCGTCTGTGCTTCGGCTCTGCGGGCCATCGCACAAACACGGGACGGGTTACATTCCCTTGAATTCTCCCGCTGGGTGCTCAGGGACGTGTGCACCCGGGACATCTCGGCCCCGCGGAGTTTCCTCCGCCGCCACCCGTTGTTTTCAACGGGTTACTGTCGGCATTTCCCGCCGTGGACCCCGACGGGGCTTTCACCCCGAGGACACTTCTTAAGCACGACCTCCTTCCACGAAACCCACATCGCCAGTTGCCCGCGTCGAAATCCCCGACGTCACGCGACTGGCGCCAAACGTTCCGAATCCACCGGTCGTATCGACCCTCCCGCCTGTACCACTTAATCTAGTAAATCGTCCCCGCGCCGCCACGTCGTTATCAGACAGCGCCTCTTCGCAACCCCCAGCAAATACTCACTTTACATTCCGCGCCCCATAACCCACGCGGCCCGCGCTGCCCCCGCCGCCAGGTTCCAGTAATACCCCGCCCGCCCAAACGAACGCCCCCGGTTTGGCAGATCCAAACCGGGGGCGCCTGACAGGTTTCGGAAGTGACGCCCCCACTACGGGAGCCGATTCAACCACGCTCCGGGTCCGCGCCGACTCGCGCCGACTCGGACCCTCCTCGGCGCCTCTGGCGCCGCACAACTCATTCCCGATGCTCTCGGGAATCGACCCGCATCTCCGCGGGTCCCGGTGCCTTTAGGGCTCCGGACGGGGGTCGCGCCCCGATTTTCGGCAAGGGACTCCGTCCCGGGCAGGACCGTTCTCCACCCCCCCACCCCACCCCCGGGCAGTCCCCCACGCGTCGCAAGACGCGCGGCGAAACAAATGTCCGGGGGGAAAAAACGGGGGGGATCAGAACGTCGTCACGCCAATTACCGCAGCAGCGACAACACCGACTGCGGCGCCGCATTGGCCTGCGACAACACCGTCGTCGCCGCCTGCGACAAGATCTGACTGCGCGTCAGGTTCGACGTCTCCTGCGCGAAGTCCGTGTCCTGGATGGCGCTCAACGCGGCCGAAGAGTTCTCGAACGCCACGCCGAGGTTGTTCACCGTGCTCTGGATCGTCAGCTTCTGGAACGCGCCCAGTCGGCCGCGAAGCGTCGAAACCTGCTTCGTCGCCGACGTAAGAATGTCCTGCGCCGCAACCAGGCTGCCCGAGCTGAGCGCGTTGGCGCCGCCCGAACCCAGCGAGTTGAGGAATCCGGTGTTGGCGTTGCCCAGCGATGCGCTGGTCACCGAACCAATCCCGATGCTGGCCTTGGAGTTCTCGGTCACCTTCGAGCCGAGGCTGAAGGTCGCCCCGCCGCCGGTGATTTGGAAGCTCGATGCGCCACCGGTCGTATTGATTAGGTTGCCGATCGAGAACTCGACGTCCAAACCGGCGGTGCGGACAGTGACGTCCTTGCCGTTGGCGGTCGCCGCCGTACCGTTGACCTGAACCGCGGCGTCGCGACCAAAGTCCTTGGCGACTGACGGCGCGAACGTACCGCTCACAGCCGACACCGCGACGAACGACTTGCTCCCGAAGTCCGTCGAGTTAATCCGAAGTGCCGTACCCGACACCTGCGCGCTCAGACCGGTCGAAGCTTTGACCGCGTTAACGGCGCTGGCGATGCCCGAAACCGTCGTGCCCGAGGAGAACGACAACTGCTGGGCACCCTTGCTGCCAGAAACCAGAATCGTCGCCCCGCCCGCACCCAACGTGCCGCCGGAGTACGTCACAACGCCCGTCTGGGCCGACTGGGTCACGTTAACCGAGACGTTTACGTTCGCGCTGTCCGGAACAGACGCGGCGTTTACGCGCAACGCGGATACTTCGGTCGTCGTCACACCCGAAGTGAGGTAGTCGAAGTTGCCGTTGAGCAGCTGAATGCCCTGGAAGTTCGTGCTGCCGGCCACGCGGTTGACAGTGCTCAGGATCGAGTCGACCTGCAACTGGTTGGCGGCGACTTCCTCAGGCGACAAACCGCCGGTGTTCGACGACGCCGTCACCAGACCCTGAAGCTGCGTCAGCAGCGAGCTGATTTCGTTCAAACCGCCTTCAGCCGTGCCGACGATGTTTCCGGCGCGCGTCGCGTTGCTCAGCGCCGCAGTAATGCCGGACTGTTCGCCTTCAAGGTTCTTCGCCGCAATCAAACCGGCCGGATCGTCCTTGCCGGAGTTGATCTTCAAGCCCGTCGACAAACGCGCCAGGCTGGTGTTGAGGTTGTTGTTGTTCTGCTTCAGCACGCGCTGAGCGACGAGAGAGTTGATGTTCGTATTAATCGTTGACATTGCTGTTTCCTGTTCGGGGGGCCTTCTGGCCCGACCGGGCGACACGCCCGGACGCCGGGGTTACACCGGCCGAAGTCCGTCCCTTGCCTTGCCTTCCCCCCCCACAACGGGCGGGGATTCTGGCGTCGAAGTTCCGGGTCGAAGGGACGTCACCCGGCGCTTCATTTACTTTCTCCGGCCGTTCATTGAACCTGCCGGACCGCCCGCGACGGCGGATACGACTCTCGCGATCAAACCTCCTTCCGCTTCCTGTCTGGACGCGGACGAATTCCGAATGCTCGGAAAACTTCCACATCCACACTTCGCATCGGAAGGAGCACCCCGCCACTTAACGCCCGCACAATCCGCGCCACCCCAACACCCCGCCAACTCGATGATTTCACAAGTCTATTACCGTCATATACTTAGGTGATAAATTCCGCCGCGCAATCAGGTTACCGGGCGTCGATTCAGCCCGCTTTTGAAACCCCAAACACCTCCCTACGAGTCCCCACCCACCTCCCACGCGCCCACCTTTTCCACCTGTAGGGCCCCGTTACATTCCCACCACTTTCCCCATTGTTCCCCAAAGGCAGAAAGCGGTCCGGGCCACCGAGGTTCCCCCGGTGGCCCAGACCGCGAACCGTCAGTTCAGCCTGTCGCGATTAGGGCTTGATCACGACCTTGATGCATCCGTCTTTCCGATCCCGAAAAGTCTTGTAGGCCTCTGGCGCTTCCTCCAAACCAATGCGATGAGTAATGACAAACGACGGGTCAATCTCTCCGGTTTCAATCCGTTTCAGCAGCGGCTTGAGGTAGCGTTGGACGTGTGTTTGCCCCATTTTCATTGTCAATCCCTTGTTCATCGCCGCTCCGAAGGGAACGTTGTCGATCATCCCGACGTACACGCCCGGGGTCGACACGGTTCCGGCTTTGCGGCAACACATGATGGCCTCGCGTAGCACGTGCGCCCGGTCGCTGGTGAGCAAGAGTGAGGTTTTCACGCGGTCCACCACGGCGTCGAAACTCCCGGCTCCGTGGGCTTCGCAACCCACCGCGTCGATGCAGCGGTCTGGTCCGCGGCCCTTGGTCTTTTCCATCAGAATTCCGTACACGTCGCCGTCTTCGGAGAAGTTCACGGCCTCGGCGCCGGTCTTGGCCGCCAGCGTTAACCGCTCGGCGACGCGATCGATGGCGATCACCCTCCCGGCCCCGAGCATCCACGCACTGCGAATGGCAAACTGCCCCACCGGCCCGCAGCCCCACACCGCAACCGTGTCGCCACGCTCGATACCCGCGTTTTCAGCCGCCATGTAACCCGTCGGGAAGATGTCCGACAGAAACAGCACCTTCTCGTCCGACAGATCCGACTCGATTTTTATCGGACCGACGTCGGCGTGCGGCACGCGAAGGTACTCGGCTTGCCCACCGGGGTAGCCGCCGAGCATGTGCGAGAATCCGAAGAGCCCCGCCGGCGACTGACCCATTGCCTTGCGCGCCATCTCAGCGTTCGGGTTGGTGTTGTCGCAGCAGGAGAACTCAGTGCGTGAGCAGAAGAAGCAAGTTCCGCAAGCAATCACAAACGGCACGACCACGCGATCCCCGACCTTTAGTTTCGTCACGCCCCTGCCCGCTTCCACCACCGTGCCCATCGGCTCGTGCCCGATGATGTCGCCGCTTTGCATTGTCGGCTGGTAACCGTTGAACAGGTGGAGGTCAGAACCGCAGATGGCGGTAGCGGTGACCTTAATGACGATGTCGCCGGGTTCCTGAATCTTTGGATCCGCCACCGTGTCGACCCGAACGTCGCCCCTGCCATGCCAGCAAACCGCCCTCATGTGCCGCTCCCTTCGCGCCAAGAACCGGGCGGTTGTCCGCGGAACATCCCCGAACTGACGTCACCCGTTTAAGCGGTTATCGCCTCACCGCGCGGTATCGCCATCGGGAACGCCCACACTGGTCGCATCGGAATTCCCCCCACTTGGCGCGCCGGCCGCTTCTCTCTCCACGGCCGGGCTGGCGCGTAAACCGGCGGCGGAGCCCGGTCAAGGGTTCCGCCGCCCGAGGATCAATCCCCCAAGTCGTCTCCGGCGGCTATCTGCCGCCCAGCAGTGAAAGCACCGACTGTGGGGTCGAGTTGGCTGTGGAAAGCACGCTGGTTCCGGCCTGGGTGAGGATCTGGGCCCGCGTCAGGTTGCTTGTCTCGACGGCGAAGTCGGCGTCGCGGATCTGGCTTTCCGCGCTCGTGACGTTTTCCAGCGCCACCGAGAGCGAGTTGATGTTCGTCTGCAGTGTGTTGCGCTCGAAGGCTCCCAACCGTCCCCGCAGGATCGCCACCTGCTTGATTGCAGACTCGATGACCTCCGACGCCGACCGCGTGTTCCCCGATACGAGCGACGAGTTCCCACCCGTCACAACGTCCGAGAGGAATCCGACATTGGTGCTTCCCAAGCTCGACGCCGAGATCGATTGGATCCCTACGTTTACCTGCTGGTTCGACGAGACCTGCGGCCCGAGTTGAAACAGCGCCCCGCCGCCGGTGATGGCAAAGGATGTCTGGCCGAGACCGAAGTTCTTGTCGAGACTGAGCTTCAGATTCAGTCCGGTCGTGTTGAGCGTCAGGTCCAGTCCGTCGCCCACGGTGACCGCGCCGTTGATCGTCGCGGTCGCGTTGCGTCCGGTCGTTCGCTGGACGGTCGACCCCGAGGCGTCGACCACGTCGAACGTGCCCGACCGCGCCTTGACCGCGACGAAGTTGCTCGACCCGAAGTTAGCAGACTCGAACCTCACCCCCGACGCCGCGTTAACCGGATTGTTCAGCCGCGCCGAAACCCCGGTCGAGTCCGCGATCCGGTTGACCGCGAACGCGATCGCCGACGCCGCCGTTCCCGAAGTGAACGTCAGCACCGACACGCCCGTGTTCCCCGTGAACTCCAGCGTCACCGACGGTCCGATCGCCGAGGCATTGAAGCTCAACGACGCGGGCCGAGCCGACGTGAGCACGTTCACCTGCACGGGGATCGACGCGTTGGTCCCGAAGTTGGCCTGGGAGATGTCCAGCGCCTTGACCACCCCGGTGTTCACCCCGCTGGTGAGGTAGTCGAGGTTGCCGTTGAGCAGCTTGAGCCCGGCGAAGGTCGTGGTATTTGAAATCCGTGTGATCGAGTCGACGGCCGAGTCGATCTGGAGCTGGTTCGCCCGGACCTCGTCGGGAGAGAACGCCCCGGAGTTCGCCGCCTGGACGACCAGAGATTTGATGTTCAGAAGCAGCGACGCAACCTCTGACAACGCGCCCTCCGCCGTCGCAATCACGTTCGACGCCCGCGACGAGTTGTCGATGCCCTGTTTGATCCCGGCCGTTTCCGACCGCAGCCCCTCCGAGGCGATGAGACCCGCCGGGTCGTCGGCGCCGCGGTTGATCCGCAGGCCCGTCGACAGTCGCTGAAGCGTGTCATCCAGCTGCCTCTGCGACCGGGCCAGGCCACGCTGGGCAGTCAATGACGAAACGTTAGTGTTGATGCGGGACATAGCTGTTCTCCATTTTCGACGTCGGCCCCGGGCCGTTGCGGGGCGCGGTGTGCCGGCTTGATCCGTTCCCCAAAATTTCCGCGGGGGGTTCGCCGTTGGGGGCGTCGCGTCCGCCGCCTCGGTGGCGACGGGGACTTACCGTGGCCCCTATCGGCCCTCGCCGGGTTTGGTGTCGCCGGGTGGTTTGGCCTCGCCCTGCGGCGGTTGTGGCGCGCCGGGCGCGACCGTTCCCCCGGCGAGTCCCTTGACGCCCTTTGGCGGCGGCGCGAATTTGATGCCCGCGATGTCCTCGGGTTTGACCTGCGCGGCCTCCCGGTTCTCGCGCTTGATCTGCTCGTACACCTCTTTGCGGTGCACTGTCACCGATTTCGGCGCGTTGATTCCCAATCGAACCTTGTCGCCCCTGATGTCCACGACCGTGACTTCGATGTCGTCACCGATCATGATCGTTTCGTCGCGTTGCCTGGACAATACCAGCATCGGACGGCTCCTTCCTGGGTTGTCGGGACCTTCCAGTCCCTTGCTTACCGGGGTTTCGCGTTCTCCTCAGACCCCGGGCGGCTTCCATGCACCGAGCGCGTCATCCGTGACGACACCCGCCGCACTTCCGCCAAATGACCGCCGAAAACTCGAGGAAGAGTCTCCACGGCGGACATGTCACCCTGCAGCGCTCCCGGTCCGCAGCCGGCCTTCCGTGGCCTCCTGCAATCCCGGGCGAGCCTCCCGCGCCCGGTCGCCGCTCTCGCGACCGCCGCACACGGAATCCAATCGCATCAAGCGCTCTTGGCCAGCGCCATTCCACCCGTCGCCGTCAGCTTCATCAACGGCTGGCGCGTCGTCCACTTCTTCTCCGTCAGCACAACCTGCTGCGCCATCCGGTTTTCGACGTTCACCACGATCGGGCCGAGCAGGTTCCCGGTCAGCCATTCGCCGACCTTGTTGCAGATCACAAACACCTGCGACGCCGCAAGGTCCGTCATCGACAGCTCCGACATCAGCTCCTCGCGGATCGGAACCTCGTACTCCTTGAAGAACGTCGAGGGATCCGTGATCACAAACGCCAGGTGCGGGTCTTCCACGCACTGCAGCCAGAAGAAATAGTTCTCCTCGCTCGTCTGAATCAGCGCAAACCGCGTCCGATCCGGGAAGCCCAGAAGGCCCCGCGGAAACGTCATGATCCTGTCGTCGGCAACCTCCAGCCGTCCGAACCTCGTTGTCTGGATCTCCATCGCTTACTCCATCAGCGGAAGCGCCGCGCCAAGCACACTCGCGCCCGACACACGCCCCAATCCACGCCGCGATATCCGTCCGCGGTATCCGTCCCGGTCCACTCGCCAGGTTGAGAGATTCCCCGAACCACCGAGACCCGCGTCGTCCAACCGATCCTCCCGCAATTTCCGCCCCTTCGGGCGATTCTCGCGGACCTTTTCGGCAAACTCCGCCGATTCCTCGGCAATTCAGCTCATCCAACACACACGATGCAACACCCGTGCCATCACCTCAGAAAATTCAGCAGCGACAACTGACTCACCTGCGCCGTCGTCTGGTAGTTTGCCTGCAACGTCGTCTGCAACAACTGAAACCGCGCAATCGCAGAAGCGTAATCCGTGTCTTTGATCTCGCTCAGCAGCGACTGCGTCGCCAAATTCTGGTCCTCCAGCGAGTCCGTACGCGCCTCGATTTCCTTCACCCGCGCCCCGTTGTCACCCCGAACCCGAACCACCCGCGACAAGTCGTCCTTCAACCCCGCGGCCGCCCTGGTAATCTCACCCTGGTTGTTCGACTCCAACGCGCTGGCCAGTCTGAGCAGGTTGTCAAACACCCCATCCGAGCGCACGGGATTTGTATCTGTTCCGGATATCGTCGGACCCGTCGTCGTACCCAGAATCCCCAAGTCCGCCGCCGCCGACGAGAAATTGATCGACTGCACCGACAAACTTCCCGCCCCCCCCGACCCATCCGTCAGAGTGATCCCGTTCCCCACATTCGAGAACGACGCCGTCACCGCGCCCCCCGCCGCCGTGTTGATCCGGTCAATCACGTCCTGAATCGTCGCCGCCCCGTCCAGCTCGATGTCGTACGCCGTCCCGTTGCGGTCCGTCAGTCGGACGTCCGCGCCCGTCCCCGTCTGCACTCCCCGGCCGCCGTTGAGCTGCGACAACGACGTCGCCGGTGACAACGACCGCACCCCCAACTGCGCCGCCAGTTGCCCCCCGTTGTCCCCAACCGAGATCGCGATCCCCTGCGTCGGGTTCACCACGTCGATCCCATTCCCGGCCGAGTTGATCCGCGCCAGCGCACCCGACCCCGAAGCGTTAATCTTGTTCACCACCTCCTGCACAGTCGTCGCCCCGCTGAAATCAATGTCGAACACCGCCGTCCCGTTCGTGATCTTTAGCCCCCCCGCCAGGTCCAGCCCCGCCCCGCCCCGCAGCGCCGAAACCGGCGTAAGCCCCGTCACTTTCGCCGACAAACCCTGCCCCACCAACGGCACCCCCGCCCCCCCTCCCGTCGTCAGCAGCAGCCCAAGGTCCCGCGCCGTCGAGTTCCCCCCCACCTCTGATACCGTCAAGTTCTGCGCCCCCGAGCCCGTCAGCGTCAGCCCCTGCCCCGACACCGACGCCGTCACCAGCCCCGTCGCGTTGATCGTCCGCACCACGTCATCCACCGTGTCCGAACTCGACAGGTCCACCAGCCGGCTTTGCGTGCCGTCGGAAATCAGAATCGCCCCGCGCGCAATTCCCGCGGCCGACCCGCCCGCCCCCCGCAGGTCCGCCAGACGCGCCTGCGGCGTCACGTTCGGCCCCAAGTTCGTCCCCAGCACCGCATTGCTCGACCCACCGAAAACACGGTCGCCGGCCACCGAAATGTCGATCGACGTCGACTCGTCCACCGCGTTGCTCAACACCGACGAAGACCCCGCGAACCGCACGCCGCCCGCGCTCTCCACGTACGGCGCCGTCGTCCCGCGGTCGCCCCCGAAGATGAAGAACCCGTTGACCTGCCGGTTCGAAAGCGATAACGCCTGCGAATACAAACTCCGCGCCACCGCCGCAGCCGACGCCCGCTGGTCCCCAGTCACGTCCGAACCGACGTTCGCCGACGCCAGCGATTGCACCTGCTGCAAAATGTCCGTCACATCCCCCAAAGTCGAATCGACAAGCGACAACCGACTTCTCGCCGCCGACAGATTGTCCGCGTACGACTCCCGCCGCTCGAGCGTCCGCTGCAACTGAATCGCGATCGCCGCGGCGCCCGGGTCGTCCGACGGCGCGAACAGCCGCTGACCCGTCGAAAGCTGGTTCTGAACCTCCAGTAACTGCCGCTGTGTCGTCGCAATCGTCGACAACGACAACGTCGACCTCAAAAAGTTCGAAACCCGCGCCGTCTGCAATGGAAGAATCGCCATGAACCACCTCAAATCCCCACCCCGACACAAGCCACCCGAAACGCCTAACGCACCAACGCCAGAATCGTCTGCAACATCTCGTCCACCGTCGAAATAATCCGCGCCGCCCCCTCGAACGCACGCTGCTGCTTGATCAAGTTGATCGACTCCTCGTCCAGCGAAACCCCGGACAGCGCCTCCCGCTGGCCCTGCAATGTCTGCAACACCACCGAAGTCCCCGCGGCAACCGTCTTCGACGCCGCAGTCGACGCCGCCAGCCCCGACACCAGCGTGTCGTACCCCTGCCTCATTGTCTGGCCCTTCAGTGCCCCCACCGCCACCATGTCCAGCGCGGCGATCGCTCGGGCCGTCTGGTTGTCCCCCGGACTGCCGTTCTTCGCCGCCGCCAGGCGCGACGGGTCCGACGACACAAACCCGTTCACGGCGATGTTCGACGCGTCCGTGCCCGTAAAAAAAGTGTTGATCCCCAACGCCGCCAGCGCCCCCGACGAGTCGTCCGAAAAGCTCAACGTCACGTCCGGAGACCCCGCCCGGATCGTTAATTGTCCGCCCGCAACCGACGCGCTGACGTCTGTCCCGTTCAGCTGCGCCGCAAGATCATTCAGCGACGTCGGCGGCGACGCACCCGCCGAGAGATCGACACGGATCAGCTTCGACGTCGTCAGCCCCGTCGACCTCTGCGTCACCGTCACCACGAAGCTCCCGTTGCCCACCGGAAACGGCAGCCCCGCTCCCGCCGAGTCCAGCCGGGCACCCGCGTCCTGCACCGAATTCGTCCCCGACACCGTCGAAATTCCCGCCAAACCCTGACCCGACGAGTGAACCTTGTTGATCTCGAAAATCAGCCCCTTCGCCAATGCGTCCAGCTTTGTGGTCGTTTCGGTCGCCGTCGCCCGCGCCCCGATCAGCCCGCCCAGTTCCCCCCCCTGCGCCGGAATCACCGTCGTCCCGTCTTCCTTCAGCACAAGTTGCGTCTCGACCCCGCCCGGCCCGGTCGTCTGCCGAACCGTGACCCCCCGCGACGTCGTCCCCAGCACCAGCGGCGTCGACCCGACGAACACGTTCAACGAGTTCCCGTCCACCGTCGTCGACACGTCCACCAGTTCCGACAACTGCCTGATCAACCCGTCCCGCTGGTCGCGCAGCCCATTCGCCTGCCCCGCCAGCCCGCCCTCCGCCACAGTGATCCGACCGTTGAGGTCCGCGATCCGGTTCGTCAGATCGTTCGCGCTCGTCGCCTGCGCGGCGATGCGGTCGTCGATGTCGGACTTCAAACTCGACAACTGCCGCCTCACGTCCGTCACCGACCGCGCCAACGTGCTCCCGTTGGTCAGCACGATCTGCCGCAATCCGGCATCCTGCGGGTTTCCCGCGAGCTGGCTCCAACTGTTGAAAAACTTCGATGTCTGCGTCGAAAGCCCGTTCGTCCCCAGCGCGTTGAACACGCTCTCCACCCGCGACAGCCAAGCCTGCCCCGCGTTCGCCCCCGCCTCGTCAGACGTCGCGCCCCGCAGTCGCGCCAAAAGCGCATTGTCAATCTGCCGGTTCACCGACGTCAGGTTCACACCCGACCCCAGGAACAGTCCCGGACCGATTTGCTGGTCGTTCCCCGGCGACATCGAAGCCGTCTGACGCGTGTAGTCCGGGTTCCCGGCGTTGGCGATGTTGTTCGTCGTCACCTGGATCGCGGCCTGCTGCACCGCCAGCGCGTTTCGACCGATGTTCAGCGAATTAACCAATGACATGAATCACGCTCCCTTGCGACCCGACCTCAGCCCACCATCTCCAGCGAACCCGTCCGCACACTCCCCAGCCCCGCCCGCGGCGAACCGCTCCGCGTGTACGTCCCCGCGTCCCGCATCGCGGCCGACATAAGCCGCATCGCAAGGTTCAAGTGCCCCAACACCGAGCCCGCCAGCCTCCCCGCGACGTGCGACGCCCCCGCCACCTCCGTCAACACCTTCCGCAGGTCGTCCCGCAACCCCAGCAACCGCGCCCGACGCCCCTGGTCCGACACCGCCGCCGCAATCTGAGTCAGCGTCGGCTCGGACCCCGCGGGGACCGCCACCTTCAACGCCACGGCAGCCGCCGCCGCAAGCGCCCTCCGACGCGCCTCCGACCCCGAAACCCTCATCCGAATCCGCTCCTGCTCCGACGCCAGCGTCTCCATCGTCGCCGCACGCAGCGAACCCATCGCCTCCCGCTGCCGCAACAACAGCGACAACAACTGCCGCTGGTCCGCCAACAGCTGCGTCAGCGACTTCTCCAAATCGTCAACAGATTGATACATGCTCACTTCGCACCCCATTTCGCAATGTTCGCTTCCGCGAGACGTCCATCGGCCAGCGCCTTGTTCAGTTGATCGTCCGCCGTCGCCGTGTGACCCGCGCCCAGCCGCCTGACGATCGAATCCACCAGCGGGTCATTCCCCCGCCCCATCGCCGAAACAATCTTCTGGTCCAGCAGCTGCGAGAACGCATCGCCGCCCCTCCCGCCCGAAAACCGCTCGTCCTTAAACGGCGAATCGCGCATCTGCTTCAGCATCGGCGTGTAAAACGCCTGCGCCACCAGCTCCCCGCCCGCCCTGCGGATCTCCCGCTGCTTCTCAGACTCCGCCGGCCGATTGGCACCGCCCAGCCGCGGCCGCCCGCGCGCGAAAAACCCTTCCGTCGCCACCCCCGCCGTCAAGTTTGTATTCATGGTTGCGCTCCATCCACCACAAGTTTGGCGTGCAATTTCCCGGACTTGTGCAGCTCCCGCACGATATTGATTCGGTCCTCCGCCGGCACCTTCAGCTGCTCCAACGCCCCCACCAGATCCTGCAGCTTGGCGTTCCCCTGCATCGCCCCGCCGGTCTCCACCGCAATCGCCGTCTGCATCGTCACCACGGGCGTACGCGGGGACGCAACCGGCTTGGGCGTCACCGTCTGGATCGTCAGCCCCTTGTACGAGATCACCACCGGCGAAATCTCCACGTCCCCCGTCACGATGATCGTGCTCGTTCGTGTGTTGATGATCACCCGCGCCTCCTGCGGCATGATCGGCAGCGGCAGCCGCTGGATCCGCGCGATGAACCCGTCCGGACGCTCGCGCTCGCTCTCGGGGATCACCACCTCGATCGTCCGCGGGTCCACCACCGACGCGATCATTTTTCCGTCGGCGCTCTCCGCGTCGTTGATCAGCTTCGCGATCGTGCTCGCCAGCCCCCAGCTCGACGCCGCGTCCTCCACCACCAGCGTGATCTGCCGCCCACCCTGGATGAACGGCTGGGCAAGGTCCTCCTCCACGATCATCCCCTGTTTGATCACACCCGTCGTCGGCGTCGATGCGTCTTCCAACACGATCGCGCCCTCGGCCAATCCGAAAGTCGGCCCGCCCGGCATGCCCGTCAGCGGCGAAAACACCAGCCGACCCCCCCGCAAACTCGACGCCGCGCCCATCGACATCACAAACACATCCAATCGGTCCCCCCGCCGAACACCGTTGCTCGGCAGCGTCGCCGTCACCGTCACCAGCGCAACGTTCCCGCTCTTGGAAAGCTCCTCCAACGTCGCGCGATTGTTGTACTTCTCCAGCATCGCCTGCAGCGGCCTGATCGCCGGCAAATAGTCGCCCCCGTCTCCCGTCCCCTTCAATCCGTACACCAGACCCACACCCGTCAGGATGTTGTTCTGCTGGCCGTAGATCCGCGTCACGTCCGCAATCTTCACCGCCCACACCGGCCGCGCACCCACCGCCGCCACCAACGCCACCACACACCAAACCATCCACGAATTCTTCATAGCGGTATCCACCACTTTGTTCCTTCACCCGCAGCCGCCGCGCCCGCAGTCCCCGCCCCGGTCAAAACGGGTTGATCTTGTCCACCAGTGTCGGAATCCAGCCCCGTTTGCTCGAATCCCGCGCCGCGCCCTTGGTCGTCTTCTCCAGCGACAAATCCGCCAACTGCGTCGATAGCACCGAATTGTCCGGCGTCACATCCTCCGCACGCACCATCCCCGTCAGCACCATTTTCAGCTCCTCCTCGTCGTTCTTGATCTGCTTCGTGGCCTGAACGATCAGAAGCCCGTTGGGCTTGACGTCGATCACCTGAGCCTGCACCCGCGCCGAAACAGAGTCCGTCCGCTCCACCGTCCCCTCGCCCTTGAAGTTGCGGTCGCCCTGGAACTTCAGTTGTGGTTGGCTCGTAAGTGGCTCGCGCCCCTTCAGCGACAGCTCTCCCAGCGAAAACTTGAGGTACTGCTCCAGAAGGAGGTTGAAGTCCGTGTTCTTTTTCAGATCCGTGCTCGCCTCCGCCTTCGACTGCGACTCCTCACGGATGATCACCGTGATCAGGTCAAACTTTTTGATCGACCTCGGCTCGGGCGGCCGGACTGCAAAGATCGAAACGTCCCTCGCCGCCGCCGTGCCTCCCCCCGACGTACCGCCGTTGCCCATCCGGAACAGCGAGCCCCCCGCCTGCTTGAACGCGTCCGACGGTTGGGCCGGAGTTCCACCACCCCCCGCCCCCCCCGCCGCGCCCTGCGGGGGCGCACCTTCCGCCTGTCCACCCGCCGCCGGAGGCACGCTTTGCGCAGTCGCCACCCCACCCACAGCCGATACCACCAGACCAACCATCCAGCTTTTGCTTATCATTTGACTTACTCCTCTTTCAAAGCGCCCGGTCCCAACTTCGCCTCCTGCGGACCCACCACAGTCACCTGAAACACATCGTTTGTCTGTTCGTTTCTGACCCGAATCGTCTGCCCATACGCCCCCGCCTCCACAGCCTTCGCAACCGCACGCACCTCAATCCCGCCCTGCCGAAGCAGCACGCTCACGAGCTGCCCCGACCTCACCAGCAACACCGGATCCAACATCCGCACCGCAAGAACCGTGCCAGGGGCAATCGGCTTGCTCGCCTGCATCGTCAACACCTGCTCCCGCGACAACAGGCGCTCCTCCGCAAGCTTCTCCACCAGCACCCGCTGAACCTCAACATCCTCATCCCGCACCAACTGCCCACCCGACAGCCCCCGCCGCGCCACCACCTGCGTCTGCCACGCCCGCACCCGCGCTACAACCTCCACCCGCCGCGTACTCCTCACCTTCTCGCTCTCCGTCCACAACGTCACGCTCCACGTAACAGGCCCCAGGTTCCGCAGTCGCGTCTGCCCCAACGACCAGCCGAACGTCGGCCCCGCCAGCTTCAGCACCCGCTCGTCCGCCGGGTCAAACACAATCTCAATGTCCTCCGCCTTCAGGCCCAACCGGTCCGTCACCTCACGAACCAGCGCCTCGCGCAACGTCACCCCCGCAAACGTCGCTCCCACACCCGGCACTTCGTCACGCAGCGGCCTGACCGTCGAGCTCGCCAGCTCCGCGCGCTCATCAACCTTCGCGTCCACCGCCGACCCGCGTGGAACCTCCGCACCGCCCCCGCCCGAACGCACTTTCCCCGCCGCGCCCTCGACCTTGTCGCGTGCCTCGCCCGTAGGTGCTCCGGCTTTGTCAAGAAAATCGTCCAAGTCCCTCGACTCGATCTTCGCCGGCTTGCCCGCGTGCGCCGCCCCCGCGTCGAGGCGGGTCACCGTCACTTTCGTCGCCCCGCGGAAAACCAGCTCCCCCGGATGCACGCCCGCACCCCTCAGCACCTCCCTTACCTGCCCCAGCTCCAGCACCACCGTCCGCTCCCCCGGCGAAAACCGCGCCACCACCAACTCCGACAACCCCCCGGCAAAAAACGCGTTATCCCGCACACCCCACCGCACCACCTGCTTTACCCTCACCTCGGCGCCCACCACCGAAACCTCGCTCCTCACCTCAGCCATCGCCGGCGCACCGCCGCCCACCTCCTGCCCCCGCGCCACCACCGCCCCCAACGCCACAACCGCCGCAACCGCCATCTTCGCCAACACCATCGCACACCACCTTCGACTAAGCCCCTACCGACCCTTAACCCCGACGCAGGTTCGTAACCGTCTGCAGCGACTGGTCCGCCGTCTGGATCGACTGGCTGTTGAGCTCAAAGGCCCGCTGCGTCTTGATCAGCGAAACCAGTTCCTTCACCGGGTCCACGTTCGACCCCTCCAAAAACCCCGCCCGCAGCACGCCCGTCCCATTGTCCCCGGGCGTTCCCGTCGACGGCGGGCCAGACCCGTCCGACTCCGTGTACAACCCGCCGCCCAGCAGGTTCAGCCCCTGCGGATTCACGAAATTGGTCAACTGAATCTGCCCCACCTGTGTCGTCGCCGTCGCCCCCGGCAACTTCACCGACACCAGCCCCTCCGGAGAAATCAAAATGTCCTTTTCCGTCACACCGTTGGGAACCGTGATCGGCGGCTGCAGGCGAAACCCGTCGCCCAGCCCAACCACGACGTTCCGGTCCCTGTTCAGAAAAAAGTTCCCGCTCCTCGTGTACGCAAAACCGTCGCCAACCGTGTCCAGTACCCGCACCCGGAACCACCCCGCGCCCTCGACGGCAATGTCAAGCGGCCGCGACGTGTTCTCCATCGGCCCCTGCTCAAGGTCCAGTTGCGTGTTGCTCACCTTCACGCCCGAACCCACGAAGATCCCCGCCGGCGTCACGTCGCCGCTGCCAGACGGAATCCCCGGCTGCCGCATTGGGGTGTAGTAAAGGTCCTCGAAGTTCACCCGCGAACGCTTAAACGCCGTTGTTTCCGAGTTCGCCAGGTTGTTCGCAATCACATCGATCTTCGTGCTCAACGCCCGAAGTCCCGTCGCCGCGGAGTTCAATGCCGCAATCGCCATGTTCGTCGTCCCTTGCTGTCTCGAGTCAATCCCGTGGTCACACCCCCGTCCCGCCCCTCCCTTCAATCACCCCACTAAGAAATCCGACCCACGTCGTTTACCAGTCGCCCCAGCGTCTGGTCCTGGTACCGGATCATGTTCGCGTTGGCCTCCATCAGCCGCTGCGTCTCCATCATCTGCGTCAACTCCGACGCCGGATGCACGTTCGACCGCTCCAGCGCCCCGCCCCGCACCGTCATCTTCGTCGCCTCCGGCAACGCCGCTACGTCCCCCGTCACCAGCAACTGCTGCCCCACCTTCCGCACCGCCCCCGACTCCGCCTGCTTCACCGCCAACCTCTGCGTCAGCAGCCCCCCCTGCAGGATCCAACCCTCCGGCCCGATCTCCGTCTTGGCAAGGGGATCCAGCACGATTTTCCCCATCTCCCTCGACAACACCGCCGCGTTCGATCCGTCTGCCAGAATCAGCTCCCCGTCCCGGCTGAGCATGAAATTGCCGTTCCGCGTCAGATACCGCTGCCCGCCCTTCTCCACCACAAAGTATCCCTCCCCCTCGATCGCCGCATCCGTCCCCTTTCCCGTTATCTCCAGCGAACCCTGCGTGGCGTCCGAATACGTCGGCGACAACAGCGTCCCCCCGCCCAATCCGCTGAAAAAAGGGTCGTGAAATCGCGCCAGCTCCGGCCTCTCCTCCGCACCCAACCTCCGCTGCTGCGCGACAACAAAATCCCTCTTAAACCCCATCGTTTCCGTGTTGGCGAGGTTGTTCGCGATCAACCCCTGCTTGTACGTCGCCGCCATCATCCCCGCCGCCGAACGATACATTCCGTAAATCATCGCCCCACCCCCCCCACGCCACCTTCAACCCGACGCCCCAACTCTCGCAGTCCCCCCCGCTCGTCCCGGTCCCTCACCCACGCCAACAACCCCTCCGCCTGCGTCCCCCGCAGATCCGCAACCTTCCCCTCCACGCCTTCCCGAACCGCAACGTCCACGTGCACAGCAACCGCCCCCCTCGCCGCAGCCGAAATCCGCTCGCCCAACCCCTCCCACACTCCAACCAACACACCATCGACTCCAAATCCCTATGCATCCATGCGGTCATCTTTCCTTACACCGCAATCCCTCTGCACAATCCATGCCAACCTCAAATAATCACTCCAACCCTATTACCATAAATGACTTACACCCATCCACCCACACCCACTGCCACTCGCGCAGTTTCCGCCTCACCCCCCGCTCCTCCCACCGACACAGGTTGGCTTGCGCCAGCCGGGTCAGCGCTCCCGCCTCTCACCCGCCGCACACACCTACCTCACCCCCTTCACCCTCCCACCCAGCCCTGTACGCTCAGCTTTCCCCACCACCCGCAGCCGCAACCGCAAGACCCCCTCCGCCCCCTCCCCCTCCACTGCGACCCCCACCACCTTCACCCCCAACCCCCTCCGATCGTCCATCGGCAGGAACCCCGCACCCTCCACCCCCT